>OLOY01000707.1_pt1 | contig 19567 bp, 17 predicted proteins | sample 1672771 | NCBI WGS metagenome assembly OLOY01 (sample SAMEA3136722, study PRJEB25190) | human gut metagenome
ATGCTCACAAGAACGGATTCGATGAGAACATGTATCTTGATGCAGCTACACGTACCAAAGTAGAAGAAACAGGCGGTGCTAACTTTATCTTCGTTACAAAAGACGGTAAAGTTGTCACACCGAAGTCCAACAGTATCCTTCCTTCTATCACACGTCGTTCCTTAGTCTATGTTGCCAAAGAATATCTCGGATTAGAAGCAGAAGAAAGAGAAGTATACTTCGATGAAGTAAAGGATTTCGCTGAATGTGGTCTCTGTGGTACTGCTGCAGTTATCTCTCCTGTAGGAAAGATCGTTGACCATGGCAAGGAAATCTGCTTCCCAAGCGGAATGGAGAAAATGGGTCCGGTTATCCAGAAGCTCTACGACACATTAACAGGTATCCAGATGGGCCGCATCCAGGCACCGGAAGGATGGCTGAAAGTTATTGAATAAATAACTGCTGACTGCCGAACAGTTAACTATTACAAAAATATCCCGCAGAATTAGTTTGAACACATTCTACGGGATATTTTTTCTTTTACATCACTGGTTTTTCCAGTTCTGCTTTGTTTCTTCTATTTTTTCCTCTCGTATTTCACGAACTGATATTCCAGGTCAAAATAAGTCTGCTCATCGCTTTCTGCTGTGATCTCCCATTCCTCGTCTTCATCCAGATCCGGAAAATGACTGTCTGCCTCATAAACAAAATCAATTTTTGTCACATGGGCTACATCACAGTATGGAAGCATCTGTGTATATATGCTGTCACCGCCGATGCAGTAAACATCCTCTGAAGGATATTTCTTAACCTCTTCCAGTGCTTCTTCAATGCTGTGTACTACAATCGCACCTTTTGCATCATAGTCTTTATTTTTGGTGATCACGATGTTGGTTCTGTTTTTCAGTGGCAGTCCATTTGGAAAGCTTTCCAGAGTTTTCCTTCCCATAACGACTACTTTTCCACTGGTTTCTTCACGAAACATCTTCATATCTGCCGGGATACTTACAAGAAGTTTATTATCCTTGCCAATTCCCCAGTTTTTATCTGCTGCTACGATAACATTCATTTTATTTTTTCCTCTCTTGATTTATCAGATGGCCACCGGAATATTTTTAATCTGCGGCCATGTTTCATAATTCTCCACGATCAGGTCATCTGTTGTAAACTGATAGAAATCCTTCACTTCCGGATTCAGTTTCACAATAGGTGCCGGATAAGGTTTTCTCTTGATCATTTCCTTTACTACCGGAATATGGCGGTCATAAATATGACAGTCAGCCACCACATGAAGCAGTTCTCCTGCCTCCATATCACATACCTGTGCCATCATCATAAGCAGAAGTGCATACTGACATACATTCCAGTTATTTGCTGTAAGAATATCCTGGGAACGCTGATTGAGGATTGCATTCAAAGTCAGCTTATCACTTCCCGGTGTCTGTGTCACATTAAAGGTCATGGAATATGCACAGGGATACAGGTTCATCTCATGAAGGTCCTGATGCACATAAATATTTGTCATGATCCTGCGGCTGAAGGGATTATTCTTCAGATCATAAATCACCCTGTCCACCTGATCCATCATGCCTTCCTTATACTGATGCTTCACACCAAGCTGGTATCCATAAGCCTTACCAATGGAACCCTTCTCATCTGCCCAACTGTCCCAGATATGGCTGTTGAGATCATGAATATTATTGGATTTCTTCTGCCAGATCCAGAGAATTTCATCCATAGCACTCTTTAAGGCTGTACGTCTAAGCGTCATTGCCGGAAATTCCTTTCTCAGATCATATCGGTTTACCACCCCAAATTTCTTGATTGTATATGCTGGAGTCCCATCCTCCCAGACCGGACGTACCTTTTCTCCCTCAGTACTTGTTCCATTGTCCAGAATATCCTGGCACATTTTTATAAATACATCATCTGCGTAGCTCATTTTTCCACACTCCCATATTCTTTATTTTCTCTACTGTTTTGCATATTTCACTGCATTATAGCATTTCTGGCTTTTATACTCAACTGTACTTTCGTAATATCGCTTATTCATGCAGCAGCCACAGCTTCTTCTCCAAACACCGGAATTCTACTCTCGTCACATCTGCGCAGTATTCCCCATCTGCATGGAGTACCATGGGTTTGTCCAGAATCAACCGGAACGCTTTTTCGTCTCTGATATTAAATCCATTAATATGTTCCTGCTTTGCCGCAACCAGCAGTGGAAGCAGAAAAAAGGTCTGCCACTTGGCAATTCCTGCTGCACTGCTCAGAGACAAACGCCCATCCTGTGGTGATGCATGAGGTGCCATGGGAACACCTCCGCCTTCAGCAGGAAGATTCATAGCTGCTGCAAAGATCATCCCAGGCAGAATAAATCCCCCATGTTCTGTAATCACTTTTCCATTTGCCGTTTCCATGGTAAAAAGAGACTGCACTGTCAATGCAAGATATGTAAGCTTACCCATATGGAAACGGTTTAAAACCTGTTTCAGTCTGGAATGAAGTGCTTTTTTGCACACAAGGGCATCCAGACCAAGGCCGGAACTGATTCCAAAAAGCCGTGGCTTCTTACAACCTTCCCAGCTTACCTGCCCTAAATCAATCCTGAGGAGCTTTTCCCCTCTTTGATCCTTTTTGATACAGGCGCATATTTCTTTCAGGCTCTCCTTTGGTGTTTTGGGTAGATTTAGATTTCTGCCAAAATCATTTCCCGAACCTGTGGGAATCACCCCAAGACGTACTTTTTCAAAATCTGTAATACCGTTTAGGACTTCATTAATCGTGCCATCTCCACCTACCACCAGCAGGTAAACCGGCTCCTCACCTTTCATTGATGAAATACGCTCTGCCAGTTTTGTAGCATGTCCCCGATATTTTGTCATATAAGCGGCATATTTTATTTTGTACCCCCGAAGCAGATACTGAGTTTCATTCCATGCCCTGTGTGCCTGTCCGGTTCCCGCTCCGTTATTCACAATAATCTGTATTTTTCTCATTATCCCTCTCTGCCATACCCAATCGTATTTTCCTGTAAATCCGAATACTTATACTATACAATATTTACCTCCCACATACAAGACTTGTCAATTACGAAATCCGTCCCGCACCATATTAGTTGCTGTTCACTCCGTTCCCAGCAACGTGGTATCCTCGTATAATATAAAAAGAGAGCGAAAATCCAACTTTCCTGCCAAAACTGAATTTTCGTTCTCTTTTATTTATATTTTCCGTAAAATGCCTGTGATACAGACTCTAAAGTATATTACATCATATTACATCTCAAGAACAAGGAACTGATACCCCTGCAGTTCTATCTTATTTCCAGACACAGCTGCATGATCATAGTTATTGATCAGAATTTTCTTATACTCTCCTGCAAGTTCGATTGTCTGTGGTTCTTTCTGATAATTACCCACTACAAGAAGAGTTCTGTCACCTTTGCGATAATATGCCATCAGATTGTGCACTTCTTCCCACACAGGTTCCAGAGCGCCATATACAACAGTTTCTTTATATTCCGGATTTTTGCGCAGTGCGATCAGCTTCTTATAAAAGCTTCTTACAGAATCCGGATCATTGATCTGGCTTTCAGCATTGATTTTTTTATAGTTTTCATTTACCCTCAGCCATGGTTTACCTGTTGTAAATCCAGCATTTTCACCGTCTGTCCACTGCATTGGGGTTCTGGCATTATCACGGCTGAATCTGGAAACCACCTTCAGAGCTTCATCCTGTGTACATCCGGCATCTAAAGCAACCTTATATTCATCTAATGTGGAAATATCATCTACCTGGTCAATGGATTCAAACTTCACATTCTCCATTCCAAGCTCCTGCCCCTGATAGATAAAGGGAATTCCGCGAAGCATAAAATTCAGACCACCAAGCATTTTCTTACTTGCATCACAGCAGTCACCCTCCGGGATATATCTGCTGACACCACGGGGTTCATCATGATTCTCAATAATATTGGAAACAAAACCAATATCCCCAATTTTTCTCTGTGTGCCAAAGCAGCATGCTTTATACTCATCCGGTGTGATCTGTCTGCAGTCATACCATCCCTTTTCAGAGCCTCCACAGATCGTTTCTGCAAAGTCAAACATACTGGAAAAATATCCGTTGTCTCCAATAAAATCAGGAATCTCCTCCGGTTTCTCATTAAAAACTTCGCCTACTGAAAAAGCATCATATTTTTTGAAGGTGCGGTCACGCATCTCTCCCAGAAATTCTCCAATTCCCTGTGCTTCAGCCAGCATATTGTGAATACTGCTCAAACCATCCTCACGGTCAGGCTCATAATCATGGAGTGGAAGGGCTTTCTTAATATTAATAATAGCATCAATGCGGAAACCGCCCAACCCTTTATCCAGCCACCAGTTAATGTTTTTATAAACCTCTTCTCTTACCTCCGGGTTCTCCCAGTTCAGATCCGGCTGTTTTTTATGAAATAAGTGAAGATACTGCTTATTGGTTCCGGGCAGGTCCTCCCACGCCGAACCTCCGAAATAGGATCTCCAGTTCGTAGGCAATTCTCCCTCTTTTTTATCACGGAGATAGAAAAAGTTTCCATATTTTCCATCCGGATCCTGACAGGCCTTTTTAAACCATTCATGTTCATCTGAGCAATGGTTTACCACCAGATCCATAAGAATATACATATCCCTCTTCTTTGCCTCAGCGATCAACTCATCCATATCTGCCATAGTTCCAAATCGTGGGTCAATATCATAATAATCGGAAATATCATATCCCTGATCAGCTAACGGAGAACGATAGCAGGGTGAAAGCCAGATAATATCAATTCCAAGATCCTTCAGATAGTCCAGTTTCTCAATAACACCTCTCAGATCTCCAATTCCATCACCATTGGTATCATAAAAACTCTTCGGGTAAATCTGATAAGCAACCTTTTCATTCCACCATTTCTTTGTCATTGTAAAAATCCTCCTGTATTTTTATCCAAGTTCTCTTTTTCAATAAACATGATTTTATCAGGATTCACAGAAACTGTCTTATCCTATTTTGATATAAAAATACGATATTTTGACTTTTGCATACTCTATTTATCAGTATTCTCTATTTCATCCAAAGAACGTTTGCGGTATTGCAGCGGCGTTGTTGATGTATATTTTCTGAACTCTCTCAGAAAATTCCCCAAATTGTTATACCCACATTCCAGACAGATTTCCGTAACTGTCAGATCTGATTCCTTCAGATAATGCATTGCTTTTTTTATCCTGTACTCATTCACATATTCCATTGGTGAACGACCGATTACTTTCTTGAAAAATCTGCAGAAATACTGCTCATTCATCCCGATCAGCCCTGCCAGATCGCGGATATAAATTTTCTCTTTATAATTTTCCTGTATGTAAGTTAGTGTTGTCTTGATCGTCTCAATTCTGTGGTCATGATTCTTCTCCGTTACCTCAAACAGATTATTCGCAGACAGAGCTGCCAGAATCCGAAGCAGCGCTGATTTGATAAACAACTGTCGGGTGATATCATCCGTAACCGCCTCGCCGTCATAATAATTCTCCCGAAAAGAATCTCCGCCAAATACATTACGGATTTCTTCATAAGATTTTCTTACCGGTTCAAATGCCGGTTCATTCTTTCGCAGACATCTCGGAAACTGGATACTGCCATTTTGTACCGGCTGGATCAGATTCGTCTGAATCTGATCCAAAGCATATGCAGAGCTTAGCATATCCATATGAAAAACCACCGCATTTTCCACACAGCCGCCGTTTTTTTCAACAGAAATACTGTGAAGTTCCCCGGGATTAATAAAATAAAAACATTCCTCTGAAATGTTGAAACGTTCCATATTTACTTCCAGACAGAACTCCCCACCCGAGAAATAAAGCAGTTCTACTTCTTCATGCCAGTGGTGTTTCACCATATTCCCTTTTATCCTTGTTCCTGTCTGATAGAACGCACAGGGAAAGTCCTGTGTACCATGGACGCGTATTTCCTTTAAAGTTGATGGTTGTTGATTCTGCATGAAGCTGCCTCCTGTTGTCATTGTTATTGTTATTATAAATCCGGCATCAAAAATCCGCAACTAAAAAGGACATCCGAAGATGCCTTTTTAATAGTAAGTATTTATACAATTTTGTGCCTGCTCAAAGAAACTGTCCTCTTCACATTGCCCAAGAACATATCCCTGAAACAGTTTTCCCATATCTGAGACAGCACCCATGGAATTTTCACATAACGGACGTGCATTCAATGTATATTCCCGGAGATATTTCCGTATCATATCTATTCCTTCCAGATCAATATCCTCATTTTCGATCACATCCACTCTGGCAGGATAACTTTTCATTATTTTTGCATATTCAGTACTGCCTTCATAACCGGCTGCATACTGAAGAAATCTGACAGCTGCATCTTTATTTTCTGAAGCATTGTTCAAAACATACTGCCAGGTTGCAATATTAGTGGCTTTTTTCTTATGAAGCACGGGAAGCGGTGCCATATGTATTTTATTTTTCCCATATACATCAGCATCAAGAAATGTACCCAGAGCACTCGTATACATAAAAACACATCCATATTTTCCCCTGATAAATTTCTCTTCCATCTGCTCATACTGATCTACAAACTGTGCAGGCGATGTATTTTTCTCATCCAGCATACTTTTCATATATCTGGCTGCATCTTTGGTTTTCGGATCAGTCCAGTCGAAATAATCGCCACCCCAGAAATTCACAAATTGCGAAAGACTGTTATAAACATGTGTATTTTCCCATGCATCTCCATAAGCGTACTGATCCGGATTTTTCAAACTCTTCTGCAGAATATCAAAATCACCGGTATTCTTTATCTCATCGAGTCCTGCCTGTTTCAGCAACTCCTGATTTACCCAGAACATCATAATATCCATCTGAAAAGGGACAGAATATATATGTCCATTCTCTTCACAAATGCTTTCCAGATACTTCTGCGGAAAGCTGTCTCTTACTTCTTCTGTCATAACGTTTTCCAGTGGTTCCAGATATCCCTTATGCTTAAACTCAGAAATCATCTCATCATTCACGGAAATCAAATCAATATTTTTGTCCCCCGAAGCCAGGATCGTGGATATTTTTGCCTGCCGATTATCCGCATTGGACGGACATTTTTCCACAGTGATTTCCATATCAAGTTTTTTTTCTGTTTCCTCGATAAAATCCTGAAATCTTTTATTATCTGCATCAATATGCATGATTGTCAGCTTTTGTTTGTCTTCGTGAAACGACGATGAGGGGAGCTTAGATAAGCTCCCCGTATCTCCACATCCTGTAATAAGCAAACATACTGCAGTTATGAAAATTACAACACTTTTTTTCAAGCATTTCACCTCTGTTTTTTATCTTGGCCATCTGTCCTCTTTTGACATCAATGGTGCAAACGGTGCATGTGGGTGTGTCTGATACCAGTAAGCCACGCTTGCCACATCATCCTGACGTTCAAATAATCCTCTGTAACCTACTCCAATCTGCTGAATGGTCACACGCAGATCCTCATCAAAACAAATCGGATCCTGAATATGCCAGCGATAGAAACCTCTCATCGGCGGACAGTCATCATTATGATAGAAATTATGGATCAGCTCATCATGAGCAGAATAGTATGGGTAGCCCAGATATGGTGTATTATAATTTTGTTCCACAGTCTTTCCGTCCACCTGCTTTGCAAAACTCCAGGAGCCTCCAAAATAATCTTCTGTTCCGGTTCCGCAGATTGTGGGATATTCATCATCACCGTCAATATAGAATTTCATTTCACCTTCGCCCCACCAGTAACGTTCCAGTGTGGTAAGTGCAATATAAGTTCCTACATAATGACCTTTTCCTTTTACTCCGTCAAGGATTGTATAATCTTTCTGCTTCTCTGTCAGTCGCTCTCGCCTCCACTGTGCATGGAAATAAGTAATATCATCCGGAAGCTCATCATACAGACAGTAATCTACCTGATAGAAAAATGCCGGAATTTTATTTGCATGCTGATTTTCCAGAGTAATTTTTGCTTTTTTCTTAAACGGCATCGGGAAGTAACAGTTAAATCCTCTGCTTGGCACCACTGCCATTGGGACAGAATTTACAATACACTCTCTTCCAAAACCACAGCAAAAGAAATCTCCGAGAGGACTTTCCACAGATGGTGTTTCCTCATCATCCCAGTACATACGGATGACCAGATCTCTCAATACAAAACAATCTGCATCGGTTGTCTTATTATCCACTGTGATCCAGATATGATTGATCTCACCAGGACCTTCCATCTCTGCAAGAGTTACAGTTGCACCTGGCTCAATATCATTCAGGCAGGGACTTCCTTTTCTGGACGGTCCCAGATGGCTCGCTGCCATTCCACCTTTACCTTTTTCTCCATGTGGATTCTCTGCATTGATTGCACGGCTTCTTCCATGTTTTGCCAGAGCAATTCCACCAAGTCCACCTTTAAATGACTGATACATAATGTTTTCCTCCAATATTCTTAGCATTCAGATAATCAGGCTTTTACTCCTCCTGCCATTATACCATCCATGATCTGTTTTTCAAAGACTGCAACAAAAATAATAATCGGTAAAAGAATAATCCATCCCATTGCACTTACCAGATCCCACGGAACTCCATACATGTTGTCACGCAGTGGAAGCTGTACAATGGAAACGGAAAGAACCTGAATACCATTTGAATAAAACAACGGTGTGAAGAAGTTATTCAGGCAGGTAATAAAGTTGATAATACATACAGTTGCGATTGCAGGTTTCATAAGAGGCAATACGATTGTAAAAAGTCTCTGTGAAAAAGTTGCACCGTCAATCGCTGCTGCCTCTTCCAGTGAAATAGGGATTTCCCCCACAAAGTTTCTCAGAATCAGAACCGTAAATGGGATAACAGTACTGATATAAAGCAAAATCAGTCCGGGATATGTATCATATAATTTTACTTTCTGCATGAACTCATATAATGGTCTTGCTGTAACAACCTCAGGAATTAACATAGTTGCAATAATAAATGCAAAAGCAATATTGATTCCTTTTGTAGTGAAACGTGAGAATCCGTATGCAGCCATTGCACAGAGTACAGTACTGATAACCAGTGTAAGACCTACGATCAATACTGTATTTCCCACTTTTGATAAAAGTCCTACGTTCTCGATCAGAAACTTATAGCTTTCCAGTGTCGGATGATCCGGCAGATAATCAATCGGTGTTTTGAATAATTCTCCGGAAGGTGTAATAGAGGAAATAAAAATCCAGTATACCGGAAACAGGATAATAAATGAGACAATTGCAAACAGTACCCATCTTCCACCTGCCATTACACCATGATATATGTTATATTTTCTTGAATCTTTTTTCATGGTATTTCCTCCTTTAGTTATCAATCTTGTTCATAACACGTATATTCAGCCAGCTGAATACTGCCATTACAACAAACAGTAACATTGCCAGTGCAGATGCATAACCGACATTCAGATTTGTAAACGCCTCTGTCGTGATTCTGTATGCGATCAGTGCCGTATCTTCTCCAGGACCACCTGAAGTCATAGAATATACAATATCAAAGGTTGTCAGTCTCCATAAAGTAAATGGAATAGATAAAGTCAGTACATTTTTCAGTATCAACGGTAATGTAATTCTGAAGAAACACTGGATTCCATTTGCACCGTCTACTTTTGCGGCTTCATAGATATCACCCGAAATAAACTGCAGACCGGATAATACAAGAATCGCAAAGAACGGAAGATCTTTCCACAGATCCACGGCAATTACAGCAGCTCTTGCAGATCCTGTATTGATCAGCCAGCTATTCTGGTATCCATGGACAAACAATCTGATAAAGTCATTGATCAGACCATAATCATTATTAAATGCCCATTTTGCAGCCATACCTACAACAACTGCCGGCATTGCCCAGGGAATCAGTACAATCGTACGAAGAAAACGACGTCCCTTAAATTTCATATTTAATATCAGAGCAAGACCTACGCCTAATATTACATGGAATATCATTGATACTACTACAAAAATCACTGTAAAACGTATAGATGTAAGCACTTTGGGATCTGAAAAAATTTTCAGGTAATTCTGAATTCCACAGAATTCATTAATTCCGGACAGAATTTTAATATCAAAAAAACTATTTCTAACTGTCATTAAAATCGGATACAAAGTCGTAAATCCACGAATAATAACCACAGGTAACACCAACAGCCACGGAATCCATTTCATTGATTTTTTACTGATTGTCACAGGTACTCCCTCCTTCATATCTTTAAGCACAGGTATAAAGCAGATTTTTCTGCTTTATACCTTCATTTATTATGTCAGTTTTTATGTGTCAGTATTTCAAAAGACTTTAAACGAATACCGTTTTTACTGATATGTATCAACGACTTCCTGTGCTTTTTTACAGAACTCATCTACTGTGATCTCATCTTTCATGCAGGACTGGAAGATAGTTCCCATATCACTGATGAACTCCATTGTCTGTGCTACCAGCGGACGTCCCTGTACGTTGCACTCTTCTGCATACTGGCTGTACATTTCTTTTGCAGGATCAGTATCCGGAACAACTTTTTCTGCAACATCCTTTCTTGCAGGATATCTGTCAAATGCTTTATAGGATGCTTCCATTCCACCTTCATCTGCCATATACTGCAGGAATTTAATGGCTGCATCTTTGTTTTTGGATGCACTGTTCAGCACATAGTTCCAGGAATCTGTAAAGATTGCTCGCTCTCCATTGCCGCTGAAATCAGGTACCATTGCCATGTGGATCTTGTCAGCTCCCAGCATATCTGCCTTTGCATAATCCGTACCTAAGCCCCACATAAACCAGCATCCGTATTTGCCATCATTGATTTTTGGATTCATCTGATCATATTTATCTGCGATCTGATCAACAGGTGTTTCTTTGTTGGCAACCAGATCATGAAGGAACTGAATTGCTTCTTTATTTTCTTCTTTTGTCCAGTCGAAGTAGTCACCGCCAAACATATTTACAAACTGTGCAATTTCATTAGATGCATATGTCTTTTCCCAGGAACCGCCGTATCCGAAACGTCCATCTTTTGAAACTGCTTCCATGTATTTCATGAAATCTTCTTTTGTATCAATGGATTCGATTCCCACCTCATCCATAATTTCCTGATTTACCCAAAATGCAAGATATCCTGTATATCCCGGAACTCCTACAATATTTCCATCCTTATCTGTGATCATATCCTGAATATAACCCTGCGCAAACTGATCAATGATATCATCTGTCATAACCGTGTCATTCAGACCTTCCAGCCATCCGGAATTCTTGAATGCAGCACTCATTTCATCGTTGATTTCGACAATGTCTACGGAAGAATCTCCTGTAGAAAGAATCGTTGTAATCTTCTGCTGACGTGTGTCTGTATCTGTCGGAGCTGCAATAACATTGATATTTAAACCCGTTGCCTCCTCTACATTTGCAAGCCAGTCATCAAAATCCGGGTCAGTAGTGTTAACGCTGTATAAAGTAAGATCATATTTCTCCTCTGCTGATACACTTACAACATTCCCCATCATTCCTGCCACCATTGTTGCAGCTAAAACTGCACTTAACACTTTTTTCCTCATATTCTCTCCTTTTCCGAACAGTTCTCTCGCATCAACTGTTCTGTGTTATTTGGTAATTAAAGAATAACAAAAACACTCTTTTTACTAAATACAATTTCTTTTGATTGATTTATATTATTTTTCGTTCTATTGTTTTTTTCATTCTGATTTTTTATAATACAGATAGCAGATGAACACTGTGTTGCATCTTTACAGAATTGCTGTATAATATGGCAATCTTCAAAAAGATACCTGATAAAATCAAACCTATTCATATAAGGAGTATTATGTGTAATGAAACTCAACTTGAAAAAAATAAATTATCATAAATGGATTCCTTCCAGATTTTCCTCATTTCAGGCAAAACTCCTGATTGCCTTTCTGGTTGCAACCCTGCTTCCTCTGACACTTGTTGCACTGGTCAGTTACCATGTTTCCTATAATCTTGCCAGAGACCGAATCACAAACTCTGCATTGATGTCTGATGAACAGCTTATTTTTCAGCTTAACAGCCGTCTGAACCAGACCGAAAACGTTGCTGACACCATCCAGTATCAGATGTACGCTTTTGAACACTCTTCCCCAGATCAGGTTGGCACCATGCAGGCATTAACATCCATGAGAAGCAATATTTCATTATATAAATCTACATTTGATTTCTTTCATATATATGTTTTTTTAAAACCGGAACAAACCGGAGCTGATGAGGGTATATATTTCTTTTCCACAGATAAACTTTTCAATTATGGAATCAGCGAATCTGAATTACATTCCATAGGTTCTTCTTCCCTGTGGCTGTTAAAGAAAAATACCACCTTACCCAGAGTTATATCTGCTTCCAAAAGAAGCGCAAATACACTGCTGTGTTTTCGTGCTCTTCAGGACAAATCCAGCAATGTTCTCGAATATGCTTATTGTATTGCACTTGACTGCGATGAATTTTCCCGGTATCTTCAGACTTCTGCTTCTGATACCGCAATTTCCAGTTACATTCTGACACCACAGGGACAAATTGCAGCTCACAGTGATTCCTCCCGTAATCAGACCTGGATTTCAGATTCAATAAAACAGATGTTTCTGGAAAATACCAATTCCTTCTTTAAAGACAATGACATCTACTATAACTGCCGCACTCTGGATAACGGTTGGCTGCATATTACGGAAATCCCGGAAAACTATATCAAAAGCAATACACAGGTACTGATCAAAACACTGTTGATCACTGTAATTATTTCTCTGCCGCTGACTATTTTTATTGTAATCCTTTTTTCCAGGAAACTGACAAGCAGAATTGCCGCACTGTCCTATGCCATGGAATCCTTTCATCTCGGACATGATCCGGAGCACCTTTCCATCATCACACTCCCGCATCCGGCCGATGCTTCCAATTATGATGAAATAGACAATCTGGGGATTACCTTTGAAGATATGCAGCACACAATTGCCCAGAATCTGAAATCAATTGTCAGTCTCTCCATTAATGAAGAACGGCTGAAATATCAGTTATTACAATCACAGATCAATCCACATTTTCTCTACAATATCCTTGGAACCATCCGAACCTGCCAGGCACTTGGCAAATTGGATATTGCAGATCAGATGCTGACAAATCTGACTGCCTTTTACCGACTGACGCTGAGAAAATCAAAAGAACTGATACCGATCAAAGACGAACTGGAAATTGCCCGCCTGTATCTGGAAATGGAGAAACTCTGCCATAAAGATAATCTTAACTGGGAGATCAATGCCGAAGACGGAATAGAAAATTTCACGATCTGCAAATTTACATTACAGCCATTCCTGGAGAATTCTATCCTGCACGGTCTTTCAGCCGATACACCTGAAGTTTTTATTTCCATTCAGGTACTCTACGGTGATGATACCGTAGTGATATCCATTGAAGACAATGGAGCCGGAATGTCTCCGGAGACACTGGAACAGCTCCGATATGCCATAGACAACAAAGTCATAAATTACGAAAAACATTTTGGAATTTCAAATGTAAGCGCCCGCATTTCCAATCCTTTGTACGGTAACGGCTCTGTGCGTATTGACAGCCATCCCGGAAACGGTACCTATGTCACAATTGAATTTCAACAAATGGAGGATACAGATGAGGAAAATAATGATTGTAGATGACAATTATCTGTCAGCAGAAGGAATTGAAAAGAACATAGACTGGGAAGTTCTGAACGCAGAAATCGTACATATCTGCTACAACGGAACCTCTGCGATAGACGCTATGAAAAAAGAACCTGTAGATTTGATCATCTCAGATATTGAAATGCCGGATCTGGACGGAATTTCAATGAGCAGGCAAGCACTGGATATTAATCCAATGGTAAAAATCATACTGATCAGTGCCTATGATAAATTTGAATATGCAAGACGCGCTCTGCTTCTTGGTGCATTGGATTATATTGAAAAACCTCTGGATTACGCATATCTGATCCAGAAAGTAAAAAATGCTTTTGCCCTGATGGAACGTGAGCAGAAAAATCTGCAGTTGCTTAAACAGAGCAGACCTTTACTTATCGAAAAATTTTTCCGTGATATCACTCACCGTTCCAGGCAGGAGGCTTCCTATCGTCTCAAACCTTATCTGAACTACCTGAACCTTAAACTGGATTATGATTTTTATAACGTAGTGATTCTTGAACTGGAAAATGCACAGTCTCTCAGGGATTCCTATGGCATTGAGAAATTTCAGATGGAACTGCTGAATCTTCGTGATCTGATCACAGAACAAACCTCAGAATTAAATTATATTTATCCCCTGCAGGATATTGATGGTTATCTGTGTGTGATCGGACAAAGCGGCTGCCAGTCCGGAAATTTTCGCCAGCTTACCTATAAAATCATTTCTGCACTTGTAGATAACTGCAATTCACAGGGACTGGTTCTGAATGCCGGAATCGGTGCCATTGTACAGGATCTGTGGGATCTGAACCGTTCTTATGAAAGTGCAGTTCATGCACTGGATTATCGTTTCTTTTTCCCACACCAGAACGTATTTGACGGACGTGAGGCTCTTGGACATGACTTATCTGCCACTGATTTCTCCGATTCCAGAGAGGAGGAATTAATCCGCCTTCTGTGTAAAAAGGATGTTTCTGCAATTGACTCCTGGTTTCAGGATTTCTCCAGATGGCTTACTGAGAACTTCCGCACCAAAAGTTTCACATTTATCCAGATCTACTCTCTGCTTGGAAGGATTCTGAAGTTTTTCTATGAACTAAACCTGGATACCCATGATCTGGAAGCAAAGATCCTGTATGTATACAATCATCTGGAAGAATTTCATACCACAGAAGAACTATGTGGCTGGCTCAACGAACTCTGCCGCCTTCTCTGCCGGAAACTGGATTCTTCTCTGAATGATTATCACCAGAAATTATGCGAATCTGTAACTTCATATATTGACGAAAACTATGCCAGCAATACTCTGTGCCTGAACGATATCGCCAGCGAAGCCAATGTCAGCCCGGCTTATCTGAGTGCCCTCTTTAAAAAGAAACAGGGCGTGAGTATTAGTGACTATATCACTACTCAGCGAATCAACGCCGCCTGCCGTTATCTTACAGCCACAAACATGACTCTGAAGGAAATCAGTATGAAATGCGGTTACGCCAATCAATATTATTTCAGCACAAGCTTCAAGAAAAAAATGAATGTCACTCCATCTGCATACAGAGATACTCAGACGTCAAAATCTTAGCTTTTACTTGTGTTTCCCTATAACTCCCTGTATAATAAAAAACAATGTCTATTATCATGACATCTTTTTTATATGAGTGCGCAGTCAATTACCTTTTACCGCCACTACATCTGTTTTGCGGAAAACCTGTCAGTGGCAGTTGTGGTAAATGCCAATATACTTATTATAAGGAGATTTAAAATGGGGGTAACTGAAAAAACAGCAATTCTTGTTATCAGCTTCGGTACAAGTTATGAAGAAACACGAAAAAAAACAATTGAACAGATTGAATCTGACCTGCATCATGCATTTGTGGAATATCCGTTATACCGCGCATGGACAAGTCCCCGTATCCGCGCCAAACTCCGGAAGCGGGACGGGATCCACATTATGGATATTGATGAGGCAATGACCCAGCTGAAAGCGGACGGAATTCGAAATGTAATTGTACAGCCAACCTATGTGATCACCGGATTTGAGAGTGATGCTATGAAAGAAAAAGTTCTTGCACATAAAAAGGATTTCGATTCTGTCATTATCTGTGATTCTCTGATGGTTACAAAACAGGACAAAGAAGAGGTCTGTCAGGCTATGGCACAGGAATATCACCCTGATTCTGATGAAATTCTCTTATTTATGGGACATGGAACAGAGCATGTTGCCAATGAACTTTATCCTGAGATGGACGAACTGTTTAAGCATTTCGGCTATTCCAATATGCATATGGGAACAGTTGAAGGGGATTTCTCCATTGAAAGCTTTCTGGATAAATTAAAAAATCTGCATCCGGCTCATGTTCATCTGGCACCTTTTATGATCGTCGCAGGTGATCATGCTACCAATGATATGTCCGGAGAGGACGATGATTCCTGGAAAAGCATCCTGGAAAAAGAGGGATATTCTGTTACCTGTACCCTGAAGGGCCTTGGCGAAATCCAGGCTATCCGGGATATCTTTGTCCGCCATACAAAAGCCGGGCTCCACAGCCTTTTCAGGGTACAGGCATAAACTATTTTCTTTTACACTTTTTTCGTTTTTTCTTCTTTTTATTGGGATTATTGAGCACTGACCAGCAAAAAGCCTGCACTAACAGGATTCCGATCAGTGCTCCTGTACTGTCAATACACACATCCTTTACAGCCGGTGTACGTCCGCCTACAAAGGACTGGTGATATTCATCCAGTCCCGCAAAACCTACGCAGACAATACCGGCAAGGATCATCAGCCAGATTCCTCTCACACCATACACATATAAAGGAAAGGAAATTGCAATAGCCAGTAGGAAATATTCTGTCATATGGGCTGCTTTCCTTACATAATAATGGATGCCGTCCGCCTCATAAGCCAGTTCCTCATAGCCTTTTCCCTCATTCAGCACTTCATTCTTGGTCTCCACAATAGTATAACTGATCTGATAGCTCAGATTACCGGAAATATCTCCGGTCTGTGCTGAAAAAGAATAGATCAGAATCATCAGCAGGATGGCCGGTGCAAAGGAAAAGGGTTTCAACAATGTAATTAATATTTTCATTCTGTCTTTTCCTTATCTGCCACAGGCTCTGACTCCTCATCTGCAAGCCTCTGAGTCAGATTTGCTCTCTGGGCAATACTCATAGAACGATCTGTCAGTGGTCTGTCTTCTGATTTCAGTTCTCCGCCTGCTGCAGCTTCTGTACCTGCTCTGCCAGCTGCTTCTCCTGCTTCCTTCAGTTCTTTCACCTTGCCAGACTTTAATGCATTTCTGGCAGCTGCAAAAATAAGTCCTGCTCCAATGGCCAGAAAGGCAATTCCTGCAATCATAAATCCCATCTGACTTCCTTCTTCACCATTGATAAAACCTTTGCACAGACTAAATCCTGTATACAGAAGATAGATTCCTGCCAGTCCCCAGAGAAGCATCCGTCTTCCGGAAGCCTTTTCCTGTTCCCCGTTATCCTCTTCTGTTAAATTCTCTGCCTGAATCTCCTCCGGCAGATTCTCATTTTTCTGTTCTTCCATAATTAGTCTCCTTAAAATCCTTTCTTACGCATATAAGCTACAATATCTCTGTAAACCTGTTCCTTATTGATCTCATTGAGAATCTCATGACGCATTCCCGGATAAAGCTTTCCCTTTACATCCCTGTATCCAGCCCTGCGCATTGCCCTTACAGTTTTGGCAAAATGCCTCACATTAATCAGACAGGGATCCTCTGCTCCGCTGATAAACAGCACCGGCATAGACGGATTTGTGCAGGAAAAACTTTCCACATCATATGCCCGCCTCATCAGTTCAAACAAAGCCAGATATCCATCATCTGTAAAAGTGAAGCCGCAAAGTTGGGAATCCTCATATTCCCTGGCCACCTGAGGATCTGAACAAATCCAGGCAGTACAGTTTTTGTCCTTGCGAAACTTCAAGACACTACTTCCGAAAGATAGAGTCTCGATCAGCTTGCTCCTGTGGTGCGGTCCAAATAATGCTTTCTCAGTCTTTGCAATAGCTACTCCTAACGGCCAGGCCGCATTATAGCTTGGTGAACCACAGACAATCAACATATCCATACAGCTATCGTGTTTTGCCGCAAAGGCACGGACTGCAAGAGACCCCATACTATGTCCCATAAGAATCAACGGCAGATCCGGATACTTTGCTTTCAGTTTGCGGTTTACAGTTCCAATATCCCGCAGCATCGCCTGAGCGCCCCCTCCATAAGTATATCCCAGATCCTCCACAGCTTTTACACTTTTGCCATGTCCTCTGTGGTCATGGATCACTACAAGATAACCAAGCCCTGCCAGATATTCCATAAACGGAAAATATCTCTCTTTATGCTCACTCATGCCATGAACAAGCTGTACTACTGCTCTATATGGTTTCTGGTCAGGAATCATAGCTGCCGTGGAAATACTCAGCCCATCTGCTTCCGACAAAAAAGCTCCTTCATACCTCATAATCCCACTCCTCTCCATAAAATAATCTGCCTGCACACAGCCAGATTTACCTTTTGTAATTATTGCTCACAGTAGCATTGTTTACCGTAATTATAGGTAAGATATTTGCTATTGTCAACTTCTTCTGCTATAATGAAATTATATATATTAATCATGGGTTGCTAAGAACAATATGAGCAGTAACCCATCCTAATATCAGGAGGAACTATGAGTAAAAACACAAAAAATAGCCATATTGGACTGATTATTTTTATTATCATTCTGGTTCTTGCAATTGCAGGAGGCGCAGGATTCTATTTTTATCAGCGCCAGCAGCCCAAGAAAGCAGCAGAAAAATTCCTGTCCAGTATGCAGAAAATGGATTTTAATACAATGGAATCCATGCTTCAGAGCAGTGATCTTTCAGCCCTGGATAATGCAGACATCCGCAACGCCGCATATACAGATTTCTTTACGGCCATCAACAAAAAAATGACCTATAAAATCACAGGAAACCGTTTCAGGCTCCAGGATGGCACAGCTTCTGTTACCGCCCACATTAAATATATTGACGGTACCAGTATTTACAAAGAAACCATTACTGAATTTCTCCGTCAGATTGTTTCCAGTGCTTATGCAGGCAATAAGCTTACAGAAGAAGAAACTCAAAAACAGCTTGCCACTATTCTGAATGAAAAGGCAAAGGAAAGTAAAACGGATGAATATTCTGAAGCAGACATCACTTATCCGGTGATCAAAACAAACGAAGGCTGGAAAATTGTTTCCCTGGATGATGAAACTGTAAAAATTATGTCTGCGAATTTCAAAAATGTTGAAGAAGAAGTTAATAATTCCATCAACAATATGGGAAGCTCCGATGGATCCGATGCAGCTTCTGTACCAGAAGCTTCTGAAAGCGATACTCTGGATCTGACCACTGACAAATTTACTATAAAATACAAAAAGCACACAGTAACCAAGGATTTTGCAGGAAATCCCTGTGTTATGATTTACTATGATTATACCAATCGTGCATCCGGCACTTCCAGTGCTATGGTAGATGTAAGCATGAAAGCCTACCAGCATGGTGAAGTATGTGATGCTGCCATCCCCGAGACAAACGATGATGCTATTGATCATTTCACAGCGGAGATCCAGCCCGGACAGACTGTAACCGTATGTCAGGCATTTTCTCTGAAAGATGAGAGTGATGTAACAATTCAGGTACAGGAAGCATTCAGTATGGATTATGACACCACCTCAAAACAGATTTTAAAAATCAAATAAACTTCCAAAAAAGCTCCGGAACAAAATTCCGGAGCTTTTTCAGAGCGATAGACGGGGCTCGAACCCGCGGTCTCGACCTTGGCAAGGTCGCGCGTT
>OLOY01000710.1_pt1 | contig 19474 bp, 16 predicted proteins | sample 1672771 | NCBI WGS metagenome assembly OLOY01 (sample SAMEA3136722, study PRJEB25190) | human gut metagenome
CCAAAGATCAACAGCATCTACTACTTCGAGCGTTTGAGAGTCTTGTTAATACGGAAGGATTTCAAACAAATACTATCATCACTAGAGTTTAATATGAGTTTGAGAGTCTTGTTAATACGGAAGGATTTCAAACGGCTCATGGAACGAAATATGCTTGCGACTAGTTTGAGAGTCTTGTTAATACGGAAGGATTTCAAACATGATCTGCTACATCGTAGGAATGGGCTGTGTTTGAGAGTCTTGTTAATACGGAAGGATTTCAAACTCGCATTATTGAAATAATCTCTTGCACCATGTTTGAGAGTCTTGTTAATACGGAAGGATTTCAAACGAATCAAGTACGTTATGATCGGCCTGAAGAGTTTGAGAGTCTTGTTAATACGGAAGGATTTCAAACTGTTGTGCCGTCCTGTTGGCTTTTCCGGGTGTTTGAGAGTCTTGTTAATACGGAAGGATTTCAAACTAGTAAGGTCTTTTCCAGCTGCCGGGGTAAGTTTGAGAGTCTTGTTAATACGGAAGGATTTCAAACTGACGGACTTTCATGCGATTGACCGTTTCGGTTTGAGAGTCTTGTTAATACGGAAGGATTTCAAACGTAACATCAGCGTTGATGACATCAGACATCGTTTGAGAGTCTTGTTAATACGGAAGGATTTCAAACTTGAGATACAAAATATCACCTCCCATATACGTTTGAGAGTCTTGTTAATACGGAAGGATTTCAAACGACAGATGCGTGATGTGTGGCGAAATCATAGTTTGAGAGTCTTGTTAATACGGAAGGATTTCAAACTCCAGTCGGTTCTTGCTTATTGATTCCGCCGTTTGAGAGTCTTGTTAATACGGAAGGATTTCAAACGTCGTTCCGCGACGACTGGGTGGTCGATCTGTTTGAGAGTCTTGTTAATACGGAAGGATTTCAAACTGGCAGGCTACGCAGTGGCCGATGCAGCTGGTTTGAGAGTCTTGTTAATACGGAAGGATTTCAAACCAGCCCTTGCCCCAGTATTCTTCCACATTCGTTTGAGAGTCTTGTTAATACGGAAGGATTTCAAACTGCACAGATGTGCTCCATGACGTTGTGCTTGTTTGAGAGTCTTGTTAATACGGAAGGATTTCAAACAAGGTCAAGATGCAGGTGAAAGCAAACTGGGTTTGAGAGTCTTGTTAATACGGAAGGATTTCAAACTCTGATGGTTCTGAACTGACTGATATGCAGCGTTTGAGAGTCTTGTTAATACGGAAGGATTTCAAACAACAATTACGATGTTGCTGACCACAGCAGTATTGCTGGTATCTGTTCTTATGACAGGGTGTACCAGCCTGACAGAGCCAAAGAACAGCACCCCATCCGGGACAGACGCGCTCACCGAATCAGACGGCTTTGGCGTGTACATCAAGCTGGAACGCGATGACACCAGCTCTATCGCCCTTCGGGGATTCCTGGATTATGAAAGACTGGTATGCGAAAAAGATAGTTACATTTGAAAATAGAAATATGGAAGAATAAATGATAAGACCTCCTGTGTGGAAATAGATAACTCACAGGAGGCACTATAGTATACGGTATTATCAATAGATTATTCTGCAAATCCCTGCTGTTCCATTTCGTTTTCGACTCTAGATTCATTTCCTTGGTTGATGGAGGCGAACAGGTGACGGAATACGAAGCGGCAGAACGGACCAACAACCAAGAGTTGCAGTGGGTAAGCCATAATGAAGTTCAGACAGATAGTCTGGAGCCAGATAAAAATCAGGTTTGAAGTGATTCCTGATGATTCGATGGTTCCAAGCAGGCTCATAAGCGGCACCATTGTGCAGACTGTGAAGGTCTGGATGCAGAGGATGATGAAGATTGGCCGGTCAGTTGGTTTTGCTACGCGGAATGCGAAGTATTTGGACGTTTTGCTGGCGATGAAGAATGCGCAGAAAAGCCCGATGAACCATTCCAATGGGAAAGAATGCAGTGCGTGTTTGAAGGTAGCAGCCTGAAGTTGGATAAGCGACATTTTATGTCATATTTATTTTATCAGGTATTGGAGTTCGATGTCATAGGGATTTTGCACAAAATATAAATGAAAAGCAAAAAATCCTGTAGAATCTTTATGAAAGCTTTGCAGAATAATTAGTACTAAGAACTGGCACGAAAAAGTGTCTAAAGTACTTCAAAAGTGTAAAATGTGAGACAGCTTTCTAAGACATAAAGGTGGGAATGTAATATAAAAACAGGAATATAATAGATACTGACGGATGTTCGAAAAAAGCACTTGCCTTTTATAAAGGCTTATGTTAGAACGTCTGCTAGTGATCAGGTTGCAGAGACTTGCGATGCCTGTGACCGGACGGAGGACCTGAGGGTCCTCCTTTTTTCTGTACACGCAGATTTTTATAGCAGGTGAAAAATGACAGAAAAAGCATTAAAACCGATAAAACCATTAAGAAATATATCATTGAAACCCACGTTTGTAACTTTTCTTTGAAACCCATTGACAGGGGCGAATGCAAAGAGTATAGTTATGACCGAAAAAACAAAAGTGGTCAAAACGATTTGGAGGTTATCACTTGGCGTTTACAGAACAGAAAAATGAAATGATCCGTAAGGATTTGTTAGACGAAGCGTTGCGTTGTGCCGTGACCATCGGGGTGCGGAAAACATCGGTGGAACAGCTTACTCATTCTTGCCGCCTGCAAATACCTTTCCGATACCAAAGCTATGACCTTCATCGAAAACAATGCGGAGTATTTGCTGCGGCGGATACCATCTGACATCAAGGCTGCCCACTATCACGATGACGAAGTTCATATTCGTCAAATTCTGGAGGCAAGTGGACTTGTGCCGAAAGGCGGAATGGATCTGGCTGCCGCCACCATCCGTGGACTGACCTTAACTGTCTCCCATCAGGGGGAAATCGGCGAACTGTATCCGCAGGTGTTGGGAATGCTGGTGCATGGTGCTTGCAGAGAATTATTTGATTAAATCGAAAAGCTGCCGTCTGGCGGCTTTTTAAAAGACAGCGAGTTAGAGGAGACTAATCAGTGCGCAGGAGTGATGTTATGAAGGTAACATTTTGGGATCGCACAGCGAAAATCTATGACCACTTTATAAAGAAAGATCACAAGGCATATAAGCAAATGTAAGTGCGATTATAGCATATGCGGAGACAGGGATGAATATCTGAAAGAGTCCCCCGAATATGTGGATGGGTGCTCATTGCTGTTTATCAGGAGGAATTGATATATGACGACTATTTATGGAATCCTGCTCCCGTTTTTCGGAACTGTAATGGGAGCCGGATGCGTATTCTTTTTGAAAAGATCACTTGGAACGCAAGTGCAGCGGGCATTGACCGGATTTGCCGCCGGGGTTATGGTGGCGGCCTCTATCTGGAGTTTGCTGATTCCATCTATGGAACAGGCGGCAGATATGGGCAAAGGTGCGGTGATTCCTGCCGCAGCCGGTTTCTGGCTTGGCATCCTGTTCCTGCTGATTTTGGATAGGCTCATCCCACACCTGCACCGCAATGCTGACCAGCCGGAAGGTGTAAAAAGTGGATTTGGCAGGACAACTATGCTGCTGCTGGCAGTAACGCTCCATAACATTCCCGAAGGAATGGCAGTAGGCGTGGTCTATGCAGGCTTTTTGACCGGAAACGGTGAAATCACAGCAGCGGGTGCGTTGGCATTATCTCTCGGTATCGCCATTCAAAACTTCCCGGAGGGTGCCATTATCTCTATGCCTCTGCGGGCAGAGGGAATGAAGAAAGGGCAAGCCTTTCTAAGCGGTGTCCTATCCGGCATTGTAGAGCCACTGGGGGCGGTGTTAACAATTCTTGCAGCACAGTTTGTTGTCCCCGCTTTGCCGTATTTGCTGAGTTTTGCCGCAGGAGCTATGCTCTATGTGGTAGTGGAAGAACTGATTCCTGAAATGTCTGCTGGAAAGCATTCCAACATCGGTACAGTATTCTTTGCGTTGGGATTCAGCGTGATGATGGTGTTGGATGTGGTGCTGGGATAAGAATTTCAGCTTTGCTGCAAATATTTTTTACCAAATGGAGCGAAAAAAGCGGATCGGATTAGAAAGTAAACTGTAAAATGAATATAATTACTACGGAAGCCGTGAAAACCGGCTTTCCTTAATCAATACGAGTTAGCTGCCTATAACTTGCCTTTGAGGAGGTGTTAATTTGGAAAATGAATATAGTCCCTGGGCAATGTTTCACAGTACGGACATGGGTGACAATCTGGAAGAAATGGTGGAGACTGAGGATTGCAAGGTGCTTCGGATGAGAGATCCCAGCGGCGATGGACTTATGACCATTTATCGGGTATTTGACGGTGTGTACCTGATATATAACGATTTTCACATGACCCATTGTTACAGCCGTTTTAACAGTTCGTCCCGCATCTTCTGCATCGACCATTGTCGGGAAGGACGAATCGAGCATCGGACGGACAAAGATATGCGGTATTACATGGAACAGGGCGATTTGCGAATGGATCGCCGGGTGCATCACAGCGGCGATATGTATTTTCCTGTGTCTCACTATCATGGTATCACGGTTGGCTTCTTCCTCGATCATGCGGAACAATCCGTGCGAGAGGCAATGCCTGGTGTGTCCTTTGACTTATCGGAACTGGCAGACAAGTTCTGCGGTAAGGACAGTATCTATATCCTGCGCAAACACCCTTCCATTGAGCATATCTTCTCGGAGCTTTACAATGTTCCGGCAAAGATACGCATGGACTATTTCAAAATTAAGGTCATGGAGCTGCTGGTGTTCCTGCGGGCTTTGGAACTGTCTGAGTACAAAGATGAACGCCCGTATTTCTATTCCAGCCAGGCTGAGAAGATCAGGGCGGTACATAAGCTGCTGACCGACGATTTGACCCGAAATTACACCACTGAAGAACTGGCAAAGCAATTTGATCTCAGCACATCGGCCCTGAAAAACGGCTTCAAGGGTGTGTATGGCAGCCCCATCTATACCTATATCCGCAACTACAAGATGAATGTGGCAGCGTCCATGCTGGTAACAGACCGTAAAAAGCGGATTATTGAGATTGCGTCTGCTGTCGGCTACGATAATCCAAGTAAATTTGCAGCGGCTTTCAAGGAAATCTTTGATACGCCCCCTGCTGAATACAGAAATGACAGGAGGTAGAACATGAACACAAAAATGAAACGCTCTACAGCAACGTGGATCTGGGACTTTGCGGGAGAATATCGCTCCCGTTATGTACTCAGCGTTCTCAGTGCTGTGTGTGGCGTGATCTGTGGCATTTTGCCCTATTTCGTCATGGCAAATATGATTGGCGATTTACTGGGTGGATGCCGGGACACGAATATTTACTTACAACACTGCCTTGTGATGGCGCTTCTTTGGGTGGGGCGATGCGGCTTTCACAGCATTTCCACCACGCTTTCTCACAAGGCGACCTTTGCGGTGTTGGGCAACATCCGCAAACGGGTATGTGAGAAGCTGACTCGTGTGCCGCTGGGCACGGTGCTGGATATGCCCTCCGGTTCGGTGAAAAATGTACTGGTGGAGCGCATCGACAGCATCGAGACCACTATGGCGCATATCATTCCCGAATTTACATCAAACCTGTTGGTGCCTATTGCCCTGCTGGTGTATCTCTTTGTACTGGATTGGCGCATGGCTCTGGCTGTGCTGGCAACAGTGCCCATCGGATTCGGGTGCTATGCAGGAATGACCCGTGGCTATGCGGAAAGCTATCAGAACACCGTGGATAAAACCAAGATACTCAATGATACTGCGGTAGAGTATATCAACGGCATTGAGGTCATCAAAGCGTTTGGCAAGGCACAAAGCTCCTATGAAAAATTCGTGGTCGCCGCCAAAGAGGGCGCAAGCTGTTATGTGGAATGGATGCGGCGATGCAATATCTATTTCTGCCTTGCCATGTCCGTTTTCCCGGCGACCATGGTGGCGGTTCTTCCCATCGGCGGTCTGCTGTTCCGTGCCGGTACGCTGGATGCCAATACCTTTATTCAGGTCATTTTGTTCTCCGTTGGTTTGATCACATCCCTGATTACCGTTATGTCCTACGGCGACGATCTGGCAAAGCTGAGTACCATCATCGGAGAAGTGACCGGTATTTTAGAGCAGGAGGAGCAGACCCGCCCGCAGGTTTCCGCATCTCAGCCGAAAAATAACGATATTGCGCTGCATGACGTGACCTTCGGCTACCACGAGAAAGAGGTGCTTCATGGCATCAACATGACCATTCGGGAAGGCACGGTCAATGCCCTCGTTGGTCCTTCCGGCAGCGGGAAATCCACCATTGCAAAACTCATTGCGGGACTGTGGGATGTGGACGGCGGCAGTATTTCTTTCGGCGGCGTGGATATTCGCCAAATGACCCAGCAGGACTACAATCGGTACATTGCCTATGTCTCTCAGGACAATTACCTGTTCGACACCACCGTCATGGAAAATATTCGTATGGGCAACCAGAGCGCAACGGACGAAGAAGTCATTGAGGCGGCCCAGAACAGCGGTTGCCATGACTTTATTATGAGTTTGGATCACGGCTACCAGACTATTGTGGGCGGTGCCGGTGGGCATCTCTCCGGAGGCGAGCGTCAGCGTATCGCCATTGCCCGTGCCATGTTGAAAAACGCTCCTATCGTCATTCTGGACGAGGCAACAGCTTTTACCGATCCGGAAAATGAAGCCCTCATTCAGTCCTCCGTAGCCAAGCTGACAAAAGGAAAGACCCTGCTGGTTATTGCCCATAGGCTTTCCACTATCACCAACAGCGACCGGATATTTGTGGTGGAGGATGGCAATATCCGCTCCAGTGGTACCCACCAGGAGCTGCTGGAAAAGGACAGCCTGTACGCACAGATGTGGCGTTCTCATATTGCTGTGCGGGATACGGAGGAAGGAGGTGCAGCACAATGATCCAGATATTTAGACGTTTTTTCAATTTTTGCGGTGAGATCAACAAACGCAAATTTACAAAGTCCATTTTCCTCGGTGTGCTGAAGGCTCTGTTTGAGGCTTTGAAAATTCCGGCTATCGCCGTGACCTTACAGGGCGTTTTGAGCGGAAATCTGACGGTACAGCATATCTTGCTGTCTTTCGGCATTATGTTGCTTAGTATCGCAGGCAATGCTTTTGCGAATTACTGCTCCACCATGCTCCAATGCGAGGCTGGATACGGCACCTGTGCCGACAAACGCATTGAAATTGCCGAGCATTTGAAGTATCTCCCTATGGGCTACTTCAACCAAAACAGCCTTGGCTATATCACCTCCGTCGCCACCAACAGCATGGAGGCTCTGGCAGATGTTGCCACCCGTGTTGTCATGATGGTGACCCAGGGCATTCTGACCACGGTGGTGGTTGCGCTGATGATTTTGTACTTTGACCTGCGGATTGGCGGCATCTCCGTAATTGGTGTGCTCCTGTTCTTTGCCGTCAACAGCTACTTGCAGAAGAAAGCAAAGACGGTCGCACCGGTAAAGGATGCTTCTGACCGCAAGCTGGTGGAAAAGGTGCTGGAGTACATTCAGGGCATTGCGGAAGTCAAGTCTTACAATCTGACCGGAGAAAAGAGCAAGGCTCTGAATCAGGCCATCGACGAAAACACAGCAGCAAACATAAAATCGGAGATTACCTTTGTCCCCATCATGTTCTTGCAAAGTCTGACAGCCAAGCTCATCGGCGTGGTCATTGCGGGCGTATCCGTTGCGTTTTATCTGAACGGCACAATGGAACTGCTGAACGCCGTGGTCATGGTCATTGCTGCCTTTATTCTGTTCGGCGCACTGGATAGTGCTGGCAGTTACTCGGCACTCCTGCGAAATGTTGACTTGAATGTAAGCAAGGCAAACTCTGTGCTGGATATGCCTACTATGGATATTGACGGAAAAGATATTACCCCGGATAGTTATGATATTGATGTGGAGAATGTGGAGTTCTCTTACGACAAGCGAAAGACTATTGACGGCATTTCCGTGCATATTCCGCAGAAAACCTCCACAGCCATCGTGGGTCCTTCCGGTGGCGGCAAAACAACGCTCTGCCATCTCATCGCCCGGTTCTGGGATGTGGACAAGGGCTGCGTTAGCTTAGGAGGTGTGGATGTAAAGGAATACAGCATGGACAGTTTGATGCGCAATTTCAGCTTTGTGTTCCAGAGCGTCTATCTGTTCCAGGACACCATTGCCAACAATATCCGTTTCGGTCAGCCGGATGCACCGATGGAAAAGGTTATCGAAGCAGCGAAAAAAGCCTGCTGTCACGATTTCATCATGGCACTACCCGATGGGTATGAAACTATTATCGGTGAGGGCGGCGCAAATCTTTCCGGCGGTGAAAAACAGCGCATTTCCATTGCCAGAGCCATTATGAAGGATGCACCCATTGTCATTTTGGACGAGGCAACCGCCAATGTTGACCCGGAAAGCGAGCAGGAGCTGACTAATGCCATTGAAGCATTGACTAAAGAGAAAACCATCATCATGATTGCCCATCGACTGAAAACCGTTCGCCACGCTGACAACATCCTTGTCATTGACGGTGGCAAAATTGTCCAAAGCGGTACTCACGAACAGCTCATGCAGCAAGGCGGCATCTATCGCAGATTTGTGGAGTCCAGAGAATTGGCCGTTGGCTGGAAAGTATAAAAGAAAGAGGAAAACAACAAGAAAGACAACAAACTCCCAATCGTGGATTGCAACGGTGGAAATTTCCTTCTGAGTCGTTAGAAATTGCAAAGATGTATCTGCATACTGCTGATTATAGTATGAAAAAGCCATGTGGTATTTATGAACTGAAAAATATACAGAGTATATTGCGAAGAAAAATCGCATATGATATAATGCTCGCAGGCAAAAAAGAATTAAAGCGTTTATAACAAAAAAAGCAAAAGCCCTCGAAGTTGCAGCTTCCAGGGCTTTCTTCATATTTCATTTTTTATTACAGTGGACAAAGAATCAGCAGGTCAGAGCTGCGCTGTTTGCAGTATAGAAGATAATTGCTGATTTTATTACGCAACAGGAATATTCAGTTAGGCTTACGCACAACAGGAAATTCCCATTCAATGCAGAAAGGGGCAGTTTTATGAAGCAGGATACATTGGAGGGCAGAGCAAAAACGAAAAACGGTGTCATTCGATTATGCTTTTCGGTGCTTTGTATTTTATTGGAAGCAGCTTTTATCATTATCATGATCACAAGGCTGAATGAGTATGCGGAGATCGTTAATCTGCTGACCAGAGTCTTTGCAGGAATTCTGGTTCTGGCACTATATGCATCCGATCAGACCTCTTCCATGAAAATGCCATGGATCATTCTGATACTTGTGTTTCCGATCATGGGTGTAGCATTATATCTGCTCATCGGATTAAATGGCGGAACCCATAAAATGCGAGAACGATATGCGGACATCGACAGAAAGCTTCTGCCGCTTCTGCCGGACAATCGGGAAAAACTGGAAAATATCAAAAACAAAATCCCCAAAGCAGGAAATATCAGTGAGTATATTTGGAAAAACGCAGGTTATCCCGTATACCAGAACACGGATATTGTTTATTATGATGAGGCGGTAAAGGGATTAGAAGCACAATTATTGGCATTGTCAAAGGCTGAAAAGTTTATTTTTATGGAATATCATGCGATAGAAGATGCAGAGGCCTGGAAAAAGATCCAGAAAGTACTGGAGGAGCGTGTGCAGGCAGGCGTGGAAGTGCGAGTATTTTATGATGATATGGGATCTATTGGATTTATTAATACGGATTTCGTAAAAAAGATGGAGCAGATCGGAATCCACTGCCGGGTATTTAATCCATTTATGCCGGGGCTGAATGTATTTCTGAACAACCGTGATCATCGAAAAATAACAGTGATCGATGGAAAAGTAGCTTTCACAGGCGGCTATAATCTGGCAAATGAATATTTTAATTACACCAATCCTTACGGACAATGGAAGGATACCGGGATCCGTCTTGAAGGCGATGCAGTTCAGTCGCTGACAGCAACATTCCTTGAAATGTGGAATGCAGCCAATGACAGGAATAATAATGAGGATTTCAGCAAATATTTTATAAGATCAGAATATAAGGCAGCTCAGAACGGATTTGTACAGCCTTATGCAGATAGTCCAATGGATGATGAACAGGTAGGAGAGGAAGTTTATATCAGCATGGTCAACAAAGCAGAAAAATACTGCTGGTTTATAACGCCATATCTGATCATTACAGATGAAATGACACATGCTCTGTGTCTTGCTGCAAAGAGGGGAGTTGATGTAAGGATCATTACACCGGGAATCCCGGATAAAAAAATGATTTACAGTGTCACACGTTCTTTTTATCATGGACTGGTTAAAAATGGAGTGCGGATCTATGAGTGGACACCTGGCTTCTGCCACGCCAAGATGAGTGTGGCAGATGACTGTATGGCAACCTGCGGAACCATAAATCTGGATTACAGAAGTCTTTATCATCATTTTGAAAACGGATGCTTTATGGCAGACAGTCCGGCTGTGTTATCCATAAGAAATGATTTGGAAGAAACAATGCAGGAATGTCGGGAAGTAACAGAACAATACCGGACAGGACGCAGTGCATATCTTCGTCTTGGACAGCTTTTCATGAGATTATTTGCAGGATTATTGTAAGAAAGAGGTGTAGATCTATGTGTACAGCAGCAACTTATCAGACAAAGGATTTTTATATGGGAAGAACTCTTGACTATGAGTTTTCCTATGGGGAAGAGGTGACCATAACTCCAAGAAATTATGAGTTCGATTTTCGATATGCAGGAAAATCAAAAACACATTATGCTCTCATAGGAATGGCATTTGTAGCAGGAGATTATCCGCTTTATTATGACGCGGCTAATGAAAAGGGACTGGGTATGGCAGGACTTAACTTTGTGGGGAATGCGGCATATGCAGATGAAGTGACAGAGGCAGATAAGGATTTTGTCCAGGTGGCGCAATATGAATTTATTCCATGGATCCTTACCCAATGTGCTTCGGTGGCTGAAGCAAGGAGGATGCTTTCTAATATGAAGCTTATGGGAACACCCTTCAGTGAACAGCTTCCAACTGCACAGCTTCACTGGATGATCGCAGACAAGGAGGAATGCATCGTTGTAGAATCCATGAAAGACGGAATGCACATCTATGATGATCCTGTTGGCGTACTTACAAATAATCCTCCATTCCCCGGTCAGATGTTTGCACTTAACAATTTTGCAGGTGTATCCAGAAAGCAGCCGGAAAGTACATTTGCAGGAGTGCTGGAGCTGGATCCATACAGCAGAGGAATGGGCGGAATGGGAATTCCGGGAGATCTTTCAAGCCAGTCAAGATTTGTAAAGGTTGCATTTACAAAACTAAATGCAATATCCGGAGATGGGGAAAACGAAAGTGTCAGCCAGTTTTTCCATATTTTAGGCTCTGTTGATCAGCAGCGGGGATGCTGTGAGGTATCAGATGGCGCATATGAGATCACGATCTATACTTCATGCTGCAACACGACAAAGGGAATCTATTATTACACCACATATGATAATCATCAGATAACAGCAGTAGATATGTATGCGGAAAACCTTGATTCAGACAAGCTGATCCGTTATCCGATCATATTAAATGGTGAGATCAGATGGCATAATAAATGAGATCAGGATTTTTACAGAAGATAATGAGGTAGGAAGATGGAAAATTATTCAATAGTATTCAGCAGCTTAACCGGTAATACAAAAAAGTTGGCTGAGGCGATCTATGAAGTGCTGCCAAAAGATAAGTGTGATCACTTTGGGGAGACCGGATCACAGGTACCTGGATCCGATCTGCTGTATATCGGATTTTGGACGGACAAAGGGAATGCAGATAAGAAGACCCTGGAATTGTTATCCAAATTAAAAGGGAAGAAGATTTTTCTGTTTGGAACAGCCGGTTTTGGTGCAAGTGCGGCATATTTTGAAAAGGTTCTCGGTCAGGTCAGACAGTCTGTTGCTCCGGGCAATGTTGTTATCGGAGAGTATATGTGTCAGGGAAAGATGCCCCAGTCTGTGCGTGAACGATATATAAAAATGAAAGAAAATCCGGAACACCCTGCGAATCTTGATCTGTTGATCAAAAATTTTGACTGTGCTTTGTCTCATCCTGATACGGACGACCTGGAAAAACTGAAGAAGATCATTATGAAATAAAAACGGTGTACCAGCAACTGCCAGTCAGCCGATCGCAGTGTATACAGAGATTTGACTTTACAGCAGAGAAAAATATCAAGTATAATACTATAGCATTATTAAAAATCCCTTCCGGGAAAATACAAAAACCACAATGATAAAGGAATATAACAAATGAGTATTTTAAATGTAGAACACCTGACCCACGGGTTTGGAGACAGAGCAATTTTCGAAGATGTATCTTTCCGGCTTCTTAAGGGAGAACATATCGGACTTGTAGGCGCCAATGGCGAAGGAAAATCCACATTTATGAGCATCGTGACCGGAAAACTGATGCCGGATGAGGGAAAGGTAGAGTGGGCAAAAAATGTCCACGCAGGCTATCTGGATCAGCATGCGGTTCTGGAAAAGGGGATGACCATCGGCCAGGTGCTGAAATCCGCTTTTGATCCTCTTCTTAAAAAAGAGGAACGGATGAACGAGATCTGCGACAGGCTGGGAACCGCAGATCCTGACGAGATGGATGGGCTGATGGAAGAGCTTGGAACGATCCAGGATGAACTGACACTTCACGATTTTTATGCGATCGATGCCAAAGTGGAGGAGGTTGCCAGAGCTCTGGGCCTTCTGGATCTGGGACTTGACCGTGATGTTACGGATCTAAGCGGCGGACAGCGAACCAAGGTACTTCTTGCGAAGCTTCTTCTTGAGAAGCCAGACATCCTGCTTCTGGATGAGCCTACCAACTATCTGGATGAGGAACATATTGCATGGCTGAAAAGATATCTTCTGGATTACGAGAATGCCTTTATCCTTATTTCACACGATATTCCGTTCCTGAATTCTGTAGTTAACATTATCTATCACATGGAAAATCAGGAACTGAACCGTTACGTGGGAGATTACGATCATTTCCAGGAGGTCTATGCGGTCAAGAAGGCACAGCTGGAGGCTGCTTACCGCAAACAGCAGCAGGAGATCAGTGAGCTGAAGGATTTTGTGGCAAGGAATAAGGCACGTGTTTCCACAAGGAACATGGCTATGTCCCGTCAGAAAAAGCTGGACAAGATGGATGTGATCGAGCTGGCAGCAGAGAAGCCGAAGCCGGAGTTCAAATTCCGTTATGGCCGAACACCGGGAAAGATGCTTTTTGAGACCCATGATCTTGTGATCGGTTATGATGAGCCGCTTTCCAAGCCGCTGAATTTTACTATGGAGCGAGGACAGAAGATCGCACTGGTGGGAACCAATGGAATAGGAAAAACAACACTTCTTCGGAGTCTTCTCGGACTGATCAAGCCTCTTTCCGGAAGTGTGGAGCAGGGCGAGAACCTTGAGATTGGATATTTTGAGCAGGAAGTTAAAGGTGAGAATCGAACTACCTGTATCGAAGAACTCTGGCAGGAATTTCCGTCATTTTCCCAGTATGAAGTGCGTTCCGCGCTGGCAAAATGCGGCCTGACGACCAAGCATATTGAGAGCCAGGTACGGGTTTTAAGCGGTGGTGAGCAGGCAAAAGTGCGTCTTTGCAAGCTGGTGAACCGTGACACCAACATTCTTCTTCTGGACGAGCCTACCAATCATCTGGATGTAGATGCAAAAGACGAGCTGAAAAAAGCTCTCAGGGAATACCGCGGAAGTATCCTTCTCATCTGCCATGAGCCGGAATTTTATCAGGATGTGGTAAATGAAGTCTGGGATATGAGCAGGTGGACAACCAAGATATTCTGATAATGGATATATATGTCAGAAAAGACAGATATAATTCAAAAAGTACAATAAATGGGACATAAAAGATGACAGCATAAGGGCAGCAGAGTCTGCCAGACAGAATACAGAGGACAAATAAATGGAAGAAACACAATTGAAAAAATTCAGTATCGTTATGGAGGGCGGCGGTATGCGAGGCTTGTATACAGCCGGTGTGATCGACGTTCTGATGGAAAATGAGATTTACGCGGACAGTGCAGTGGGCGTATCGGCTGGAGCTGTTTTTGGATGCAATTATAAATCCAGGCAGATCGGAAGAGTTCTTCGCTATAACAAAAAGTACTGCAAGGATAAAAGACTTGCAAGCATCCGGAACTGGATCACCACAGGAGATGTATACAGCCGGGAATTCGGATATTATGAACTGCCCTGGAAACTGGATATTTTTGACCGTCAGACCTACGCGGAAAATCCCATGAAATTTACAGTGGTGTGTACGGACCTGGATACAGGAAAACCGGTGTATCATGAATGTCGCAACGGAGATGTGGAGGATATTGAATGGATGCGTGCATCTGCATCGATCCCGGTAGCCTCCCGGCCGGTGATGCTTGGGGGAAAGAGACTTCTGGACGGTGGTGTGTCTGATCCGATCCCGGTTAAATGGATGCTTTCCCGGGGATACGAAAAAAACGTGGTGGTGCTTACCAGAGATGTGAAGTACCGAAAAAAAGCAAACCCGAAGATGCAGCTTTTTTTGAAAGCAGTATTACATAAATATCCGGCTTTTCTGAAGGATCTGGAGGAACGGCATATCCATTATAATGAAACACTGGAAGAACTGGCTTCTCTGGAAAAAGAGGGGCGTATCCACATCATCCGTCCGAGCAGTCCCATTCAGGCGGCGATGATCGAGCGTGATGAGAGCAATTTGGAGCGGATCTACCAGACAGGAAGAGCAGATATGAAAAAGGATTTGGAGAAGCTGAAAGCCTACCTGGATTCCTGAATCACAGACCGAAACAAAATTCGACTTATACCCCTTTCTATGTTATGATATTGGATATCATTACAACAGAAAGGGGTATTTTCAATGGGAGAAAAACCTCAGAATATAAAATACAGACATATAAGCCTGGGCGTGCTTGCCCACGTGGATGCAGGAAAGACGACATTATCGGAAGGCCTGCTTTTTAAATGCGGAAGGATCCGGAAAATCGGAAGAGTCGATCACAAGGATGCGTATCTGGATACCTATGAGCTTGAGAGGGAGAGAGGAATCACCATTTTTTCAAAGCAGGCAGTTTTTTCCATGGGGGATATGGAAGTGACACTTCTGGATACGCCGGGGCATGTGGATTTTTCTGCTGAGATGGAGCGTACCCTGCAGGTGCTGGATTATGCGATCCTGGTGATCAACGGAGCAGATGGGGTGCAAGGGCATACACAGACATTGTGGAGACTGCTGACGCAGTACAAGATTCCAACATTTCTTTTTGTAAATAAAATGGACCAGGAAGGAACGGACAGAGAAAGACTTCTTGAGGAGCTGAAGAAGAAATTAAGCGGATGCTGTGTGGATTTTAGTGGAGAACTGGAATGCTCCGGTGCAGAAGCAGCAGGGAAAAAGGAGAATCCTGTGGATAACTCCGGGAAATCTCCGTCAGCTGAAGGAATGCAGCTGAAAGACAACGCCAGTGAAGCAGAAAAAGAGAATATATCCGGAACGCAGGGTGCTTCTGATAAAATAAACGGTACGGATGATTTTCTGGAAAATATCGCCATGTGCGAGGAGAACCTTCTGGAAAGTTTCCTGGAAACAGGAACGATCACAAAAAAGGACGTGGCAGAGCTGATCCTGGAGCGAAAGCTTTTTCCCTGCTTCTTTGGATCCGCCCTGAAGATGGAAGGAGTAGATGCTTTTATCCATGGAATGGAGACCTACATGGCAGCACCGTCCTATCCCGCAGAATTCGGAGCCAGGATATTTAAGATCGCCAGAGATGATCAGGGAAACCGTCTCACTTATATGAAGATCACCGGCGGCAGACTGAAGGTCAAGGAGACGCTGACCAATGCAGGAAAAAATGGTATTCCGGCAGAGGAGATCTGGGAGGAAAAGGCAGATCAGATCCGTATCTATTCCGGTGCAAAATTTGAAATGCTCAAAGAGGCAGAGGCAGGAACCGTCTGTGCAGTCACAGGTCTTACCGAAACATATCCGGGAGAGGGACTTGGCATTGAGGCGGATTCTGCCATGCCGGTGCTGGAACCGGTACTGAATTATCAGATCATCCTTCCGGAGGGCTGTGACGCCCACAGGATGCTGAAAAGCCTGAAGGAGCTGGAAGAGGAAGAACCGCAGCTTCATATCATGTGGGATGAGCAGCTGGGAGAGATCCACGTCATGCTGATGGGCGAGGTACAGATCGAGATCCTGAAGCATCTGATCTGGGAGCGTTTTCATGTGGCAGTAGAATTTGGGACCGGCAATATCGTATACAAAGAAACCATTGCCGCACCGGTGGAAGGCGTGGGACATTTTGAACCGCTTCGTCATTATGCGGAGGTGCATCTTCTTCTGGAACCGGGAGAGAGAGGAAGCGGACTGCAGTTTTTTACTGCGGCAAATGAAGATCAGCTGGATCGGAACTGGCAGCGGCTGATCCTGACACATCTGGAGGAAAAAGAGCATCTGGGAGTCCTTACCGGATCCCCCATCACCGATATGCAGATCACACTTCTCACCGGGCGGGCACATCAGAAGCATACGGAAGGCGGAGATTTCCGGCAGGCGACCTACCGTGCTGTGCGCCAGGGCCTCAAGAAAGCAGAGACAATTCTTCTGGAACCCTATTACAGCTTCAGGCTTGAGATTCCGGCAGAAAACGTAGGACGTGCCATGACGGATATCCAGAGGATGCAGGGAACCTTTCAGGGGCCGGAAACCCAGGGAGAGCTATCGGTGATCACAGGAAGTGCGCCGGTGGCAAAAATGAGGGATTATCAGAGTCAGGTAGTTTCCTACACAAGAGGCAGAGGTCATCTGACCTGTACTCTGAAGGGCTATGAACCCTGCCAGGATCAGGAGCAGATCGCAGAGGAGATCGGATATGATTCCGAGAGAGATCTTGAGAATCCTACAGGTTCTGTATTCTGTGCCCATGGAGCAGGCTTCGTGGTTCCCTGGTATGAGGTAGAAGAATATATGCATCTGGAAGGAACTCAGCTTCCGGACAGTAATGATGCCTATGAGGATTCCGACAACAGCTCTGCAGGAGTGCGTGCAGGTCAGGGAACAGCCAAAAACAGTACTGATCACAGAGCAGCCAATGCCGGCCGTGGAAAATATACCTCCATGTATGGAAGCTACGAAGAGGAAAAAGAACTGAAGGCAATCTTTGAGAAAACCTTTGGTCCGGTGAGCTCAAAGAAATACAGCAGTAACGGCCGAAGCTTCGGAAATCCGGAAAGCGGAAGCAGCTTTTCCGGAAAGGGAGACAAAGGTGCAGCAGATTCCGGCCATACGGCAAAAACCGGTCACGGCGCCTGGAGAAATAGCAGTCCGGCCATCCACAGAGAGGACTATCTGCTGGTGGACGGCTGTAATATCATATTTGCCTGGGAGGATTTAAGAGATCTGGCACAGGCGGACTTTCATGCAGCACAGTCCAGGTTAATGGACATATTAAGCGATTATCAGGGGATCAAGGGATGCATCCTGATCCTGGTATTTGATGCCTACCGTGTGGAGGGCCATCCGGAGGAAACCTTCCAGTATCATAACATTCATGTTGTCTACACAAAAGAAGCGGAAACAGCAGACCAGTATATTGAACGTACTGTCCATAAAATCGGACGGAAGCATAATGTGACAGTTGCCACATCAGACGGACTGGAGCAGATCATCATTATGGGACAGGGAGCCGCCAGGATTTCAGCGCGCGGATTCAAAGATGAGATCGCTTCCGCAAAACAGCAGATGAGAGAAGAATGGCAGGAGCGCAGGGACAACAGCAAAACCTATCTCTTTGACAGTATGACACCGGAACTGAAATCTCATATGGAAGACATCCGTCTGGGAAGAAAGAAAAAAGAAGAATTATAACAAAAAAAATATGCCCTCATTGTGGGCATATTTCACAAAAATAAAAAAACTTTTTGAATTCTTTTGCAAATAAATGGGAAAAGTAGTAAAATAAGGATAGAATCCTCAGTGAGAAGCTCCTTGTCTGGATATATAACCTGGCAGGGAGCTTTCATTAGAGCACAATAAGCGCCAGGATAACAAAAGAAAAGTAAAAAATGAAAGGAAGTGGCAAAATGTTTGAAACAGGCGAATATGTTGTGTATGGTCGTACCGGCATCTGCCAGGTAACAGGAGTTACCACAATGAGGGTGGATGGTTCCTCCGGCGAGAAGCTTTATTATGTACTGAGACCCGGAGGAGAGACAGATGGGAAGATATTTACACCGGTGAAAGGTGGAAAGCAGGTGCTTCGCGGAATCATTACGAGGGAAGAAGCGGAGAGGCTTATCGATGAGATCCCATCTATTGAGACACTGAGTATTGAGAATGAGAAATTCCGGGAGGATAGCTACAAGAAATGCATCCGTACCTGTGAATGCAGAGATCTTCTTCGAATCATCAAGACGATCTACGTCAGAAAACAGGCCAGATTATCTCATGGCAAAAAAACAACCGCTACAGACGAACGGTATCTGAAGCTTGCAGAGGATCATCTCTATTCTGAATTGTCCATGTTACTGGATATCCCCAAAGAACGTATGGCAGATTATATTGAACAGCGAGTAAACCAGAAGAAGGAAGCCGAAGAACAGGTATGTGCTGTTTGACAAAGCAGAGCGTATCTGCTATGGTATTTCCGGTAACCTTCCAGAATTCTGTATCTGTGACAGAAGCTTCATGGGAAGTGGAGAACAGATTCAGAATCAGTCTGAATGTTATAAAGAAAAGGAGATGCCAGAGAAATGAGAGAACAGCTTACCCGCAAGGATGTTGAAAAAATAGAGCAGGAGATCGAACACCGTAAACTGGTAGTACGTAAGGAAGCCATTGAGGCGGTCAAGGAGGCACGTGCCCAGGGAGACTTAAGTGAGAACTTTGAGTATTATGCAGCCAAGAAGCATAAGAATCAGAATGAGAGCCGCATCCGTTATCTGGAGAGGATGCTGAAGACCGCTTCCATTGTATCCGATGCTTCCAGATCAGACGAAGTGGGAATGGACGATATCGTGGAAGTTCTTTTTGAAGAAGATAATGAGGTGGAGAAGTACAAGCTGGTTACTTCCATCCGCGGAAATTCCATGGAAAACCGTGTCAGCATTGAATCACCGATTGGAAAAGCACTGAAAGGACATCGTGTCGGAGACAGAGTCAGAGTTCAGGTAAATGAAAATGTAAGTTATTATCTGCGCATTCGCTCTATTGATAAAACGGGCGATGAGGGAGAGGATATACGAAGCTTCTGAGCATGAGACTCGTGAATAAGGGACATTTTTCGTAACTGTTTACAAGTAATATCCCGCGAGGTGTTTTGCCATAAATATGGCAAAATCCCGAGACATACC
>OLOY01000719.1_pt1 | contig 19265 bp, 14 predicted proteins | sample 1672771 | NCBI WGS metagenome assembly OLOY01 (sample SAMEA3136722, study PRJEB25190) | human gut metagenome
TGAATCTCTTCCCCTTCCGGAATCTTTAACGCCTTATATACGCTCATCATACGTTCAGAACCGAACAGACGCATCAGATCATCTTCAAGAGATAAGTAGAACTTCGATTCACCAGGATCTCCCTGACGACCAGCACGACCACGTAACTGGTTATCGATTCGACGGCTCTCATGCCTTTCTGTACCGATGATCTTTAATCCACCAAGTTCTGCAACACCATCTTCTAACTTGATATCCGTACCACGACCAGCCATATTCGTTGCGATCGTAACAGCTCCCTTTTCACCAGCATGTGAAATAATCTCTGCCTCTAATTCATGGAACTTCGCATTCAGTACGTTATGCTTAATTCCTCTCTTACTTAATAATTCACTGACTTCTTCTGATGTATCGATATTAATTGTACCAACTAAGACCGGCTGTCCCTTCTTATGAGATTCTACGATATCGTTGATAACTGCATTTAACTTCTCTTTCTTTGTCATGTAAATAGCATCTTCATGATCGATACGGATCATCGGCTTATTCGTAGGAATCTCTACTACGTCCATACCGTAAATATCCATGAACTCTTTATCTTCGGTCATAGCAGTACCAGTCATACCGGCTTTCTTTGTATACTTATTAAAGAAGTTCTGGAATGTGATCGTCGCAAGAGTCTTAGACTCTCTGTTAACCTTTACATGCTCCTTTGCCTCGATTGCCTGATGAAGACCATCCGAATAACGGCGGCCCGGCATGATACGTCCGGTAAACTCATCGACGATCATAACCTCGTCATCTTTTACAACGTAATCCTGGTCACGGTGCATCAGATTATGAGCACGAAGTGCAAGGATGATATTGTGCTGGATCTCAAGGTTCTCCGGATCTGCAAGATTCTCAATACTGAAGAATTTCTCAACCTTCTTCACACCCTGCTCGGTAAGGTTGACAATCTTATCCTTCTCATTTACAACGAAGTCACCGGTCTCGATAACTTCCTCACCCATGATGGCTGCCATCTTGGTCATCTCATGGCTGGCTTCTCCACGCTCCAGCTGCTGTGCAAGGATATCGCAAACCTCATACAGCTTGGTGGACTTGCCGCTCTGTCCGGAAATGATCAGAGGTGTACGTGCCTCATCGATCAGGACAGAGTCGATCTCATCGATGATACAGTAGTGAAGATCTCTCTGAACAAGCTGTTCTTTATAGATGACCATGTTGTCACGAAGATAATCAAATCCAAGTTCGTTGTTTGTTACGTATGTGATGTCACATCCGTATGCTGCACGGCGCTCTTCCGGCTTCATGTCGTTAAGTACCACGCCTACGGTCAGGCCAAGGAACTCGTGAACCTTACCCATCCACTCTGCATCTCGTTTTGCCAGGTAGTCGTTGACGGTTACGATGTGGACACCTTTTCCCTCAAGGGCATTCAGGTATGCAGGAAGTGTAGAAACAAGAGTTTTACCTTCACCTGTTTTCATCTCGGCGATACGGCCCTGGTGAAGGATGATACCACCGATGATCTGTACCCGGTAATGCTCCATTCCAAGTACACGTTTGGCTGCCTCACGTACGGTGGCAAATGCTTCCGGAAGAAGATCATCCAGTGTTGCACCTTCTGCAAGACGTTTCTTATATTCTCTTGTCTTGTCTCGTAACTGCTCATCAGTAAGCTGCTGCATCTGAGACTGATAGCTCTCGGTTTTTTCAACCAGCGGCATGATACGTTTTACCTCACGCTGGCTGCGGGTTCCAAATACTTTTGAAAAAACATTCATGTTTCTGCTCCAATCATTTTATTCGAATAAGACTGCTGTCTCTGATCTGTCCAATTTGGGATCATTCCAGTTCTCTGTTGATATCCGTTATACTGGATCACATATGGTATATATTCTACCACTTTCCTGTTATAAAAACAATGAACAATTATTTAACAAATCATGTCAGGAACAACAGAAAATATCCCGCATAGGATCCTGTTTTCGAGGATCCCGCGGGATATTACATATCTTATTTCCTTACTTTTGCATTTTTTACACTGCTCCAGGTACCATAATATGCCTTTCCGTTTACTTTTTTGCAGGAACGGATACGAACATAGCAGGTGCTTCCCTTTTTCAAACCGGAAAGTGTTCGAGTCAGTGCACTGGTGGCCACTGTCCTGGCCCCTCTCATGGACCTTGATGCCACATACTGGATCTGATAGCCGGAAGCACCAGCTGCTTTTTTCCAGCGGACAGTCAGCTTCCCGGAAGCCTTGCTGGACGGTTTGTACTGCACCGGAGCTGTCAGGCGGACGATCCTGCTGCCGTTTTTGTTATAAGCACTTAAAGCAGAGCCTTTGTATGCGCGGACTGTATAGGTATACATGGTTCCTGCTTTTACTGATCCGTCTGTGTAGACCAGCGTATTGCTTCCGCTTACGGTAGCGATATTGACCCACTTGCTGCTGTTTCCGGTCCTTCGATATATCTTATAGCCGGAAGCATTTGCAGCTTTTTTCCATTTGAAGATGATGCCGGCAGGGCTGTTGGAAGTACCGGATAGCCCGGGAGTGGTAAGCTTTACAGTTGTCAAGGCCGCGGACCGGAACTGGTATACGGCTGACTGTACTTCGTCAGTCTTTTCCCATGCAGATTTCTGATAAACATACTTCTGAAAAAAGATATACATGTTATAAGTTGCGGCTTTATTTATTCCTTTGGCAGATCCGATCCGCCATGTAGTATTCTTCCTGTTATCGGTTGGATTTGGTGAAGTACTCCAGTAAACCGGCACCCACTTCACGTCTCCAGGCCCGGGATTTGAATTTGTAGTTCCCGCGCCGGTCACGGTAAAATTATAATATTTATTCGGAGTAAATTTCAGCGGAGAATCCAAACCTCTTACAAAACTATCTTTAACATCCGGTATATAAGGTGTATAGGCTGGTGTCGGCGTCACATCATATTTCGGACGGGTCCCCCTGTAATTCAGCTTTAATTTTTTCAGTCTGCTGGTTCTTCCATCTGAACCCAGTATCTTAAGATACAGATCAAATTCTTTCTCTGTATCCAGGTTTTTAAGATATATCACAAAACTTTTATTTGCGGTAACCCTCACACGAGAATTTCCCGCATCAATCCTCGGAACATCAGATGTTCCGTCCTTTTTTCTCTCTACAGCTTTGTAGTAACAGGCTCCGTTTGCATCAGCTTGCAGTGTCACGTTCACAGAACTGCGGCTTACCCATTTTTCTCCGGTCCATTTTACGTCTATTTTGGGCACCGGTGTTGGTGTCACTGTCGGTTTCTGGATCTCTGTCGGCTCAGGATCCGCTGTCGGTGTCACTTCCGGTGTCACTGTCGGCTCAGGATCCGCTGCCGGTGTCACTGTCAGCTCCGGATCTGACGTTGACGTAGCTTCTGCGGTTTCTTCTTCCATACTGTCTCCTGCTTCTTCAGGTATCAGTTCTGTCAATAATACTTCCGGATCATCCTCACTGGAGATTTCTTCTGAAACTCCTTCCTCAGCTTCGCCGAAAGCATCCTCGCTGTTCTCCGCATTTTCCGCATTTTCCGTATTTTCCACATCTTCCATGATTACACCGGAAGAGTTATCCACAGTTTCCTCAGAAATATCCTCACTGTCTTCTGTAGGCTGCTCAGTATCTCCCACAGGCTCTGTAGTTTCCTCTGCGGAAAACATATCCTGGCTGTCAGCAGCATTTTCTATGATTTCTTCATCACCGCTGCCAAACTCTGCAGCCATACCGGTTGCCGGAAGCACCGTCACACAAAGCGCGGCACTTAAAACAAGTGCCAGAACTTTTTTCTTCATTTACCTTCCTCCTTTTCTCCATGTGTTACATATTATTATGTCAAGGAGATATTCGCACTCTACACAATATTATTTTTCAGAAAGTGAGGCTGACTGAAACTTGTACTGTACAGACTGTATCTTATCCGTAGACTGCCATTTGGAATCCTTGCAGGTATATTTGCGGAAGAAAACATACAGATTAAAAGTTCCCTCCTGGTCGATTCCTTCCTTGGAACCGATCTTCCAGGTGCTCCGGATCCGGTTGGAATTCGGATTCGCAGATGTACTCCAGTAAACAGGCACCCACTTAATGTCTCCGTTTTCCGGATCCTCATTATCGGTACCTGCACCGATAACCTTAAAATCATAAAATGTATCCGGATAGAATTTCAGAGGAGAATCCAGCCCCTCTACCGTACTGTCCTCTGCCTTTGGTTTGGATGCTTTATGTTTTTTTGCAGAATCTGTTTTTTTCGCCGGGCGGCTGTCCTGATCCAGTTCCATCCGCTTCAGATCACTTAATTTTCCCTTCTCATCCTCAATCTGGATATACAGATCAACTGCCTGGTCTGTATCCAGGTCTGCAAGTGTGATCCCGAACTCTTCGTCCTCACTGATCAAAACCTCATCATTCACGGTATTTCCGGTCTCGATCTGAGGTACCTGGGAATTTCCGTCGTCCCCTCGCTCTGCCCATTTATAATAGCAGACACCGTTAACGGCTGACGTAAGCGTTATCTCTGCCTGGGAATAGCTGTCCCATTTAAATCCTGTCCATTGTATTTCTGACTTTTGGGAATCCTTTGCATTGTTTTCTCCGGAAATCAGTTCCAGGTCCTCCACAGTCTGTTCTTTTGTGGTGTCACCACTGTTAAATTCCGCTGCCATACAGGTAGCCGGTATCATGGTCATGCCAAGAGCTGCACTTAAGATCACCACAGGAAGCTTCTTTTTCATTTCCCCTTCCTCCTTTCGCATATGTCTTCATTATATAGTTCTCCCCTATTGCTTGCAACAGAAAAGAAGTCTGATTTTGTTGTGACATAAAAGACTCCGGAAACCTGCCGATTTCTCACACAGATTCCCGGAGCCTTCCATTCAATATTCAGTTGTAATAATAGAATCCCCTATCAGAACTCTGGTTCGATCAGTCCGTAAGTATTTCCTTTACGTTTATAAACTACGTTAACCTGCTCTGTCTCAGCATTAAAGAATACGAAGAAATTATGTCCGAGAAGTTCCATCTGTACGCATGCATCTTCCGGATACATTGGTTTGATCCCGAATTTTTTGGTACGGATGATCTTAACTTCCTCATCCTCTTCATAATCCTTATCAAGGTATGCCTTCTGGAAGTTTGTGGATTCCTGCTGTTTGTCAACGATCTTGTTCTTGTATTTACGAAGCTGACGCTCAATTACCTCTTCGACCAGATCGATGGATACATACATATCATTGCTTACCTGCTCGGAACGGATAATACTACCTTTCACAGGGATCGTTACCTCGATCTTCTGGCGATCCTTCTCAACGCTTAAGGTTACTGAAATCTCAGTTTCAGGAGTGAAATACCTTTCAAGTTTACCAAGCTTGTCCTCAACAGCTGTTTTAAGTCCTTCTGTTACTGCTATATTCTTTCCACTAATAATAAATTTCATGACTTCCATCCCCTTTGCTGTTTTATGTTGCTATTATAACATATTAAATTGAATTTTAACATCACTTTTCAAAAATTTCATAAATTTTTTCCAAATTTATTCGATATATTCCTTCAAAATGTTTTTTTTGTCGTGAATGCGCAACTATTAGAGTATTTCAGCTAATTAATTCATTACAAATTTATATCTGTACACCAGTGCCAGAAGATTGATGGGACAAAAGCTTCTGCTTCACTATTTGTGTATACTATTTCATTTTTGCCAGAGCTTCAAAGGATATGCTTCCGCCAAAAATATCCAAAGCACTGCCAACAGTTACATCCAATCTGCCCTGCCCTGCTTTTCGAAGTTCTTCAATATCTGCCATAGAACCCACACCGCCTGCATAGGTCACCGGATGAGCTGCATACTGTCCCAGAAGCTTTGCAAGCTCTGTTTCCACACCTCGGGCCTTTCCTTCCACATCCACTGCATGGACCAGAAATTCGTCGCAGAAGCTTCCGAGTCTTTCCATCAGCTCCGATGTCACGATCTCTTCTGTAAACTTCTGCCATCGATCTGTGACAATATAATATTTGCCATCTTTTTTGCGGCAGCTCAGATCAAGTACAAGATGTTCTTTCCCTGCTGCATCACGGATTTCCTCCAGATTTTCCCAGGATATCACTCCGTTTTTAAACACATAGGAAGTTACGATCACGTGGCTGGCACCAGCCTCCAGATATTCTGCCGCATTCTCCGGGCAGATGCCACCTCCGATCTGAAGCCCTCCGGGATATTTTCCCAGAGCCAGAAGTGCCTGGGCTTTCGTTGCTTCGTAGTTCGGAGAATCCTTTCCGTTCAGAAGGATCACATGACCGCCCTTTAACCCTGCCTTCTTATAAAGCTCTGCATAGAATGCCGCATCCTGCTCTGACACAAAATTTTCTGCCGCCTGATCTCCCTGATCATTCAGGCTTCCTCCTACGATCTGTTTTACCTTTCCATTATGTATATCAATGCATGGTCTGAATTTCATAATCCTGTCCTCCGTTTTCTTTCCATGCACTGATAATAGCATCTGAAACAGTTTTATGCAATGCTGTGGTAAAATATCTGTTATCTTCCTTCTACCGCATTTCCCACTGCGTTTCCGATATCATCCACTGCATTACCTACACCGTCGCCAAGGTCCTTTACACTGTCACCCAGCTCACCGGATACAGTTCCGTCATTTTCGTTTCTGTCAGCATCCGCAGCTCCGGGTGCTGCTGTCCCGTTATTTCCATTTCCTGCAGGCGTCACGGTAATATTTCCATCGGACATCTCATTGTTATCCGTGCCGGAATCCTTAATGCTCTCTCCATTGTCCTTCACACCGTCATTGTCTGCTTTTTCTTCCATAGTTTCATCTTCTGCGGCAGTATTTTCGTTTGTATCTTTTTCATCCACTGTTTCATCCGCATTGTTTACCTCTGTGCCGCAGGCTGTAAATGTACACAGAGACAGGGTAAGCAAAGTACCAAAAAGAATCGCCTTCCATTTTTTCATATGATCTTCTCCTTTTTCTGAAAAATTCTGTATTCCTAATATGGCACTTTTTCCGCTATCCTATTCTGGGAAAAATTTCAAAAACCGCAATTTCATCAAAAAAAGACGGAGTCCGATCTTACACGAACCCCGTCTGTATTACCTGTATTTTATTCTGTTGCGGCTCAATCTGTCAGGATCAGCCGATCACGTCACTCATATCATAACGTCCTGCCGGTTTGCCGGCAAGGAATTTGGCTGCTTCTACAGCACCTTTTCCAAAAATAGCCTTGGAATATGCAGTATGCTTGAACTCGATCACTTCGTCCTGACCTGCAAAAATTATCTCATGCTCACCTACGATAGTTCCGCCGCGAACTGCGGAGATACCGATCTCCTTATCATCGCGTTTTTCACGTTTCTGGCTGCGGTCATATACATAATGATACTGGTTATCCATAGCTTCATTAATGCTGTCTGCCAGCGCAAGTGCAGTACCACTTGGTGCGTCTAATTTCAGGCGGTGATGCTTCTCTACGATCTCCATATCAAAACCTGCAGCTGCAAGAACCCTGGCTGCGTCCTGAACCAGCTTCAGAAGTGTGTTGATACCAAGAGACATGTTTGCGGATTTCAGCACTGCTACCTTTCGGGATGTTTCTTCCACTTTTGCAAGCTGCTCCTGGCTTAAACCGGTACTGCACAGAACAACTGGGATCTGGCGTGCCGCGCTGTACTCAAGAAGCTTGTCTGTTGCCTTTGCGGAAGAAAAATCAATGATCGCATCTGCCTTTACCTGACATGCGTCAATATCGGTGAATACCGGATAGCTGTTTTTTCCCTGATCTGCAATATCAATACCTGCTACGATCTCAGCATCCGGATCTTTCTCCACAATGCCGCTGATGACCTGGCCCATATGTCCGTTGCAGCCGTGCATGATGATTTTTACCATAGTATATTCTCCTTTACCTTTCGCTTACAGTCAGATCATTTAGCAAGCTTAAGGCCGAATTTCTCGATCTCTTTTGCAAGAGCTGCCTTTGTGTCCTCTTCCATCTCGCAGAGCGGCATACGAAGCGGTCCTACGTTCATTCCCATAAGGTTCATAGCTGTCTTAACAGGAATCGGGTTTACTTCGCTGAACAGTGCATTGATCAGCGGAAGAGCTTTCAGCTGATCCTCTGTTGCTCCCTTGGTGTCGCCGTCGAAATATTTCATGACCATGTCATGTGTAAACTTCGGTGCAACGTTGGAAAGTACGGAGATAACTCCAAGTCCGCCAAGAGAAAGAATCGGAAGTACCTGATCATCATTTCCGGAGTAAAGCTCAAGCTGTCCGTCTGCCAGAGACATCATTTTGGCGATCTGGGAAAGATCTCCTGTTGCTTCCTTGATTCCGACAATGTTCTTTACATTCTTTGCAAGGTAAGCTGCTGTAGCCGGCTGGATGTTGCAGCCTGTACGGCTCGGTACGTTGTACATGATGAGCGGAGTTTCCGGAACTGCATTGGCAATTGCTGTGTAGTGAGCGATAAGACCCTTCTGTGTAGCCTTGTTATAGTATGGTGTTACAATAAGAAGAGCGTCTGCGCCATAGGAAGCTGCTTCCTTGGACATCATGATCGCTGTCTCTGTACAATTGGAACCTGTTCCTGCGATAACAGGCACACGTTTGTTAACTTTATCAATTGTGAACTTGATTGTCTGAAGATGCTCTCCGTGTGTCAGAGTAGAAGATTCTCCTGTTGTTCCGCAGATAACGATGGCGTCTGTGCTGTTCGCGATCTGATCCTCAAGGATCTCCTCAAGTTTCTCAAAATTCACCTTACCGTCTTCGTGCATAGGTGTTACGATTGCAACGCCTGTTCCTTTAAAAATTGCCATTTGTCTTCCTCCTTCTTTCTTCTGTGAAATATTGCTTATTCCCGTTCCTGGTCAGTCAGCTCTGTTGTTATCGTGGTAATACTATCCACATAGGGCTTCAAAGCATCCGGAAGCCAGCGTCCGGTCATAATTATATGCATACTTTCATCCTTCTGCTTAAGCATATCGATGATCGTCTCAACTGGAGCGATTCCTTTATCCATAAGCCCGAGGATCTCATCCAACAGCAGGAAATCACACTCTCTGGTAGCAATTACCTTCCGTGCAAAATTAAGGCCATTGAGAATATTGGTTCTCTCTTCTGCCTTTTCCTGCTCGCTCAGGTCATTATAGCAGGTGTCCATTTTTTCGAAACGGAAAATCTTGAAATCAAAATTATCCAGTTCCTCAAGGAAATCCAGTTCTCTGCGTTCCCTGCCTTTGAGGAACTGTATGATGATCACACTTCTTCCCTGTGCGGCAAAGCGCAGCCCCTGGCCTACAGCCAGAGTTGTCTTTCCTTTCCCGTTCCCGCAATAAACCTCTGTTATTTCTCTTTCCATGATTTTTCCTCTTACTGTTAGTGAAACCGGTAATTCCCCATTTTTCTGATTTTTTCTATATTACCGCAGATTGGCTGGAAATGCAAGTGTTACCTTAATGTCCTCACCACTATTCCAAAATATATCCAATGTTACTCAACATATTCCAATTTACTTACCGAAACTTCATAGGCAATCCTTTTTTCTGTCTCGTTTTCACTAATCCGTTTCATGTACTCCCTGCTCTGGATCCTGCCCCAGATCAGTACATGCCCGCCCACTTCAAAAGCAGAAGCATACCTGGCATTTCTTCCCCAGCATATACATGGTATGTAATCGGATTTTCCGTAAGGTCGATTGACTGCCATCAGAAGATCTGCGATCTCTCTTCCCAACGGTGTTTTTCTGTATACAGGCGGTTTACAGATATATCCGTCCAGAAAGATCTGATTGACCGGCACAGTTTCTTCTTCCTCCCCCACAAACTTCACTTCCCGGGCAAAAACTGAAAGCACAAGCCGGTTTCTCTTTTCTTCATGACGGTTATAGGATCGGAACTGTCCGTGGATCTCGATATATTCTCCCACATAATCCTGTGTGATATCGATCAGCCGCTCAGACACCATCACCGGGATCCTGTCCTCCGAATCGCTGAGACGTTTTACTAGGATATCCATCATGTAAAATCCTTCTCCAAAGACCTGATGGCTGAAAGTAAACCCCGTAGCGATCCGTCCCATAACGGATACCTGATTGTTTTCAATAATTTTATCTGCCATAATAAGTAGCTCTCCTTCCTCTTCGTGTATTTCGTCTATATCAATCTATGTGCATTTGCGGTATAATATGCCAGAAAAATGAAAAACCAAAAATATTTTTTTATGTCTTGTAATCTCACCAAAATGTGATAGACTATAAATTTGGACATCATTTTTAACAAAAAAGATTACTTATATATGGAAAGAAAGGATTTGGATTATATGAAGACCAAGCGTGAAGATGTTCGTAACGTGGCCATTATCGCCCATGTCGATCACGGTAAAACAACACTTGTTGACGAGCTTTTAAAACAGAGCGGTGTTTTCCGTGAAAACCAGGAAGTCCAGGAACGTGTCATGGACTCCAACGATATTGAGCGTGAGCGCGGCATTACGATTCTCTCCAAAAACACCGCAGTTCATTATAAGGATGTAAAAATCAATATCATCGATACTCCAGGTCATGCGGACTTCGGCGGCGAGGTAGAGCGTGTGCTGAAGATGGTAGACGGCGTTATTCTTCTTGTGGACGCCTTCGAGGGTGCCATGCCTCAGACTAAATTTGTACTTCGTAAAGCTCTCGAACTGAACCTGCATGTTATTGTCTGCATCAATAAGATCGACCGTCCGGAAGCACGTCCGGAGGAGGTTGTCGACGAAGTTCTGGAACTTCTCATGGACCTGGACGCATCTGACGAGCAGCTGGACTGCCCGTTCCTGTATGCCTCCGCAAAGGCCGGCTACGCAGTTCGTAACCTTGATGATAAGCCTGAGAATATGGCTCCTCTTTTTGAGACTATCCTTGATGCGATCCCTGCTCCGGAAGGAGATCCGGACGGAGATACACAGGTTCTTATCAGCACCATCGACTACAATGAATATGTAGGCCGTATCGGTGTCGGTAAGGTTGAGCGCGGAACTATTTCCGTAAATCAGGAGCTGATGCTTCTGAACCATCATGACCCGGACAAGCACGAGCGTGTGAAAATCAGCAAGCTGTATGAATTTGACGGTCTGAACAAGGTTGAGGTTAAGAGTGCCACCATCGGTGCTATCGTTGCAATCTCCGGTATTGCGGATATCCACATCGGTGATACTCTCTGTGCAGGAGATAATCCGGAAGCAATTCCGTTCCAGAAGATCTCCGATCCGACAATCTCCATGAACTTCCTCGTAAATGACAGCCCTCTTGCAGGACAGGAAGGTAAATACATTACTTCCCGTCACCTTCGTGACCGTCTCTACCGTGAGCTGAACACCGATGTCAGCCTTCGTGTGGAAGACACAGACACAACCGAGTGCTTCAAGGTTTCCGGACGTGGTGAGCTTCATCTCTCCGTTCTTATCGAGAATATGCGCCGTGAAGGATACGAGTTTGCAGTCAGCAAACCGGAGGTACTTTATCACACAGATGATCGCGGACGTAAGCTTGAGCCGATCGAGATCGCATATGTTGACGTTCCGGAGGAATTTTCCGGTACTATCATCCAGAAGCTCAGCGAGCGTAAGGGTGAACTTCAGGGTATGAGCACAGCAAGCGACGGAAGTGTACGTCTCGAATTCTCCATCCCTTCCCGTGGACTGATCGGATTCCGTAATGAATTCCTTACCTCCACCAAGGGTACCGGTATCCTGAATACCATGTTTGACGGATATGCACCATACAAGGGAGACTTCCCGTACCGTAAACAGGGTTCACTCATCGCATTCGAGGCAGGCGAAACTGTTACCTACGGTCTTTTCTCTGCTCAGGAACGTGGTACTCTCTTTGTCGGACCTGGCGAGAAGGTTTACAGCGGTATGGTCATCGGACAGAACGGAAAGGCCGAGGACATCGAACTGAATGTCTGCAAGACCAAGCACCTTACCAACACTCGTTCCTCTTCTGCTGACGATGCACTGAAGCTTGTTCCGCCAAAGATCTTAAGTCTTGAGCAGGCCATTGAGTTCATCGACCAGGATGAGCTTCTTGAGGTAACACCGACAAGCCTTCGTATCCGTAAACGTATTCTGGACTCCAGAGACAGAAAACGTGCTGCATTCCGCAAGAGCTAATAGGTTTTGACTGCTATAGTTACGGTTCACCGGTAATATTTCGCATCAACCACATTTATACAACTGCCATATGGGAAGCATTTCCCGTATGGCAGTTTTTTTCTGCCGGAAAATCCGTTTTCTACTGGAAAATCCGAATAGTTTTTGCTTAATTATTCTGAAATTTTTAACAATTTCAAGTTTTTTTACTTCTTATGATTCTATACTTTACCATGGTACGATATTTTTGTTAATTATTTATCAAAATGTCCCTTTATTTTTGTTAATTATTCATCAAATCCGCTATTGACGTCTGAAATTACTCGAATTATAATGTGTACATGATCGTTTGACAAAAGTTTAACGTTAATATTTTAACTGCATGCTGCGTTTTATCTTTTGCCCGCCCTTCATATGTATGCATGTTTTTTGTCAGTGCTGACAATTTTTTAACATGTTTTTTATGCATAATGCTGAATTTCAAAAATTTTTTTTAAGGTTTTTCCAGTAATTCAGCGTTCTGCAAAGTAAAATTTACAGTATTTTCCCACGATTTTCTGTTCGTCATTTTGCACATAGCGAAAAAATTCAGAATTTGCGTTTTTTTCAGAATTTTGATACTATATCAGTATCAAAGCAGAAAATTCAATCAGATTGAATCAACAACGAAACGCAGCGCGGGGACTTACACAAAACTCTGCAGCATCTGCCGGCGAAAAAAACAGGCCCGCAGAACCACAGATCATTATCATATGAAAACAGGAGGATTCCACATGGCAAAGAAAGAAACTATCCCTACCATCATCGACACTCCAGAAGCCCTGACCGCGAAAATGGCTGCAATGAAAGAAGCACAAAAGATCTTCGCTACCTACACACAGGAGCAGGTTGACAAGATCTTTAAGGCAGCTGCTACTGCCGCTGACAAAATGCGTATCCCACTTGCCAAAATGGCTGTCGAGGAAACAGGCATGGGTATCATGGAAGACAAGGTTATCAAGAACCATTACGCAGCAGAGTATGTTTACAATGCATACAAAAACACACAGACATGTGGTGTTGTAGAAGAAGACAAGGCATACGGAATCAAGAAGATCCTGGAACCTGTAGGACTGATCGCCGCAGTTATTCCGACGACCAACCCGACTTCTACAGCAATCTATAAATCTCTTATTTCCCTGAAAACACGTAACGCGATCATCATCAGCCCGCATCCGCGTGCTAAGAAATCTACAATCGAAGCAGCAAAAGTTGTTCTGGAAGCTGCTGTTGCTGCAGGTGCACCGGAAGGAATCATCGGATGGATCGATATCCCGAGCCTTGACCTTACCAACATGGTAATGCAGAACGCTGATATCATCCTTGCAACTGGTGGTCCTGGAATGGTTAAGGCAGCTTACTCCTCCGGTAAACCGGCTGTTGGTGTAGGACCCGGAAATACACCTGCCATCATTGATGACAGTGCAGATATCCGTCTTGCAGTTAACTCCATTATCCACTCCAAGACCTTTGACAATGGTATGATCTGTGCTTCCGAGCAGTCCGTAACTGTTCTGGAGAGCATTTATAAAGAAGTGAAGGAAGAGTTCCTTTACAGAGGATGCTACTTCCTTAAGAAAGACGAGATCGAGAAAGTCAGAAAGACCATTCTTATCAACGGCGCACTGAATGCCAAGATCGTAGGACAGAAGGCTGCTACCATTGCTGAAATGGCAGGCGTTACTGTACCGGCTGAGACCAAGATCCTGATCGGTGAGGTTGAGTCCGTTGATATCAGCGAGGAATTCGCACACGAGAAGCTTTCCCCTGTACTTGCCATGTACAAGGCCAAAAATTTTGACGATGCTGTTGCAAAGGCTGAACAGCTTGTTGCAGACGGCGGCTATGGTCACACCTCTTCCCTCTACATCGACGTAAATGAAACAGAGAAGATGGATAAATTCGAGGCAGCTATGAAAACCTGCCGTATCCTTATCAATACCCCTTCTTCCCAGGGTGGTATCGGTGACCTTTACAACTTCAAGCTTGCTCCATCCCTTACTCTTGGCTGCGGTTCCTGGGGCGGTAACTCCGTATCCGAGAACGTTGGTGTCAAACACCTTCTCAATACCAAGACTGTTGCTGAAAGGAGAGAGAATATGCTCTGGATGAGAACACCGGAAAAGGTTTACTTTAAGAAGGGCTGTATGCCGGTTGCTCTTGATGAGCTCGGTACTGTTATGGGCAAGAAACGCTGCTTCATCGTAACAGACTCCTTCCTCTACAAGAATGGCTACACCAAACCGATCGAAGATAAACTGGATCAGATGGGCATCGTTCATACATGCTTCTCTGATGTAGCTCCTGACCCGTCTCTCGCTTCCGCCAGAGCCGGTGCCAAGGCTATGACAGCCTTTGAGCCGGACTGCATCATCGCTCTTGGCGGCGGTTCCGCAATGGATGCCGGCAAGGTTATGTGGATGCTTTATGAGAATCCGGACGCTGACTTCTCCGATATGTCCATGGACTTCATGGATATCCGTAAGAGAGTTTATACCTTCCCGAAGATGGGTAAAAAAGCTTACTTCGTAGCGATCCCGACCTCTTCCGGTACAGGCTCCGAGGTTACTCCTTTCGCCATCATCACAGATCAGGATACCGGCGTTAAATGGCCACTGGCTGATTACGAGCTTCTCCCGGATATGGCAATCGTAGATACCAACAACATGATGAGCGCACCGAAGGGACTTACCCGTGCTTCCGGTATCGACGTTATGACACATGCCATTGAGGCTTATGTTTCCATGATGGCTTCCGATTACACCGATGGTCTTGCACTGAAAGCGATCAAGCTTGTATTTGAGTATCTGCCGCGAGCATATAAAGATGGCAATGACGTAGAGGCCAGAGATCATATGGCTAACGCTTCCTGCATGGCAGGTCTTGCATTCGCCAATGCATTCCTCGGCGTTAACCACTCTCTTGCTCACAAGCTCGGTGCTTTCCATCATCTGCCACACGGTATCGCAAACGCAGTTGTTCTTCTGGATGTTATGCGTTACAACAGTGCTGAGGTTCCGACTAAGATGGGTACCTTCCCACAGTATCAGTATCCGAAGACACTTGCACGCTACGCTGAGATCGGACGTTCTGTAGGTCTTACAGGCAAGAACGATGCAGAAGTATTCGAAAAACTTCTTGCTAAACTGGATGAGCTTATGAGAACTATCGAGATCCTGCCGACGATTCGTGATTACGGCGTAGATGAGAAGTATTTCCTGGAAACTCTGGATGAGATGTCCGAGCAGGCCTTCAATGACCAGTGTACCGGTGCCAACCCGAGATATCCGCTTGTATCCGAGCTGAAAGATATCTATCTGAAAGCTTACTACGGAGAAATGCCAAATAAAGAAAAGAAAAAAGCCAAATAAATGTGGAACATCCTTTTAATGAAACACAGCCGGGAGTCTATTCACTCCCGGCTACGTTTCATTTGCTTATTCCCTCTTGCAAAAGATCCCCGATACATGTCTGCATGAACAGACTGTACCGGGGATCTTTTATTCAACTGCTTTGTGATGATCGTTTATTTATTTCAAGCCATACTCTGCTGCAAGTTTCTTAAATTCAGGAAGAGAATTCACAATTGTCTCATAGGATACACAATATGCAAGTCTCACATAACCGGGGCATGCGAAGGAACTTCCCGGTACCATAAGGATGTTATATTTCTTACCTGCTTCACAGAAAGCTTTTTCGTCTTCAACCGGAGATTTTACAAAGAGATAGAAGGCACCCTGTGGTTTGATGCACTCAAATCCGCATTCTTTCAGGCCATTATAAAGTGCCTGACGATTTTTATCATAAGCTGCAAGATCAGTCTTGGCATCTACACATTTTGCAACTACCTTCTGGATCAGGGACGGTGCATTTACACAGCCAAGTGTACGGTTTGCAATGGTTGCTGCTGAGATCAGCTCTTCGCTTCCGTCTGCCTCATCAGGGATCACCAGATATCCGATACGTTCACCCGGAAGTGAAAGAGATTTGCTGTAGGAATAGCCTACAACAGTATTATTATAATATTTCGTCAGGTATGGGACCTCCACGCCATCATAAGCCAGCTCACGGTATGGCTCATCGGAGATCAGGTAGATCACGGTTCCAAACTCTTTCTGTTTTGCTTCCAGGATTGCGGAAAGTTTTTTGATCGTTTCTTCTGAATATACAACTCCGGTAGGATTATGTGGGGTATTTACGATAACCGCTCTTGTCTTCGGTGTGATTCTTTGCTCAAATTCAGCAAGGTTTGGCTGGAAGGTTGTGGTATCCGGAGAGATTTCCACAAGGACACCATCATAATTACGGACATATGCACCGTATTCCAGAAAATATGGTGCAAAAACAATCACCTCTTCTCCAGGGTTCAGGATTGTTTTCAGGATCACATTCAGTCCGCTTGCAGCACCGACGGTCATGATCAGATTCTTTGCGGAAAATTTCGTATCGAAACGTCTGTTGAGGGATTCTGCGATGGTCTGGCGTACATCCTCAAATCCTGCGTTGCTCATATATCCATGAAGAACTGTCGGATCAGTAGTGTTTACAAGCTCAATAATTGCTTCGCGGACGCTGTCCGGTGCCGGTACACTTGGATTTCCGAGGCTGAAGTCAAAAACCTTATCTGCGCCATATTTCGCACGGAGGCGATTTCCTTCCTCAAACATCATACGGATGGCGGAATTATTTTTTACGTAGGGTTTCATTTTTTCTGATATCATTTTGTATATTCTCCTTTTATCCGATTTTACAGGGTTCCAAATCATTATTTCTACCATAGTCAGAATCTGTCATACTGTCTACAATTTTACCCCGTCTTACTTCAGCGTGTCAATACTTTGTCCAGGTAAAGTGTTCCATATTTTCCTACCTTCAGGACAATCTAGTGTACCTGTTTGTTTTCCGATTTCGTTCGCACGATCCACACTGACAGCGTACTTCCCACCAGCGCGATCACGAATCCGGCCAGAACATCTGTCGGATAATGGACGCCAAGATACAGTCTGGAAAATGCCACCAGTGCTGCCAGGACTACTGCTGGGATTCCTAATTTCTTCGGAAGCATCCGGAGCATTACCAGAGCAACGGCAAAGGACGCTGTGGTGTGACCTGACGGAAAAGAGAAATCCTTCGGTTTTGTGATCATGGGGATCAGCGCTTCGATTTCCGTAAAAGGCCTTGGTCTTGCCACTATATTTTTGAGAAGCAGGTTGGTAACGATCGCCCCGAAGATCAGGGACAAGGCTGCCGCATAGCCTGTTTTTCTTGTCTTTGGGACAGCAAGAAGAACAACTGCACAGAGGATCCAGAACCATCCTCCGTTTCCCAGAAATGTAACAGATTTCATAAATGGTGTCAGCATATCCGTTCTTAAATATTGCTGGATCAGAAGAAGGATTTCTCCGTCCAGCTGTTGTATTGACTGTAAAATATTCATATACCTCTTACTGATCAGACGATACCGCAATCTGCTTTGCCAGCTGTTCATAGCCATGCAGCTGCCCGGCAGTTTACCTGGTCAAATCAGTATTCTCCTCTTTCTTTATTTTTCAGCAGACAGAGCAGCTTTCTTTTATATCTCTGCATCTGCAGCTGTCTGATTTACCTCTTATCTATTATACTGTATTTTTCTTGATTTTCTAATAACAAAAACTAAATATTTATAAATTAACTAAATAACTGCTACTGTTCACTCTGTTCTCAGTAACACGCTTCGGGATGCACAGAAATCATACATTCGCATGATTTCGCGCCGAGGTTCTCGTTTTTTCTGTGAGCTTTGCTTACAAAAAACACCTCGCAGAATGTTACCAATAAACAGTAACCAAAAAAATCAATGCAAAATATGTAATTACACATTTTTCTTGACAAAAGTTTTCGCTCTTATTATAATTACCGTTGTTAATTAACAGTGGTAATTATTTTTTTGTAAGGAGAAATAACTATGGACATTGAACTTATCAAGCGTATGATGGATGCCTGTTATCAGGGCAAGCGAATCCGGGATATGCTGCCGCCTCTGCCAGATGGAGTTGCATCTTCTTATATTCAATATCTGGATATCATTGAAAAGCTGGAAAAGCAGGGAATCCAAGTGAAGGTATCAGATATAAGTGATGCTCTTTCCCTCCCACGTCCCGGTGTAACCCGTACAGTGAAGGACATGGAAGCCAAAGGCTATGTGAAAAAGTTTGCATCTGCAGAGGACGGCCGGGTTACTTATCTTACTGTCACAGAAGCCGGAAAAGCCCTTTCCGAAAAGTACAATAAGCAGTACTTTACTATCCTGTCCGGTTATGTAGACAGTATTCCAGATGAGGACATTCTGTGTACCATCCGGACCATGGAGAAATTTTATAAGATTATGTGTGAAAGGAGAATTGACCTTGACAAATGAAAAAAATGATTTCACCCAGGGCAGCATTCTGAAAAAGCTTGCCCTTTTTATGCTGCCGATTCTGGGAGCGCTTGCACTGCAGGCAGCATATGGTGCCGTAGACCTTCTGGTAGTTGGACGCTTCGGCTCCACCTCCGGATTATCTGCCGTTTCTACCGGAAGCCAAGTACTGAACCTTGTGACTTTTGTGGTAACACAGTTTGCTATGGGAATCACAGTCCTCATAGCCCGCTATCTTGGCGAAAAAAAGCCTGAACGGATTGGCTCTGTCATTGGCGGTGCTGCAGTTGTTTTTGCTGTTATCTCTGCCATACTTTTTATTGTAATGATTACCTTCGCCCACCCTATTTCCGTGCTTATGCAGGCTCCTGTGGAGGCTGTTTCACTTACCACAAGCTATGTAAGAATCTGTGGAAGCGGCATCTTCTTCATTGTTGCCTATAACCTGCTCGCTGCTATTTTCCGCGGGCTTGGTGACAGTAAGTCGCCGCTTTTATTCGTTCTGGTAGCCTGTATTGTAAATATTTTCGGAGATTTATTTCTGGTTGCAGGACTTCATCTGGATGCCGCCGGCGCAGCTCTCGCAACCGTTTTCGCACAGGCGGTCAGTGTAGTATGTGCGATCATCATCCTGCTGAAAAAGAAGCTTCCCTTTTCCATCAAAAAATCC
>OLOY01000727.1_pt1 | contig 19119 bp, 22 predicted proteins | sample 1672771 | NCBI WGS metagenome assembly OLOY01 (sample SAMEA3136722, study PRJEB25190) | human gut metagenome
TACAGGTAAAGCAAAAGAAAAGAAGATCAGTGTACTGATGTATGTGCTTGCTGTACTGTTCATTCTGAAATATATCTTTATCTGATCCTGAATAAACAGTCAGACACTTACAATTCCATATTTGAAAAAGAAGTCTCCTGCAGAGGCTTCTTTTTTATTTCCCGGAATTCCTGTAATAATCTCCTTTCCCTTTCCACATCTGCATTGTATAATTATGAAGGCGTTTATTCATTTTTGTCTTATCCGCTTATACATTATCAGGAAGGATTATTTACATCATGCAAAAACAACAGATACCTTTAAAAAATTCACTGCTTCTGCTTCTCACAGCAACTGTATGGGGAATCGCATTTGTTGCTCAGAGCGTGGGAATGGATTATGTGGGTGGCTTCACCTTTAATGCAGCCCGTTCCCTGATCGGATCCGCAGTGTTAGTTCCATTGATCTTTGTCTTTGGGCAGAAAAACAGCTCCGGCGATCCATCCTCTGATACATCAGTCTCACCTTCACAGAATCGAAAAGATCTGATCGCCGGCGGCATTATCTGCGGTATTTTCCTCTGCCTGGCAAGTAATTTTCAACAGTTCGGCATTAAATATACAACTGTAGGAAAGGCAGGTTTTATCACTGCCTGTTATATTGTGATCGTGCCAATGCTCGGACTGTTCCTCGGAAAAAAATGCAGCAAACTCATATGGGCTGCTGTTGCAATGGCTCTGGTCGGTCTTTATCTTCTGTGCATTACAGATGGTTTCTCCATCGGAAAAGGTGATATGCTCGTACTTATATGTGCATTTTTATTTTCTGCACACATACTGGTCATTGATTACTTTTCACCAAAAACAGACGGCATAAAGCTTTCTTGCATTCAGTTCCTGACCTGCGGAATCCTCTCCGGCATTCCCGCACTAATATTCGAACATCCGGATTTTTCTTCCATTCTTACCGCATGGAAGCCAGTCCTCTATGCAGGTGTCATGTCCTGCGGTGTGGGCTACACTCTTCAGGTCATCGGACAGAAGAACATGAATCCGACTGTAGCATCCCTGATCCTCAGCCTGGAATCCTGCATCTCTGTCCTGGCCGGATGGATCATCCTCGGTCAGAGACTAAGTACAAAAGAAATCCTTGGATGCGTCATTATGTTTGCCGCAATTATCCTCGCCCAGCTCCCACAGAAGCAAAGCGCATAATAAACAGTGGCTGTTCCGTACATTACTACGAAACAGCCACTGTTTTTCTGCATTTTTATTCCACTTCGCCACTTTCTCTGAGGAAGTGCTCCTTTATTTTAGCAAAGGTTTCATCACTCAGGTCATGTTCAATCTTACATGCATCCTCCTTCGCAACCTCAGGACTCACCCCAAGACGCTCTAGCATCTTACTCAGCACAGTATGTCTCTCATAGATATGCTCTGCAATCTGAGTTCCTTTATCAAGCAATGTCACCGTACCATAACGATCCATGGCAATATAGCCATCCTCACGAAGCAGCTTCATCGCATGACTTACACTCGGTTTTGATACCCCAAGCATCGTTGCAATATCAATAGAACGAACTCCGCCTCCCTGTTTGGACAACACTAAGATGGCCTCTAAATAATCCTCCGCCGACTTTCTGATCTGCATTCAAAATACCTCCCATGCTGTTTTGATATTAACACAATATGGGGAATTTTTCAATCGCTCTTCTTGAGAACAGTCGTCATTTAGCGTCTGTATTGATATCAGATTCCCAACGCAATTTCCATCATCTTATTAAAGGATGTCTGTCTGGCTTCTGCTGAAATGGCCTCATCTCTGAAAATATGGTCAGAGATCGTCAGAATTCCCAGAGCCTGCTTTCCTGCTCTCGCTGCATTCATAAACAATGCTGCACACTCCATCTCCGCGCAGAGAACTCCCATTTTCCTCCATGCAGCAGATGAATCCGGATCATCACTGTAAAATACATCAGATGAAACTACAGATCCTACATGAACCGGAGTTCCCTGCTCTTTGGCAACCTCTACTGCCTTTGCCACCAATTCATAGCTTGCAGTAGGAGCAAAAGTTCCCGGCAGTTTGTACTGGCTTCCATAATTGGAATCCGTGCATGCACTCATGGCAATCACCACATCCATCACATTTACATCATCCTGCAGAGCTCCTGCAGAACCAATACGGATAATCTGCTCCACATCATAGAAATTGTACAGCTCATAGCTGTAAATGCCCATAGACGGCATACCCATACCGCCTCCCATTACAGAAACCTGCTGTCCCTTATAAGTTCCGGTATATCCAAACATATTTCTCACGGTGTTAAAGCACACCGGATTCTCCAGATAAGTTTCTGCAATAAACTTAGCACGAAGAGGATCTCCCGGCATCAGAACCTTTTTTGCAATATCACCTTTTTTTGCAGTATTGTGTGGTGTTGGAATAGACATAATATTTCCTCCTTTAGTTTATTTTTATCACATTATTTCTGGTCAACATACTAAGTATATTTTAGCGCATTTTATTCAATCTTACAAACAAAATTTCAATTGTCAATAAGCAACCTGCGCTTTTCCTTTTCCGCGCTCTAACAGAGCTTTCTGCAATCGGACAGCTTCTTGCGTCAGAGTTTTGGTATCTATTTTCAGCTTTCCGTTATATTTCAGAAATTCCCCGGCAACCATTGTATATTTTACATTCTGGCTGTTACTGCTGTAGAGAATAGCCGAAATCGGGCTGTAGAATGGAAAAGTATCCGGCTGATACAGATCCCAGATCACAAGATCTGCAGGAGCCCCTTCTTTCAGTCTGCCACTTCCAAAAGGAAACGCCTGATGGCTTGCCATAAGATGCTGCCATATTTCTGTTGCTGTATAAGCTGCTGAATTTCTCTCCTGATATTTTCCCATCAGGCCAAACAACCTTGCCTGTTCCACAGGATTTAACGTATTTGAACTTGCCGCTCCGTCTGTACCAAAACCATAATTCAATTGTTTATAATAATCGAAGAATCCACCCTTACCGGAAGCTAGCTTCATATACGTTTTGGGGCAGAAAGCAAACCAGGTATCATCCCGCAGGTATTTCAGATCCTCTTCCTCGATCCAAAGTCCATGACCGATCAGCACCTTACAGTCAAATCCCCCTGCTTCATAAAGAATTCCAAAAGGAGTCAGCCCTGTCTCTTCTCTGGCCTTCTCCACCTGCACATCTTCCTCTGATACATGGAGATGGATAGGCAGATTCAGTTCCTTTGCTACATCAATGATTTCTTTCAGCGTAGGTGATGGGCAGGTATAATTGGCATGGGGTCCCATATGGAAAGAAATCCTGTCTGAATCGTTTCTGTGTTCCTGGATAAATGCTTTTACCTGTGCCAGACGCTCATGGAAATCCGGCGTCATCCCAAACAAGGTAGGCGCCAGGTCTCCCCTGATCCCCGTCTCCTTTACAGCCTTCAGCACCTGTTCTTCTCCAAAATAATGATCTGCAAAAACAGTTACCCCATTATTGATCATTTCTGCGATTCCCATCAGGGTTCCCACATAAATATCCTCATCTGTCATCTTGCTCTCATATGGCCATATCATTTCATTAAACCAGGCATCTGCCGTAACATCCTCAGCAATTCCCTTAAAGATATTCATGGCAGTATGGGTATGCAGATTTGCCAGTCCCGGACTGACATAATATTTACTGCAATCAATTGTCTCATCCGCATGAATGGATTCTGTATCCTCGGCTGCAGGCAGAATTTTCAGGATTTTCCCTTCCTGCACATATACATTCTGATTCAAAATGCAATTTGCTTCTTCATCCAAAAGCCCTGCATTTTTTAATAAAATTGTTTTCTCCATAATGAAATCATCCTTTCTATATTGCCAGTAAACCCAGATTGTGATAGCATATTCTCCGTAAGTCAGAAGAAAAATATTTTTAATTTTGACCACTTTAAAGGAGCTATCATGAAAAAAGTACTGATTATCGGATCTACTGTTGTAGATATTATTGTAAACCTTGTGGATTCTTTACCTAAAACAGGAGAGGACGTCCACATCCGCAGCCAACACATGTCCCTGGGAGGATGTGCCTATAATGTCTCGGACTCTGTCCGCCATTTCCAGGTTCCCTACATTCTCTTTTCCCCTGTAGGACAGGGAGTATACGGTCACTTTGTCAGGGAAGAGCTGAAGAAACGCGGGATTTCAAGCCCCATTCCATCCCCCAGTACAGAGAATGGATGCTGCTACTGTTTCGTAGAAAAAAGCGGGGAAAGAAGCTTTGTCTCCTACCATGGCGCAGAATATCTTTTTGAAAAAAGCTGGTTCGACCTGATAGATGTGTCTGAAATCGATTCTGTATATATCTGTGGTCTGGAAATTGAAGAAAAAACCGGCATCAACATTGTTGAATTTCTGGAAAAAAATCCCCAGCTCACTGTATTCTTTGCCCCCGGTCCAAGACTTACAGTCATTGATCCTGCACTTACAGAACGAATCTATAAACTCTCTCCTGTCCTCCACCTTAACGAAACAGAAGCCCTCGAGGTAAGCGGTGAAACAGATATCAGCAAAGCAGGTGCTTATTTATACCGAAAAACCCACAATACTGTAATCATCACCCTGGGTGAGAAAGGCTGCTATTATTACAATGGAAAAAAAGAAGAGATCATTGCCCCCATTCCTACCATCCAGGCAGATACCATCGGAGCCGGAGATTCCCACATCGGATCTGTGATCGCCTGTCTGAAAAAGGGAGACAGCATCCCGATTGCCATATCCAAGGCCAACCGTGTTTCTTCTGCTGTAGTTGCCACATCTTCCGCGCTTCTGCCGGATGAAGACTTCCGGCGGCTGAATATTTAGAGTTCAATACACATCAGGCAGAGTCCGCCATTCGCAACTCTGCCTGTAATTTTTTTATAATTTATTGTAACTGCAGATGTACCGGACAGTTACCTTCTATTTTCCACTGAGGCGTTCTTTTTTCTTCTTCTGTCCATAATAATAAACTCCCAAACCTACCAGAGTCGTAAGATATGGTACCATCAGGATAATCTCATAAGGCATCAGTGAAGTCAGCTGCATAACATTTGCAACTGCCTGGGCAAGGCCAAAAAGTAAGGATACCAGGAAGCCTCCAACAGGAGTATCACCACCCATACTGGATGCAGCCAGTGCAATAAAGCCTCGTCCACCGGACATATCTTTGGTAAACATATTCATATAACCGCCGGAAAGATAAAATCCGCCCATAGAAGCCAGTACACCACTAAGGATCAACGCAATATACTTAATCTTTCTGGAACTGATTCCTACCGATTCCGCTGCATTTTTATTTTCTCCTACTGCACGGATTGCCAGACCAAGAGGAGTCTTATACAAAAACAGATGAAGCAGGATCACAGCCAGAATCGCCAACCAGGTCAGTACATTCTGCCCGGAAAGTACACTTCCGATAAAAGGAATCTTCTCAATCAGGGGCAGGGTAACCGTAGGTGCCGATACACTTCGGATTGAGGAAGAAACACCTCTGTCTCCCGAAAAAGCAACCATGATCAAAACCGTACCGCCTGTTGCCGTCAGGTTAATGGCAATCGCTGCCAGGATTTCATCCGTCTTCAGATTCAGGATAAAGAATGCCAGGATCATACCAATCAAACCGCCAATAACCATTGTGATCAGAAGTCCCAGCCACGCACTATGGGTAAGGGATGAAAAGATTACCCCAAACAATGCAGAGAATAACATAATACCCTCAAGTGCCATGTTACAGATACCGGATTTGGCTGCAATCGCAGATGCCAGTGTGGCAAACAGAATCGGAGTTGCAGATCTTAAAATCGTAGAAAAGAAATCCGGTGATAAAATTGCTTTCCACATAATTATGCCACCTCCTCATCTTTCAGTGCTGCCTTTGCCTCTTTGGCAATGATCTTATGTTTATACTTACTCAGGAATTGTTCTGCCACAACCAGAAGAATGATAATACCCTGGGTGATCTGTACAATTTCCAGTGTTACATCTGTTCTCCGGGCCATAATGGAAGCACCGGTACGCAGATAAGCAAGAAACAGCGCTGCAAAAGGTGTATACAGCGGATTTTTCTTTGCAAGAGTACAGATAATGATCGCATCCCATCCATATCCCAGAAGTGAAGTCCATGTAAATCTGCTGTAAATCGGGCTGAGCATTTCCACTCCACCGCCAAGACCTGCCACAAAACCACCAAGGATCTGAGAAAGTACAATAACCTTTACAATATTCACTCCTGAATATCTGGCAAATTCTTCATTCTCACCTGCCAGACGAAGTTCATATCCCATTTTGGTCCTGTACAGAAACAAATATCCAAGCACTGCCACTGCAATAGCAATGATAAAGCCCAGATGTACACGGGTTCCCTGGATCAGTACCGGAAGCTCAGATGCTTCGCTCAGCTTATAGGAAGCAGCACTTGCCTTCGGATCTCCGATTACATTGTTAAGCATATAGTTTCCAAAATACAGCGCAATGTAGTTGATCATCAGAGAGGAAACCATCTCGGATGCTGTAGTCGTAATCTTCATAATAGCAGGGATTACAGTAAATAAAGCACCTGCCAGACCAGCGCAGACCAAGGCTGCAAAAGGAGATACAAAACCTGCTGTCACTTTAATGGCAATACAGGAAGCAATCAGACCTCCTATATGAAAGGCACCCTCTCCAGCCAGGTTGATCTGGTTTGCAGAAAACATAATACATACACCGGTTCCCGTAAAGATCAGCGGAATCATAGATTCCACCACATTCCCCATACTTCGCTTATTAGTCAGCGGACCAATAAGCAAATATTTAATAGCCTCCAGCGGCTGATCACTTACCATGAAGATAATTACAAAAGAGATGGCAAGCGCGATCAGAACTGACATGATCGTTCTGATAATATCAAATCTTTTTGCACTATTCATAAGTCACGCCCTCCAGTACATCATCATGCTTGATTCCCAGCATATGCTGTCCAAGCTCTTCCTCTGTCACTTTCTCCACATCTGTAAAGAAACCGGCAAATTTTCCTTTGTACATAACTGCCAGTCTGTCACTAAGAGAAAAGATCTCTGTAAGGTCTGCCGAAATCAGGATGACTGCACAGCCTGCATCGCGAAATTCCAGAAGTCTTTTACGGATAAAAGCAGCCGCACCTACATCAATACCACGGGTTGGCTGGTTTGCAATAATAATATCCGGTCCTGTAGAAAATTCTCTGGCAACAATTACTTTCTGAATATTTCCTCCGGAAAGCATACCCACATTCTGTTTTCTGGATTTACATTTCACCATATATTCTCTGATCAGCTCATCACTGCGCTTTTCAATTGCTTTTTTCTTTAAAAACAATCTACCGGAATAAGCTGTATCTTTGTACTGATTGGAAAACATGTTTTCCTGAATAGAAAGATTACCTGCACAGCCGGAAGTCATACGGTCTTCAGGAATATGGGCCAGCTTCAATGCCCTGATTCCTTCGATGGAAGTGTTTGCAATATCCTCCCCCTTGATCCTGATCTCACCTTTGTATTTCTTGTTCAGGCCGGTAAGGGTATCGATCAGCTCACTCTGTCCGTTTCCCTCCACACCGGCAATTCCCAGAATCTCTCCACCCTTTACATCAAAGGAAAGATCATCCACTTTCAGCACACCCTGGGAATTATGCACAGTAAGATTACGGACTTTTACAAATATATCATCCGTAAGATGCTGTTCATTCTTATCAAATGTCAGAGATACCTCACGGCCAACCATCAGTCTGGACATTTCCTGTGTAGTAATATCCTTCACCTCATAGGTTCCCATGCTTCGTCCATTTCTCATAATAGTTGCACGGTCACAGATCTTTTTGATTTCATCAAGTTTATGAGAAATAAAAATAATCGTATGTCCCTTATCCTTCAGTTTCACAAGCTGGACAAAAAGCTCATCTGTTTCCTGCGGAGTAAGCACTGCCGTAGGTTCATCCAAAATCAAAATTTCCGCCCCTCTGTAAAGAGCTTTCAGAATTTCTACCTTCTGCTTAATACCTACCGGTATTTCCTCCACCCTCTGATTAACATCAAGGTCAAAATTATACTCCTCTGCAATATCCTGAGCAGCCTTTACAGCTTTATCCATATCAATAAACAAGCCTTTCTTCGGCGCAACACCCAGAATAATATTTTGTGCCACTGTCAGAGAGGGTACCAGCATGAAATGCTGATGTACCATTCCAATCCCTTTACTGATAGCCTCCTGTGGAGATTTTATTGTTGTTTTCTGACCATTCAGAATAATATCACCCTGATCCGGTGCTTCCAGGCCAAAAAGCACTTTCATCAATGTACTTTTTCCGGCACCGTTTTCTCCCAGAAGTGCATGAATCTCTCCTTTTCGGAGCTCAAGGGATACATCTTCATTGGCAACCACACCATTTCCATAAATTTTCATAATGTGGTTCATCTGTAAAACCGTCTGATTATCCAATCGACTCACCTCATCTCACATTAATGTTTATATTTCGGTTAAACACAGAGTGCGCATCATGCTTTACATGATGCGCACCTTTGCAATCCACATCTATACGGATGAACCGCTACTGTTCACTTTTTTTGTAGTAACGATCAGCCTACTTTTGCAGAATCGATCAGAGCCTTGATATCATCCTCGCTCATTGCATCATCACCAAGAGCTGTAGGAACTGTAATCTTTCCATCAATGATCTGCTGTTTCAGATCCTCAATCTTTGTACGAATCTCTTCCGGAACAACTTCTTTATAGTGATCATCCTCTACCAGCTCTACACCACCGTCAGAAAGTCCCAGATACTCCAGAGTACCATATGGAAGCTCACCATCCATATCCTCTTTAATAGCGCGGATCAGAGAATTACCTACATTCTTCAATGCAGAGGTAGGAATATTAGCTGCGTAATCCGGCAGAACTGCTGCCTGGTCAGAGTCAACACCAAAAGCATATCTCTTTGCATCTACTGCTGCCTCGATCTGTCCAAGACCTGCACTTCCTGCTACGTTAAATCCAACGTCAGCACCATTCTGATACTGAGTAAGAGCCATATCTTTTCCTGCAGCAGAGTCATAGAAGTTTCCTACATATGCCAGAGCCACCTGTGTATCAGCATCTACATCCTTTGCACCCTGAATGTATCCAACCAGGAAGTCATTGATAACAGAGTTCTCCATACCACCCAGGAAACCAATGATCTTGTTGGATGGGTCGATCATGTCCAGAGACTCATCTGTAGTCATCATAGCAGCCATAGCACCGATCAGATAAGATACCTCATTCTGTTTGTACATTACATTATATACATTATCCTCTCCGCCTGTGCTGAAATCAAAAGCTTCATCAAAGAAGATAAACTTCTGATCCGGATAATCTGCTGCCGCATTGGTCAGCGCATCCAACATCTGATAAGTTCCACAGATAATTACATCGTAAGAACCATCATCACAGTAATCATACATGGTAGGCTCCCATTTTGCTTCATCAGCGGAAGTAGCACCCATCTGCTCAACCTTGAATGTAAACTTATCATCGCCCAGTTCTTCCTGAAGAGCTTCCAGACCTGCATTTGCAGAATCATAGAAAGATTTGTCACCCAGAGTTCCGTTCAGAAGCAGTGCTGCCTTATATGGTTCACCATCTTCCTTTGCCATAACCGGCACTGTTACCAGTCCTGTGGAAAGGATCATTGCTGCTGTAAGAGTTGCTGCTACCAATTTTTTCTTCATATTATAGTTCCTCCTTTTTCTCATACATGCCCGGTATTCTGCGCTCCAGCCCTGCAGATACTGTCTACGGTTTCCTGAACCAGTTCCTCCAGAGAGATTTCACGGTATTTACCTCTCATATAGGTCTCCAGCTTCTCAAAAGCCGGATGGAGCAGTTCAGAGGGAATAGTCTGGATTCCCTGTTGGATTGCCAGAAGCGGCATAATCATTCCCGCATTGCAGTCTACATCAATACCGCACATAGTAATGATGTGAAGAGTTTCACGGAAATCACCGTTTCCATATATTAATGCAATGATCTCACAACAGGCATTGGGATATGCATGGATCCAGTTGTAGGTATGATATCTGTCCATACACGCCTTCAGTGCATCCTGCCAGCTGTCACAGCGCATACAACACTCATACGCATATGAGATCACTGAATAATATTCACTTTTTTTCGGGATCATATCAATAGAAGCTTTTACTACGCTGTGAATATCTGTATTCACAAATGCAAGTGAGGCCATCACAGCATTAAAAACCTCTCCCAAAATTCCATTGTTTGCATGGGAAACTTCTCCATCTCGCCATGCAAGTCTCGCTGCCATATAAGGATTACCCGGTGCTGCCATTCCGCATATTCCGGCTCTCATCTGAGCACCGATCCATTCATTGAACGGATTGCAGTGGGTACCACTTTCCGGAGGGAAAATACCGCTTTTGATATTCCGGATAGCCAACTCCTCTGCTGACCAGCCACAGGGGATAAATCCTACCCACCTGAGTGCAATATCCTCCGCTGTAACTTCATATCCCTTCTCCGAAAAAGCATCCAGAAATGCCAGTTCAAAAGTAATATCATCATTGTAAGTATTTGGTTCCCGCAGATAACCTGTCACGTCCCCAAAGGCCTTCTGCAAATTCTCACTGGTATAACCCTCCACCATGGTTCCCATAGCTCCGCCAACCAGCTGTGCCAGCCATCCGGCACGGATCTTTTCTTTAAAATCTTCTGTGGAAGTATCAACTGCTACGGCATCCGGAAAGCTTACTTCCTTCTCATACTCCTCAAAAGAATGATAATATTTGTATTTCCAGTATTCTGAGTTTTCATCCTTTTTGGCATTCATCAGCTCTCTTCGTAAAAGTGCTGATAATTGATGGAGCTTCACAAAATCCTGCTCCTGATGTGCTGCAAGTCCCTGCTCCAGAAACCTGTATCCAGCCTTGCTGACCTGATAGCCCCTGTTCTCAAGTGCCTGAACAGCTGCCACCATAATCTTCTCAGGTGCCCCTGATCCCGGTACATTACTGCCCCAATCCAAAGACAGATTATCATCATAGAATTTGGATACATCTACGTTATCCGTCCAGGTCTGCTCCTCCTCCGATCGTACCACCGGTCTGGCTTCACGAAAAATCCGTTGTGCTTTTTCCCAGGCTTTCATATCTTTCTCCTTTATCCATGACAGATACTGATCAGACATCAATAACAAATAATGCTCTGATCCTCTTAGCTTCTGTACATACAATTATAATTCAGTTCTTTTATTGTACCTTATTTCAAATAAAATTTCCACCTATTTCTCTCAAAATATAAAAATAAAACAAATTCTTCACCTGTTTTCCATAATCTTCAAAATATTATATAGGTCCTGCCAAAAGAATTGTAAGAAAAACAGTTTTCCTGTATAATGTTGTGTGATAACAATTTGAGGAGGAATTTTTATGTACGCTTTGTTTACCCTTCTGGCCGGTGCCTGTCAGTCTGCCATGGGCAGCCTGAACCGCATGCTCACCGATTATGTGGGAATGTTTGGTATGAGCCTTGTGGTTCATGCAGTAGGCGGAATTTTACTTATTCTGTATATGAAACTATTTGTTCATGAGAAACTGAAAATCAGCGGAATGCCCTGGTATCTCTATTCTGCCGGTTTTTTGGGGATTTTTCTGGTTGTCACTTCCAGTTACTGTATCGGTGTTTTGGGTGTCTCGGTGGTAACCTGTCTTTCTGTAACCGGTCAATTGGTGATTTCTGCAGTGATCGATCATTTCGGATGGTTCGGTGTACCCAGAATTCCTTTTAACCTGAAACGTTTACCCTGCTTTGCACTGATCCTTGCAGGGCTGATCATTATCACTCTTTCATGAAAGGACATTAATCATGGCATTTATATTAACTCTCGCATTCGTAAACGGATGTGCCACCGTTATTTCCAAAATGATCAATTATCGGTGTACAAAATATCTTGGAACCAACAATGGTTCTCTGGTGAACTACGTGGTGGCTTCGGTCTTATCCTTTATTTTACTGGCAATATCCTCAAAATTTTCTATTAACCTATATTCTTTCAGCCAAGCTCCCTGGTGGGCCTATCTGGGCGGAGCCTTCGGGATCGTGGCATTTATTATTTCCATGATCACACTCTCTCATCTGAAAGTTATGGAATCCACCATTCTTTTACTGACAGGACAGCTTACTGCCGGAATTTTGTTTGACGCCTTTATGTTCCATAATATTAATCTAAAGAAGCTTCTGGGAATCCTTCTGGTAGCTGCCGGAATCATCTGGGATAACAAAATTTCCCATATGCCTGAAAAGTAATTCTCTTTCCTGACAAAAAAAGATTTTCGCATGGCAAAGGAGTACTTTACTCTTATTTTCTTTCCATGTGAAAATCTTTTTTATTCATTTTATGATGTTAGTTCAGCATTCTGCTGATATGCGCAGTCTCTTCTATCGCTGCCTCCAGAATCTTCTCTCCATCCAATTCCTGGACATCAATTCCGTCTGCATACACACAATTATACTGATCAATCCCAAAAAACTGGCATAAAGCTTCCATATATCTGCTTCCAAGCTCCATATGGCTATCTGCCCAGATACCTCCACGGGTAGTAAGGAACAGCATCCACTGGCCCTTACAGATTCCATGCATACCGGATTCATCGCACTTAAAGGTAATACCATCTGCCGAAATATTTTCAATGTAAACCTTCAGCACTGCCGGTATACTCAGATCCCAGAACGGCGCTGCCACAACAATTCCATCTGCTTCCCGGAACTGATTTCCATACTGAAATACAGGAGCTGTATAATCCCTTTTCATCAAAAGCTCATCCCTGGCCTTTAAGGTATCCGTTGTCCAATATTTTAAATCCATTTTGTTCAGATCCAGCACCTCAAACTTCCAGTCCGGATGCTGCACCTTCATAGTATCCAGGGCAGTCGTAAGTAATTTTCTGGTTCTGGATTCCTCCTGTCTGACACAGGCATCAATTACAAGAATCGTTTTTTTCATAATTATTTATCATCTCCTGTCAGTCTTAATACATCCCGGATTTCTTCCACATCCATATCCAGGATGATCGCCAGTTCCTCCACACTGAATTTAGATTTTTCATCCTCATCATCTTCTGTCAGTTCCCGCACTGCCGCTTCCAGCTTTTCTACTTTTGCCACCAGATAATCATCTTCGAATTTCTTCTGTGTCTGCTCCTCAATGGCCCGAAGGATTCCTGCGCGGATTCTTCCCAGAAGCCATTTTTCATCCTTGTGGTCATTCTCCTCGTCCAGAGCCATAAGCAAACTGACATTCGCTTCCTGGATCAGATCTGCCAGGAAAATCTCCTCACAATTCAATTCCGCTGCCATCTGTGCTGCTCTGGGCAGATATTTCTGAGAAAGCTCTGCTGCTGCCAGAGCATCTCCCTGATTCAACAGCCCGAAAAGCTCTTCTGTACTGCGCAGAACCTTTTTCTGTTCTTCCAGATTTTCCAGGTATTCCCTCAAATATTCTTCTTCCTCTGCAGTAAGCGGTACCTTTTTTTGCGTTTCCTCTGTTCCCGGTGTTTCCGGATCTACCGGTTTCTGAAGGGCTTCTGCACCCTCAATGGAAATCCCCTGAAGCTTCAGGTACTGAAGAATTTTGATTAGCTGTGATTTGTCAAGATCCATATCTCCAAAGCATTCCTTTATCTGCTCCGGCTTCAGCGCCTTACCATTTTCTTCACCGAGCTTACAGATTTCTGCCAGTTTTTCCTGAAATTTATTTATATCCATATAGTCTTCTCCTTGCCAGATCGTTAATCAGATTTATTGCCCTTATCTTATCATGAATCATTTTTTCACACAAGCCACAGGATTTATATGATCCTGCAAATTTTACATAAATTTTTCATTAACGCGCATGTGTATTTTACAAACCATTTTTATAATAAAGTACATAAAATGAAAAAAAGAAAAGAGGAATCATTATGTATCAGACATTATGGAATTCTATTAATAAACAGGTAAAAAACTCACATGCTGCTGCAACTTTTCTGGCTGTTTCACTTATAAGCTGGACAACCATCGGTCTTCTGACAGGCTTTTTGATCTGCATGATCGGCGGTATGTCCTTTGTTACAAAGGTAACTGTTGTCCTTTGCAGCGGCGGATATACAGGACTGATTTTTGGTTTCTTTGGCGGTATTTTATATCTGTACCGAGCAGAACCACATCATTCAACCGACTCTGTCTCCTCACAGGTTTCCACTATTTCCAAAATATCTCTCAACGCCAAAACAGCTGCCCGGTAATAAATCGGACAGCTGTTTTTTATCCAAGCGCTACATCCAGAATCATCATCAGAGAGAATCCTACTGCGAAGAAAAGGGTTCCGATGTTGGAGTGTTCTCCGGCAGACATTTCGGGTATGAGTTCTTCCACTACTACATAGAGCATAGCTCCGGCAGCGAAGCTTAGAAGATATGGAAGTGCCGGGACAATGAGGCCGGCGGCAAGAATCGTAAGGACTGCACCGACAGGTTCTACAATCCCGGACAGGACTCCACCTGCGAAGGCTTTGGTTTTTCCCATTCCCTCAGAACGCAGGGGCATGGAGATAATGGCTCCCTCGGGGAAGTTTTGAATAGCAATCCCGATAGAAAGGGCCATAGCTCCCATGATAGTAATCTGGGCGTGCCCTGTCAAATAACCTGCGTATACAACTCCTACTGCCATTCCCTCCGGAATGTTATGCAGAGTTACTGCAAGAACCAGCATGGTAGTTCTCTGAAGCTTGCTCTTCGGACCTTCTGCCTTGTTACTGTTCTGGTGAAGATGCGGGATCATGTGATCCAGCAAGAGCAAAAAAAGCACCCCTATCCAAAATCCCACTGCTGCCGGTACAAATGAAAGCTTCCCCAGTCCGGAAGACTGTTCAATTGCCGGGATCAGCAGACTCCATATGGAAGCCGCAACCATAACTCCTGCTGCAAAGCCGGTAAGTGCCCTTTGGATCTGTTCATTCAGATTCTTCTTCATGAAAAATACGCAAGCAGCTCCTGCAGAGGTTCCAAGAAAAGGAATCAGAATTCCATAGAATACATTTATATCCATTGATTTGTTCCTCCTGTTTCTATTTGTATGCAAATAAAAGAAATAGGTTCTTGTTATTTGTTTGGTTTGGTTAGTTCATTCTAACTTTAATCAGTATATCAGATTTTTTGACAAATAAAAAGAGAATACAAAATTTTTTGCTATTTTGTATTCTCTGTATTTGTACAACAGAAATAAATATTCTCATGTAAACTGCATTTTGGATTAAATCCTGCATGGCAGTAAGGGCAGCTGCCTTTTTTGTATTCCTGAAGTGTAAGTTTCCTGCCGCAGTTTCCGCATAAAACAGGATAAGCTTCTTTCGGTGTTGTTGGGGCAAATGGATGATCTTCCAGTTCATCATGACAGGAATAGCATGCATAATATTTCCTGCATTTCGCACAGAGCAATGCAGCTATGTCAAGCTGTGTGTGATAATGTGTACACCGTCCTGCTTTATCAAGCCCGATTCCATGAATCTTTATGTTTTCCTGCTTTACCTGAGTATCTTTCGGCAGGCTACTTTTTAGCCTGTTACTGTTCTCAGCGGTTTCCTGCATTGTTAATTCCTTTTCTGATGGGAATTGCGATAAGAACTGCCAGAACTGTGATCACAATGTCCTTTGGAATAAATGCTGTTAAGGAGTATACTGCAATTGCCGGGATACTCATGGAACCTCCCACAAAATGCCACTGTAAACCACCGATTGTCTCAACGATCAGAAGTCCGATCAGTGCAAATCCGATTGAGATTGTAAGGTTCTTTGTCTTATTCTCTGTTTTCGGACGGATTCCGCAAAGCCAGGTCATGAGCGGCCATGCCCAGATGTATCCTCCGGTAACTCCTACAATGCTGCTGATTCCGCCTGAGAAGTTAGCAAAGATCGGAAGACCGATGGCTCCTAACAAAACGTAAACCAGTGTTGCTGTAGTTCCAAGTCTGGAACCAAGTACTGCTCCTACAAGTGCTACGCCAAATACCTGAATGGTGATCGGTACACCGGTAGGCATTGGCAGTGAAATCTGTGATATTACTGCAAGAACTGCTGCAAACATACCAACCAGTACCATTTCTCTGGTTGTAAACTTTCTCTCTGCAGCAGGGCTTTTTGCATATGACTGACTCATAATAATACTCTCCTCTTTCCCTGTTGATGATTGGTTTTGACTTTCTTTTTATATCATAAGCGGGGAGGATTGTCAACCTATTTCTCTGTATTTGGTTTACATTTGTGTTAAGTCGTATATAGTGTTGCTATTTCACCACTATCTGTAAATTATGACATATTATACATCAACTGCGATACAGGTATTTCCACAGCAGTTACAAAAAGATGGTGAACCGGAGTGAATTCACCATCTTTTTTTCTTTATCTTCTGTTATCAATAACCTCTCTCGCCATATCTGCAAGTTCACCGGCAGATAATTTTCCATCTATTTGCAGCAAATCATACTGGATGCCATCTTTATTCCAGTTAACGCTTTGAACCTGACTGACTTCAATCTGAGAAGCGCTGTCATCGTAACTGAATACAACTTTTCCACTGGCCTGGTCTTTTTTATCTTGTTCTGTCAATTCGTAATCATCCGATACTACTTTATTTATATAATGTACATAATACAGATTTGTTCCATTTACAGTGGCAATAATATCACCCGCCTGAGTAAGCTTTGAATTAAACTTTTGCTGGTCAAACGATACAACATCTCCATTCTTCTGATAATCAAAGGACACAGATTTAAACTTCTCAATTACATTTGCATTGTCATCCTTAAAACTGTTTTTTATAATGTTGCCCTTTTTGAAGCAGTACCCATTCTCAAATGTATCAATCAATACCGGTCTATACCCAATATCCTTTGTAACCTGTTCTACTGTTGGAAGAGATGTATAATCAGTACGTGATGCAGATGAACCTGTCCACACTGAAACCTTTCCTGTTGCCGCCACAGCAGTAACTCCAATTGTAAGTGTTGCAGCTATCAACAAAGGTAATATTTTCTTTTTTGATCTCATAGTCGTTTGCTTCCTTTCTGTATCTGCGAAGTCAAGTTTTGCATAAACTCTCTGTCTGACCTTCTCTGTGTCAATATCAAGAGCATTGCAGGATGTATCTGCCTGTTTTTGTATTCCCAATTCTTTAAGCAAATTTTTTCTTCTCATAATCTTTCCTCCGCATTCGATAACATTTTTCTGAGTTTTCTTTTTCCTCTTGAAAGTCTGGTCTTAACTGTAGAAATATTAAGTCCCATTGCTTTTGAAATGTCCTTGATTTTTTCATCAAATTTATACCGCCTTACAAAAATCTCGCTGTCAGGTTCGCCAAGACTCATAACTGTTTCCCACACATAATTATTGTGAAAATTCTCTTCAATGAAATCTTTTCCATCTGACAGTTCAATATCTTCAAGAACTGTATACTCCGTTTTTCTGTTTATCCGTTTCAGAGCAAAATTTCGGGCAACGGCAGCAAGATATGACCGTAATGTACCTTTCTGCAAATCTATCCTTTCAGCATTCTTCCAGAGTATAACAAACACGTCTGCCACAATTTCTTCAATATCCTCTTTCGGCAGTGAATTGCCGGCCATATGATACAAAACAGTACTCAAATACGGCGCATAAATTTGGATTGCTTCATCTATTGAGTTTTTTTCTCTGTTCCTGAGACGTTGCAAAAGCTCTGCTTCATCTGTCATATCAATCCTACTTTCTTTTTAATACTTTCAAAAATTAAAAGCTTTTAACCTTTACATTCTTATATATCCTGTCAAAGAACAAAAAGTTTCATTTTTAGTAAAAAATCCCTCGCAAATTGCGAGGGATTCACTAAATCTCCTATTGTACAAGTACTTTATTGCCAAGTGGATATGTTCAATATGCCTGTTAAATTACATATACCACATTTTCCAGTTAATATTGAATACTTTTATCTGCCAGATATTTTTCTATCTCATCAATAATAAGCTTCGCTGAATTATACTGATCTGTTGCATCTGTTAAAGACGCAACGTAAAAATCATCATAATCGCTGCTTTCTCTTTCCTGCTTTAGTCTGCCTAACTTTTTTCCCATTTCTCTTGAAAAAATCTCCGTTGCTACATAAGTTTTATTAAAATATGCAACCGCATCCTTATGGCGCTTAAAGTCGATCTCTTCTAAAGCTAATACTGCTTTTATTGCATAAAAGGCAGCGTAATAGCTACGATTTATTGAATCTTTATAATGCTGGCTTTCCAAACATAATGCAGCTACTCCTAATGTCTCTACAGCATTTCGAATGCGGTATATACATAAATCTTCTTTCTTATCATTCACTGATCACTACCCCCTCATCTCTCACATTCCGATAAAAAGGCAACGTATCAACCCAATATTCATACTGGTCTTCATTTTTAATGATAGGAGAAAACTCTATTCCTGTATTTATTTCAAATTCAAATGCAAGATCATAAATGTCATTCTTAACCAATCGAATTTCTTCATCAGACATTTTCACTAAAATCATAATATCTATATCAGAATTCTCCCGAAAGTCTCCTCTTGCATATGAGCCATATACGATAACCTTTGTCAGTTTATCGCCCAAAATATGTCTTAATTCTTGAGAAAATCTATATATGATATTCCTGATATTTTCTGGCATACAATCACTTCCTATATTAATATCCAATAAATTTGTACATTTACATATTAACATAAGTTTTTTGTTACATCAAGTTTCCCTTATCAGAAGTTCCCGACATAAATCTCAGAATTGATTACTTCATAATTGCCGGGATTTAAATACATACCCATTTCACACACCTGCTTTCCTGACGGATATTTTACGTTTACACTAACTATAAAAATTCCAGTGCAGTAAAATCTTTTATGTTCTACAGCACATAATAATGCGGAATAATATCCTCATAATGCCCATCCGTTTGCCTGCGCTACCTGTTCCAGTTCCGGAATTGTGAGCTTTACTTGTGTCCCAGCTCCCAGAATGCCACTGCACTTGCCGCTGCCACATTCAACGAATC
>OLOY01000738.1_pt1 | contig 18834 bp, 16 predicted proteins | sample 1672771 | NCBI WGS metagenome assembly OLOY01 (sample SAMEA3136722, study PRJEB25190) | human gut metagenome
ATTTCATAATAGAGATTCAGAAACTAATAAAGAGTGTCATGCAGTACAATATTTGGTTAAACCTATTATAAAGTCAGAAGCAACATATAAAATCACAACACTTTTGTCCAAAACACACTTCAAGGAACTAAAACTTTTTAAGAATGATAACGTTTTAGAGAAATCTGGCGATACTTTGCTTAATGTCTTCCCTATCGTGGACAAACGAAAAGATGTTATCGAGAAGTCTATTGACTATAATTTTTTAATACAACAAATTTTAGAGAAAATAGGGGATGATGGAATCACCTTTAACTCTTTGATTACCGATTTTCGTGGCATCTTCCCAGAATACTTACTGACCAAGATAATAAGCATACTGATAGATTCTCATTTTGTATTAACAGAGCTTGAAGATGAGCAGGCGTATACAGATCCGAATGTATTGATTAACAAGATCGACTCGCTAGATATAAAGGTGCCGCTATTTGTTAAAGACTACTTTTCATTTAAAGAAATGACTTTAGAGGAGTTCTCAACGAAGGCTGCAGAAGATGTAAATCAGTGGTTTTATAGTCAGTTTGGTACCAAAAAAGCAGTATCTTATTTATTAGAAGCTGATGCATCGCAGAGATATGACTCAGCTGAATACGACAACAAAATATTGCGGTTTTGCAATTTCCTAAAAAAGCATTCTGCACTTATTCCAAGCGCAGAATTTGAATCAGATTATATGTGGATTGTTGATCACTATGGGAGTGCAAAAATACCATTAAGCAGCTTAAGAGAAAGGATATTTGAAGATGCTTTTCTTAATGAGCATATTAGCAAAAACGCGTCTAATGCTATTAGTAGAAAAATACGATCTAATTATCAGAAATATATAAATACTAATAACATCCCACTCAAAGAACTTTTTAAGGATGTTGAAAATACCGACACAGATAGTTTGGTGGATCCAACATTCCAACTGTGTTTTAACATCAGTCAGAGTGGAACGCTTCAATTATCACCAACGATAGGTACTCGTGGCATAGGATCAATTGAAGGAAGATTTTCTCGAATTAACCCAAAGGAATTTCGAGAAATAATTATTCAAAAGAACAAATATCTTAAAGAGCTTGGCGTGACACCAGTAACAGTAAAGTTGCTAAACGTTCCGCGTTTTTTCTCTCTGACATCGGATATTGTCGATGGCAGTGATTTAGAATTATCGATCAATTTGATAGGCACAGGCAGGGACGTAGTAAAACTAGATGAACTTTACGTTCAAGCAATTAATGGACAAATTCTTATTTTTAGAAAGAGAAAGTCAGATTTTGAGTTGATAAAAGTTGAAGCGAATAATATGGCGAATTGGCGAAAAATATATCCGCCTATTATACAAAAGATGTTTTTGTGGAGTGAAAGATATTTTAGAAATGTCTTGTTTCCGCTAGATATCATAATCAAAGAGCAAAAGGAAAAGGTACATAACCCTGCAGTTTTCTTTGAAGATATTTTATTGTTGTGTGAAAACTGGAATCCAATTATTGAAATTGGCGAAGGACTTGACCGAAAGTCATTCACGTCCAATATAAAAAACTTTATTAAGAAATATAGTATTACTAAAAAAGTAGCGCTTCGTTTCTGGTGACCACCATATCTTAGTATCCCAAAACGAACTAGGAATAAGTCAACTATGGTCAGAATACAAGAAAATAGGAGCATTCACACTGGAGAACAATCCAATGTTCTTAGAAATATCCTCAAAGAACGAAAGCAATAACAGTACCAATTTGACGGAATACATTTTGAATATAGTTAATTCTACAAATAATGGCCGCGAAGAAAAGGCTTATTCCCAGTATGTGTTTACAAATGATGAAATTGTTGCAGAAAATTTGGTATGGACAGAATATGATATCTATCTTCCTAAAACGCATCAAGATACTTTTATTTGCAGTGCGTTTGACATGATAAGAAATAGCTTATCTATAAGGAAGACATTCTTCATAAAATATTTTGATCAGCGATCTCATATTAGATTACGTGTTCAGGCAACAGAGCGACAAAAAGAAAAATTGTGGTTTTGGCTTTTAAAATGCTATAGAAATAATGTGATATGTGATGTTGTGATTAGGCTGTATATCCCAGAAACATCACGTTATGGGGCAGGAAATCAACTAAAGAGAATTCATGAGTTCTTTTGTCAAGATAGCTGTGAGATAGTAGAAAATGTACTTGCAGAAGAAATGTCTAGAGATGAAAAGCTTCAAGTGGCATTATTGTTGTTACTAGATATAATTACAGCTTCGTCAACAACACAACTTGATGAAATTCCGGTAGTGAATAATAAACTTCTAAAAAATTATATGTTATTATTTATTGAAATATTTGATTTTTCTGACATGTTAAAAGGAGAGATTAATGAAATCTGTTTATCAAGTTGTTAAAAAAGATATCCAAGTATATTCAATACTTACTATCTTATTGTCTATTGCAATGGTAAGTGAAGCCTATTTGATGCAACTAATCATTGATTCTATCAAACTTGGAGTGGGGCGCTATGTTGTTACATCTATTTTTGTAGTTGTGTTCTTGTTGATTCAAACACTTATCTACTATTTTCAACAATCACTGACAGCAATCATTAGTAAGAAATCTGCATATGCTTATAGGAATGTTATTTTCCAAGGTATTCAGAAAACACCTTTAGAGTTACTCACAGGAAATAAAAATGACAAACTTCTAGCCTCATTAACTACTCAAATAGATCAAATTGAATTTAATTATTTTTATTCCATATACTGGGGTGGCTACTTAATCTGCCAATTAGTTATTGCTATAATTGTTTCTCTCTATCTTAATCCTTTATTAGCAGCTTTAACTCTGATTTTAAGTTTACCAAATCTTTTTGTAGCTATACTCTTTAAAACTCCTTTAGAAAAGAAACAAGAAGAGTTAATTGACACTACTAATACTTCAGTATCAGCTATTCAAGATCTTATCGAAGGTATACCTGATTGGAAAATTGCCAACAAGAGTTTTGACATTAATAGAGTCTTTGATATTCAAACTTTAAAGTTACTTAAACGCCAAACAAATGTTGAAAAATCTCAATATGTTGTTGTCAGTTTAAATCAGCTGTTTTCAAATGTTCTTTATTTCGGTAGTTGGATTATTGGGGGACTATTAATCATAAATAGTCAACTGACATTAGGGAGTTTAATAGCATTCTCACAATTATTAGTCAGGATCTCTTACCCAATATATGCTTCTTCTGATTTGTTAGCTAAATTTATTAGTGGTAAGAAAACTATAGAGACTCTTTCTACTGAATTTCAAATTATAGAGGAAAATCTTAATACTCTGGAACATATTGAAGTTATATCATTTGATAATTTTCGTTTTAAAAATAATTCGGAAGCTATCCCTTTTAATGGGCAGTTTTATAAGCATAAGAAGTACCTATTAAAAGGGAAGAGTGGAACTGGTAAAACCACACTATTAAAAGCAATCCTACGAGAGTATAACGATTACACAGGAACAGTTAAAATTAATGGTATTGATGTTAAAATTATCAAAGAGAGTAGTATCTTTGATAATGTAGCTTATGTACCCCAACACCCTCATATGTTCAATGCAAAACTTCGTGATAATCTTACTCTATTTTCTGAGGATGTTTCAGAAGAGGAACTATTTGAGACATTGAAATTTGTAGAATTATCTAAGTGGGCTAATAGAGAGTCTTTAGAGTTAATGCTTTCAAATGATACTATAAAACTTTCAGGAGGAGAAGCCAAGAGAATTGCTTTGGCAAGAGCCTTATTGATGAAGACGGATATCTTATTTTTAGACGAATTTTCTTCTGGTATTGACCTTGAAACGTTATCAAAAATAGAGAATCGACTTTTACAAACGAGTAAATTAATTATTTACATCACACATGTAGACACCGATAGAATTATCCAACAATTTGATGAAATAATAGATTTGAATGAGTTTGTAGACTTATAAAACAATGACACTCTTAAAAACTCGACTTGACATGTTCTATGACACCCCAAAAGTTAGACAGAAAAATCTAACTTTTGGGGTGTTTTATAATGAAATTAACTTATGAAGATAAAGTTCAAATATATGAATTGAGAAAGCAAGGAGAGAGCTTTAGACAGCTTTCAAATCAATTTGTTGACGGAAAATGAAATTAACGGTAGTATATTTATATCGAATTGGGGCGTGCTTGTCACGTCTGGGAGGGTCTGATGCGTCAGTCCTCCCGTTTTTATATTTATGATTATTGTTTTGAAGCTATCAGATGTTCTACTGATAGCTTCTTTTCTTTTTGTTCTCAATTTCTGTGATAATAAAATCAAGCCTTCTTTTTTATGAAGGGATAAGAGTGACAACTTGTTACTACACATCAAAAGAAAAGAAGGTTTTCTATGACAAAACAAATCCATCATCACTTTTTAGTGAATCAGGAAAAAGGTGAAAAGCACGTTTTCCGTAAAAGTAAAAAGTATCGTACCTTGTGTTCAGTTGCCCTGGGAACGGTGGTGACAGTTGCTGTCGCTTGGTGCAAGGATTTCAAGCATCTGAAGAATACCAAGCTTACAAGAAACTAAAGGAACATTATGTGGAAGTGATGGGGGATTACAGTTTTTCTATACGAGAACTCACTAGCCAATTGGAAGTCGCTCTTCAGAATCATCGAGATGTTGAGTTTGAAGAACATGAGAAAGAGGAGTATTTGAACTTAGTTCAAAAATTAGAAGAGTTTGATTCCTCTCTTGCCACCAAGTATCGTCAATTGATCGACTAGAAAGGAGAAAGTCATGAATGATTTACTCCTTATTCCGGTAATTTTTTTTAGCAGTAGGAGGAATTCTCATTCTTTTATGGAGAATCTTACTCATTGCCAGTGGACTTTTCCTGATTGGTTTTGTCAGTTTTCTTATTTTCGTGGAGGGTTATGGAATTTATCTGTTCTTTACTGAATCAAACCTATACATAGAAGATCTATCCCAGAATGGTCTGAACAGTTTTACAGGATTTTATGCGATATTTAATCTATCTTTGCTTGTATGTGGTGTTTTGAAAATCATTAGTTGGACAAGAAGATTAAAAAGTAGCTGAGAAAGAGATTGTTCAGCTACTTTTTAATTGGGCACTATAAAAATTTTTCTCGAAAATAAGAAACTTGCACGATTTACTCATTACTTAGCCAATACTAGAGTTTATACTAGTTACTGTAAAGATGATCATCTAAAAGAAGGAAGGAGGCAACCTTATGGCTAAAAATACAAGTCGTCCAGAGATTGATTCTCTAAGTTTCGAGGTTGAAAACCAAGAACTTTCCGGGAAATCAGGAGCTGGTTGGTTTACAGCTGTTCAACTTACATTGGCGGGACGTTGGTTCACCTGTTCCTATGAGTGTACGACAAATAATGTTCATTGTTAGATAAAACAAAAGGAAAATTCTAGTGTTTTATTACAAAACATTGACAAGATTTTGAGTTGGTGTTATATTTACGGGGAGAAATACAAATAAAACAAGACAACTTTGAGATTGATTCTTTGGATTATGAAATTAATAGCCAAGAGTTGAATGGTAAACCTGATGCTGGGTGGGATACGGCTGTTAGATTAACAGCACAGGTGCGCTGTGGGTGGTGGTTTACATATTCTTATGAATGTATTTCGCCAAACGTGTGCTGTGGATAAAACTCTCTATTTTTTGATAGGAGGATAAAATGGAAGGAATTATTGGAACACTAGACTTCTATGCACCAGTACTGGTCTTAGGAGTTGTTGTCATAGGGATTGTTTACTTTATGAAAAAAAGAAACGATCGCAAATAATCAACATTGACCGATACCTAAAAAGTATCGGCTTTTTTTATAGTATAAATATATTGCACAAAATACTCATGGCAAACCTTGAAAGAAACCGTATAATGAGAGTGTAAAAAAGAAACGGAGGAATGAAATGATGAAACAGCTTATTGTGACAGGATTAACGAAAACATTTGGTCAAGGGGATAATATCGTTCATGCTTTATTAGATGTGAACTTGTCCGTTGAAAAAGGTGAATTTCTGGCAATTATGGGGGCTAGTGGTAGTGGAAAAACAACACTTCTCAACTGTATTTCAACGATTGATAAACCAACATCAGGTGAGATTCGATTTGAAGATTTTGACATCATCCATGCCAAGGAAAATGAACTAGCTGACTATCGTGCTAAAAACATTTCCTATATTTTCCAAGCTTACAACTTGGTGGAAACCTTGACAGTTTATGAAAATATTGTTCTACCTCTTCAAATTCAGGGGAAAACTATCAAAAAACATCAGGATAAGATTGAGGAAATTTTGGATAAGTTGGCCATCCAAAACTTAAAAGATAAGTTTCCTAATCAGTTATCAGGTGGTCAGCGGCAACGCGTGGCAACTGCTAGAGCCTTGATTGATGATTCTAAACTGATTATCGCAGATGAGCCGACAGGAGCCTTGGACTCTGCCAATTCTGAAAAACTGATGGTACTTTTGCAGGAAATCAATAAAAGTTTTGGTATTACCATTTTACTGGTTACGCATGACCCTGCCGCAGCCAAGTACTCTTCACGGATGGTGCTACTTAGCGATGGAAAGATTATGGATGATTTGGAACGTAACAGCTTATCTAATGAACAGTATTTGCAAGAGATTTACAGCCGTACCAGATAGGAGGAGGAGAGTATGTATCCAAAATTGATTTTACGAAATGTATTTCGAAATTTACAGACCTATACCATCTATTTTTTCAGTCTGACCTTGATTTATAGCTTGCTCTACGCTTTTAATGCTTTACCAAGCCATCCAGTGATGCAAAGTTTATCAGGAGCAAAGGAAATGTTAACGACGGTGATGAGCCAGTACATGGGCTTGCTTTCCTATCTGATTCTATCGGCGATTGCCTTTCTCGTCGTTTATTCCACAAACTTTGTCCTGGGACGGCGCAAGAAAGAGCTAGGACTTTATGCAACGCTGGGAATGAAGAAGAAGCAGATTATCCGTACCCTGTTCTTTGAAACCATGCTGGTCAATATCTTTTCCTTGATTCTAGGTTTCTTGCTTGGAGTGATCTTACTGGTCATTCTAGCTAAGATTGCATCTGAGTTTTTTATGGCCAATTACTTTGGTAGTCTGCTTTTCTTTGATAGCAAGTCTGTCATCTTACTAGTTTATTCCTATTTGGTAACCAGTTTTATTGTTGGTGTCATGGACATTCTTACCTTTAGAAAGCAAAATATCATTGCACTCATTCAAGAAAATGGGGTCAAGAAATCTGTCTTGGCAAAAGGCAAGCCTGTTCTTCAAGCACTTCTCTTTATTCTTTCGACAGCTGTTATCGGTTTTGGTGCTCTCTATTTTTCAGACTATCACCATCTATCACTCTTGAAAAGCTGGGGTATCTTGCTGGTATCTGTCTTCGTGATTTTTGTGATTTTATTTTACAATACCTTGAGCCATTTTATCTTGGTTTCCCTTAGAAAACTACCTCAAACCTACTATAACAAACTAAACAGTTTTAAAATTCGTCAATTTTCAAAACAAGCTGATAGTAATTCGGTCACGTTGGCTGTCTTATCCTTGACCTTGACACTGGCTCTCAGCTTACTAGTTTTTAGTGGTAGTGCCTATACGACTATGAACCGAGAGCTGAACAAATACTCACCTTATGACGTATCTGTCAATCTTTATCGTGGTCAAGAGTTCCAGTTTTCTCAGGAATCTGTCAAAGACAGATTGAAAGAAGATGGATTTGACTTTAACCTCTTCAAAGAGGAGTACAGCTATCCTATCTATTCTAGTGATTTAACCTATAAAGATTTGATTGATACTAGCAATCTCTGGGCGCATGATAAGGAACTTCCTAAATCAAAAGTACCGATTTTAGGAATTTCTGCCTACAATCATCTCCGCAAACTGCAAGGTGAAAGAGAGGTTGACTTGGCAGATAACCAATTTCTGGTCAATGCTAACTATAAAGGAACTGCCAAGCAGATTCAGGACTTTCTATTAACGAGAAAAACCCTCATGATTAACGGTTATTCTCTTAATCTTGCGTCTTCAAAGCCACTTGAAACAGTTTACTTTTTATCGTCAGTGGGTACAAATGACACAGGAACCTTAATTGTACCAGATAAGGTAGTAGTTGGATTGATGGAAGACCACACGACCTATGTTGCCAATTTCAAAGAAAATATCGACAAACGGAAAGTAGAAACATTCTTAAGTCAGTGGATAGAAAAATACTACTTCACTCGTGATGGAGCAGAGTTGAATCCGTTCACCTATCAAACGAAAGGAAGAATTTTTGAGATTTATCTTGGATTTATGGGCGTCATCGTCTTTGTCATGATTTTTGTCAGTGTTATTTTTATCATTATTTCCCTCAGTATCTTGTCACTTCAAACTTCTACAAGTTCTTTGGATAGTGTCAATGATTATCAAATCTTATACCTTCTTGGGAATAAGAGAAATCAAAATCGCTCTATTCTTTTGCAACAGATTCTAAGTTATTTCTTGGTTCCGCTGGTTATCGCTGGTCCGCTAGCACTTGCCTTGAGTACAGCTCTTTTGGGCTATTTTGAGAATTTCGCTAATACCAGCATTTCTATTGATATCACCTATCTGGGAGTAGCGGTTTTACTCTTTGTCCTTTACCTGCTAGTGACTTACAGAGTAAGTTGGCAAATTATTGAAAATTAAGTCAAATACCAGAGTTGCCTATCCGACAATTCTGGTATTGTGTTACAATGATATTAAAGTAGTTCAGGAAGTGGATACTTATGAAACAGTTTGTCAAATTGATCTCGAAAAACTCACTTTTATTGTGGTGGTTGACGATTTTTAATCATCTAACTTTGATGATTTATATTTATTATAGGATTCCTCTGGACTTTTCGACAGATTTTTCCTTACAGATGGTTTTATTGCTGATTATTGCTTTAATTGTATTTAGCTATATTTGTAATATTGTGACCTTTCGGTATAGTGAGTTGAAACTTTGGTTGCTCCTGATGATGTTTCTCATTAGCTGGCAATCCATATTTAATCAAGGAGTTGCGAGCACCCTGTTGCACTTTTTTGATATTCTTCATCCGCTCAACTCTTTTTTATTGGTGTATAGTTCTCTGTCTATTATCTTTCTGGGAGAGAAAATAGGAGAAGAACTGTTGAGTGTGTCCTTTGTGTTGACACTAATCACCATTAGTTCGTATCTGTTAAGTCCTTCAATTTTTCTATTTCTGTCCTTGTTTGCGTCTTTCTTTTTAAACCTTGTTCCCTTGATTTTACTGATTTTATATCATAAAGAGTTGAAAAGCAAACTCAAGTATCAGAGACGAAATTTGTGGATATTAGCTTTGATATTGCCTCTTTCTTATTTCTTTTTGTATATCAATACGACGGGCTCAGGAGTGATGAACCTAGTCTGGTATCTAGAAATTCTTGGTATCTTAGCTTTTGTACACTTCAAAACGATTGTCAGCTCTCTTCAAAAAAAGGTATCAGAGTTGAAATTGTCCTATATAAAAGCTTTTTCACACTTGTTTTTACTAGTTATATTTTTGTTAGTAGGTATTTTCATCATCTTTCGTCTAGACTTAAACACGAGCTTTTTAGTCTTGAATATCATGTTACTATTGTTCGGGATTTGTTCGGAAGAATTGATTCGCCTCTTTCGTTCTGCTGAAATGCTAGATGCTAGGGATTATGTAAAAGTTCTCTTTTTAAAGCGTAATCGTATGGTGAAAAGTCTGCTGGCAAATGAAGACACAGAACAACAGTTCTCCGAATTTCTTCACAATGAAATCCTGCAAAATGTGATGGCGATAAAAAATTTCAATCAATATAGTAGCAATCAAGCTTTTGGTGAACAGATCAATCTGGTGACAGAGGAGTTGGTTCAGCGGATTCGTGAGCGGATGGATTATTATCAGCCAATGGTAGAAACAGACGAGCAGTTAGACATCCAGTATCAAGGGCTGATTAATCGGATTGTCAAGCGCTATCACGCAGAAAATGAAGTCGTCACACAGTTTCCTGACCACTTTAGGCTTTTATCTCCTTACGATAAAATTGCCTATCGTCTGGTTGAGGAGTTGGCGACCAATGCCGTTAAGTACGCTAGTGGTGGAACGATTTCTTTGAAGATTGATGTGAATAATGACGCTATTTTTATCATTTCTGAAAATGACTGCCTTCAAACAGAAAAATCCTTAGGTTATGGCTTGAAAAATATGTCTAATAAAATTAGTGTTTTAGGTGGTCAGATGCAGATTTTTGAAAATAATAAGAGATTTCGTGTAGAAATTTCTCTCCCGATTGATAAGGAGTTGTGTTATGAAAATTTTGTTAATTGATGATCATAAATTATTTAGCCAAAGTATCAAGATGATTTTAGAGTTATCGGAAAACATTAAAAAGGTCCAGTTAGTGGATAATTTTTCGACTATTTTGGAGATTGCTTTTAATGACTACGACATTATTTTGATTGACATCAACCTGACGAGTCTGTATCAAGATGATGGGCTGACCTTGGCACAAGAGATTATCGATAATGGTTGTTCTAGTAAGGTTGTAATTTTGACGGGATACAGCAAAAAGATGTATGAACACCGAGCTAAAGCTATGGGGGCTTATGGCTTTCTGGATAAAAGCATGAACCCAGATGAGTTGGTGAAAAAACTGGAAAAGATTTATCTAGGTGGTAAGGTCTTTTCAGATGAAGTGATGGTAGAGGTGCTAACACCACGAGAAATCGAGATACTAGAATTGGTTAGAAATGGCTTGACCATTGATGATGTCTGTGACAAGGTCGATGTGAGTAAACGTACAGTTTCCAATCACTTGGCCAATATCTTTTCAAAATTTGGAGTGACTAACAGGCAGGAGGCGATTCATATCGCTGAGCAGTTGGGCTATTTTCCACCAGATTAAAAAGTTGCAGAAGATGCAGCTTTTTTAATTTATTTACAAAAATTGCACATATTACTCATTCTAATAAACGGTAAATTTGATAATCTATTAGTAATTAAGGAGGAAATCATTATGTCTATGGTATCTGAAAAATGGTTTGTATAAGAAACTTTATCAGACGGATTACTAATTTTGTAAGTTATATTGGCCACCTTCGGGTGGCATTTTTACTTCTGTGATACTTTTTTCAAGATTTATCTGCTATTCTTGACCTAGTTTTTATAGAAAGAAGGTCTAAGATGTTAAATAAAGTCAAAACTAAAGCCTTAATTAGTGTTGGAGCAGTAGGCGCAACTAACTTTATTCTCATGATGGGATATACTGCTGGTCAACATTCTACTGCCAAACAAAGTCGAAAAGAAATCGAATTGGCTGTAGCTAAACTTGTAGAGGACAAACAAGCAGAAGATAAAGCAAGTGTTTTATCATCAGATACTGTAAAAGAATTTTTGACACAGTACTATACGAAAGAAAAACTAGGGGAAAATAATACACGTATTCAACCTTATATGACTGAATCGGCTTATTCTCAAGAATTGACAAGTCAAAACGATGCCATGAACCAAGTGTATAAGGACTATATTTTGGATTATCATTTTGAAAAAGCTGATATCTTTGTCAATCAGACTACGAATCAAGCTATTGCCATGGTGTCTTATAATGTAACCTATGTATCTGATTTAAAGAATGCCAACCAATCAAAGACAAACCAAACATAAACCCGAACGGTTAAATTGTCCTATTCTAAACTACCTGGTAAGTTATTGGTCAATCAAGTACAGGTTTGGAAATCTGGGTTAGATGAACTAGATAAGGCAACTTCTAAAACTTTAGAAGAATCCTCATCTGTTCCATCATTGCCGAATACTACGACAAAATGATGATATTTTATGAATATAGAGGAATGTAAGCAAATTTCAATTTTTGATGTAGCCAATCGATTAGGTATCTCCTTTAAACAAGTTTCTAGCAGTGTCTATGAACATCCTGAACATGTTGAGTGTGTAGCTTTGCTTGTGCGAGCTAATTCATCAGTGAAGTAGATGTTCGGCAAATGCTATAGCTTTCGTAGACTGAGGATATTACGACGAAATAATACGGTAATTCCGAACCGCTGAGTGTGTAAGATTGCTTATAAAAGCGTAAAAACCTTGTAATGAATCAATAATGAAAAGCCTTGATTGCAAGGCTTTTTTGCGTTTTTGTGATAGAATACAGTTAGTTATAAATAGAGAGCCAATAAGAATCAGTAAAAATATTATTTATTAAATAATCAAGCTAGCGTAGACGAACTGGATAGGTTACTAGTGAAAACTGCAAGATGTGATGTGAAAAGAATCGGAGAGTGCTTGATGGATTTTAGTAGTAAGATAGCCATAAATAAAGGCTGGTCAGATGATAAAAAATATTGTGTGACAGATCAAAATCAGCAAAACTATTTCTTGCGTATTTCTGAGAAGAAAAAATTGGGTTCTAAGAAATTTGAATTTGATATGATGAAGAAAGTAGCTTATCTTGGAGTTCCGATGTGTAAACCAATTAGCATTGAACTCTGCGATGACGAAGTACATTCTTTACACGAATGGATAGACGGGAAAGATGCAAGAGAAACCATTTTAACTGTTTCGAAAGAACAACAATACACTTACGGAGTAGAAGCAGGAAATATACTTCGAAAAATTCATTCACTTCCTGTTACAGAAGTTCGTGAAAATTGGGAACCCTTTTATAATCGAAAAATTGATGACAAAATCAAAAAATACAAAGAATGTCCCGTTCAATACGAAAATGGTCAGATTTTTATTGATTATTTAAATGCAAATCGAGAATGGTTAAAAGATAGACCTCAGGTTTTCCAACATGGGGATTATCATATCGGAAATTTCATGATTGGAAAAGATGGTAAAATTTATGTCATTGACTTTGATCGATTTGATCTTGGAGATCCTTGGGAGGAGTTCAATCGTATTGTATGGTCTGCTCAAGTTTCTCCCTCTTTTGCGTCTGGTATGATAGATGGATATTTTGATCATAAGGTTCCGGATTTATTTTGGAAGCTTCTCGCTATCTATATTCTAAATAACATAGTTGGTGCACTGCCATGGGCTGTACCATACGGAGCTGAAGAAATATCAGTAATGCAACATCAAGCTAAGGAAATTTTAGAATGGTATGATGATATGAAGCAAATCATTCCTAGTTGGTATTTGATTGAGAAAAAGGCTTAATAATAAAAGAGTTTAAATATCAATTTGAAAAAATGTCAAGATTATTTGCTCATATTATAACGAATTCAATTCTTTATTAATACCTATCGAGAATTATCTTGAAACTTGGAATGTTGTTTTGGAGTCAAGTTACATGAAAGAATATATTTTAAATTTAGAAAAAGAATTCTCTTTAATAGATAATGGATTTAAAGAAGAAGAGAAAAGAGCTCTTGCTGATTATCTATCAAACGATAATGTGTATACCAAAGAATTAGCATTTTTAGCTTTTAAATCCAATGTATATCAAGTTAGAATGTACAGTGTATTTCTCTTTGGCCATTTGTCATCGTATGAAGAAATTTTGATCTTTATGAGGGATGAGGTTTCAAAGGATGACAATTGGAGAGTTCAAGAAGTATTAGCAAAAGCATTTGATGAATTTTGTAAGCAAACAGGTTATGAAAAATCTCTTCCGGTTATTGACGACTGGCTACAAAATAATAATCCAAATGTCAGAAGAGCTGTTACAGAAGGTTTGAGAATATGGACGAGTAGACCATATTTCAAGGATAATCCAGATGAAGCTATTAAACGAATCGCAACATTAAAAGAAGATTCTAGTGAATATGTTAGAAAATCAGTTGGTAATGCTTTGAGGGATATTAGCAAAAAATTTCCAGACTTGATTAAAGAAGAACTTGATAGTTGGGACGTTAAGAGTAAAGAGATTCAAAAAGTTTACAAGTTAGCAAGTAAATTTATTAAGTGACAATTATCAGCTACAAAGTTGGAAAAATGGTAACTATAAAATATTTTCAATCTAAAGTTTAATTTTAAACAACAACTCTATCCCTTTCGTTCTATAATATAGATGTTGACTAACTCCATACGTGGAGTGTGTAGCTTTGCTTGTACGAGCTGATTAAACAAGGATGTAGCTAGTGAGAGTCTTAAAGTAAGGAGTCTAAACATGAAATTCCATGAATTTGGTGATAAGAATTTGCCTCCTATCTTACTGATACATGGTGGTCGCAGTTCCTGGTGGAATTATCTTCGTCAAGCAAAAATCTTGTCAGAAGAATACCGTGTTATTTTACCTACTTTGAATGGACACGGAGAAGAATATCATCTCGATTATGTTTCTACGGAAGATTCTGCTTTAGAGATCCTAGACTATATCGAAGCAAACTGTGGCGGGAAGTTGTTTGCGATTGGTGGTGTTTCACTTGGTGGTCAAATTGCCATGGAGCTTTTGTCTTTAGACAGTGAAATTGCTGAGAAGGCCATCATAGACGGAAGCCTCTGTATTCCTCAACCAAGGTTAGCCAAAATCAGCATCTTTCTAGTGTCTCTATTTGGTAAACTGATGCTCAATAAATTCTCTTGCAAACTTCAGTTAAGCATGATGAACAAACTCTATCCTAAACTGGCTTATCCAGAGGAAATAAAAGCTTATTATTTGGAGGATCTGCCAAGGACGCCTGTCAAAACAATGGTGACCATTTACAAAAACTATATGGGGCGTTACAAGCTGAAGGATACGATTTCTGCTAGCAAAGCTCAGGTTTTGTATATCTATGGTGAAAAAGAATTAAACTGTGTGAAAGCATCGGCGAAATTATTTCAGCAGCTACATCCAAATACGATTTTGTATGAAGCAAAGGGCTATAATCACGGCTATTTATCAGCTTACCTGCCTCAAGAGTGGATTGATTTGGTTGAGCCTTTTTTAAAGAAGAAATAAAGAAAAATAAAGATGAATAGAATAGTAGACGATCAGATAACGCTTATTCCTTATTATAGAAATGATGACATCTCCCTTCTTTGGTATCAAGATAGTGAGGTTTGCAAACAAGTAGATAATACTGATCAGATTTATAATCTAGCAAAACTTCATAAAATGTATGATTACCTAACTTCACATGGTTCTTGCTATTATATCCAATATGAAGGAGTGTTAGTTGGAGATGTGACACTCCAAGATAACTCGGAACTTTCTATAGTTATCAGCAAAGAGTATCAGAATTTACAGATCGGAAGACGATGTGTTTCTGAAATGATACAGCTGGCGAAAGAACAAAAAATGGTAAAGGTCTCTGCACAAATATATCCTTTTAATACTCAAAGTCAAAGAATGTTTTTGGCTTTGGGATTTCAGAAAGTAGATGAAGAGTGGTATGAATATAAGTTGCTTTAGAATAGGTGTGTATCATTTTATGTATTAAAATAATAGTCCGTATTTTATACACTAAAGAATATTAAAGTGAGAATAAACTCATTAAAAATATATAATTGAAATAGGAGAAGAAATTATCTATCTTCTATATCTGTAACCGTTTTTTCTGCTATAATATCACTAGATAGAAATGTGGGAGTTTCAATCATGGTTACAAAACGGTTTTTGAAAAATGTTATTGTTACGCTGGTCTCGGTTTTTATATCCTTGGCTTTTGTTCAAGGGGCTCAAGCTGAGCAAACAGATCTCGATTACCAGAGTCTGAATCTATTGCCTTTTAATGGCAATAAGCAGCTCGTACTGGGGGATTTTGATCATTTAGGTCGTGCGACCTCAGCCCATATTCAGCTGCAGGATAAGGATGAGCCAAAGAAAAAAAGAGAACCACGGCTCAGCTATAATCCGGTTGGCTGGCACAATTATAAGATCGCTTATGGAAACAAAGGGAAGAAGGCCTGGTTGTTCCACAGAGGGCATTTGATTGGTTATCAATTTAGTGGACTGACCAATGAAGGGAAAAATCTGGTTCCTTTAACTGCCTGGACCAATACGGGGAATTATAAAGGGATAGCGGATAGTAATGTGGAGGGCATGCTCTACTACGAGAAACGACTCGATAGCTGGCTGGCCACCCACCCCAATTATTGGCTAGATTATAAGGTGACGCCAGTCTATACGGGGGATGAATTGATTCCTCGGCAGGTGACCTTGCAATATGTAGGAATTGATCGAGATGGCAACCTTCTACCAATCAATTTAAGTAGCCCCAAAGAGTCAGTAGATGCTTATGGGATCACCACCGTTACCTTGGATAATTATTCCAAGAATGCGACCATTGACTATCTGAAGGGAACCGCCAAGCCATCTTTAGTGCCGACGGAACCAAGTAGTCAACCACAACCAGCCAGTCCTTCTGTAGAGACGCAACCAAGTCAAGCCCCTCAACCGAGTCAGCCAGCAGTGCCTGCACAGCCAGTTCAACCTGTAGAACATACAGAGCCAACTCGTCAACTGGCTCCAGTTGTTTATGTGGCCAGAAATGGAAGTGCTGATGTTTATTGGTACTCTTTGGACAGTATGCCTCGCAATACCAATTTTTCTAAGGTAGTTCAGATGTCAGAAGAACAAGCACTAAGCCTTGGAAAGCGACATACAAGTAAGGAATAAGGATCAGTTATTTTGATAATGAGAAAGCCCAATCGCTGGGCTTTTTGTGTTGAATGACAATCTTAAAAAGTTAGTAGTCTAAAATTATCTCACAAGATCTTGCAAACCTATTTATAAAGTTGTATACTAGAAAATGATTTTATGTAATCGTTTGCATAAACTGGTAAATGATGAAAAGAAAGAAAAGTAGGAGACGAGACAGATGGAATTAACAGCGATTTATCACCGGCCTGAATCGGAGTACGCCTATCTTTATAAGGACGGCCAGCTTCACATTCGCATCCGGACCAAGAAAGAGGATATCAAACGGATTGTCTTGCACTATGGGGATCCCTTTATTTTTATAGAGGATCTATATGAGGCAACCAAGGAAATGGACAAGGTGACGACCGACGATCTCTTTGATTATTGGCAAGTGTCGGTATCTGTCCGCCATGCACGGATCCAGTACCTCTTTGAATTAGAGGATACAGCGGGAGAGAAGATCTTGTACGGAGACCGGGGTGTGGCAGCTTACACCAAGGAGAACCTGGACTTCGTCATGAATGGCTTTAAGCTTCCTTTTATCCATGAGATTGATGGGTGCGCTGTACCGGATTGGGTAGCTCAGACAGTTTGGTATCAGATCTTCCCTGAGCGTTTTGCCAATGGGAATCCAGCCATTTCTCCAGAAGGTGTCCGTCCTTGGGATGCGTCTATTGCCCCTACCATGTTGGATTTCTTTGGTGGAGATTTGCAGGGGATCATCGATCACTTGGACTACTTGGAAGAGTTAGGAATTACAGGGCTCTACCTTTGCCCGATTTTTGAATCACCAAGCAATCACAAGTACGATACTATTGACTATTTTGAAATCGATCAACATTTTGGTGATAAGGAGACCTTCCGCCAGCTGGTGAAAGAGGCCCACGCGCGTGGGATGAAGATCATGCTGGATGCCGTCTTCAACCATATTGGCTATGATTCACCCCAATGGCAGGATGTGGTCAAACACGGGGAGGATTCGATTTATAAGGACTGGTTCCATATTAAAGAGTTCCCTGTCTCCTCAGAAAATCTGTGGAATAGTCGCGACTTGTCTTACCATTCCTTTGCCTTTGCGGGCTATATGCCCAAGCTCAATACGGCTAATCCAGAGGTGAAGGCCTATCTTTTGAAGGTTGCGACTTACTGGATTGAAGAGTTTGATATCGATGCTTGGCGGCTGGACGTGGCCAATGAAATCGACCATCAATTCTGGCGAGATTTCCGTAAGGCGGTCTTGGCTAAGAAGCCAGACCTCTATATCCTCGGAGAAATCTGGCATTCGTCCCAACCATGGCTCAATGGTGATGAGTTCCATGCGGTGATGAACTATCCCCTCTCTGAAAGTATCAAGGATTATTTCCTGCGGGGGCATAAGGAGACGCAACGCTTCATTTGGGAGATCAATAGCCAGTCGATGTACTACAGGCAGCAAATCTCTGAGGTGATGTTCAACCTCTTGGACTCGCATGATACAGAGCGCATCTTGACGACGGCCAAAGGCGATCTTCAGTCCGTCAAGTCTGCTCTTGCCTTCCTCTATCTGCAACGCGGAACGCCATGTATCTATTATGGGACGGAGCTAGCCCTCATCGGCGGCCCAGACCCGGATTGCCGGCGTGTCATGCCTTGGGAGCGCGTGTCAGAAGACAATGACATGCTGAACTTTATGAAGGACTTGATCCAGCTCCGAAAAGAAGTGGCAGAGTTGATCCAACATGGAAAAGTGAGTCTGGAAGAAGTAGAGCTAGATGTAGTAGCAGTAGAATGGCGGCATGAAGGCCATCTTCTCAAAGCCTACTTTAACCATTCGAAGAAAGCCTTTGTCATAGAAAGAGGACAAGCTGATCTGATCAGTCTTGGAAGCATATCGGATGATCGAGTGATCATTCAGCCAAATGGATTTGTTATTTATAGAGAAGATTGATACTCTTAATTATTATATGTTAACACTCAAGCAGAGTTACGAAGTATTAATCAAATAAGCTTTCAAGTGTGTCAGAACATTGACCAAATCCCTTATGGTTTTGTTGAGTCTGCTTGAAATTATAATCTTCAATCAGGGTAATTAAATAACGTTCTAGAGCTTCCTTGTTAGGGGAAAGGAACTTCTTTTTCGTTTGACGTTTGATTTCTTTGTTAAGTGACTTAATGAGGGCAGTGGAGTAAAGAATATGCCAAATTTGATAAGGAAACTGATAAAAAGTT
>OLOY01000750.1_pt1 | contig 18489 bp, 9 predicted proteins | sample 1672771 | NCBI WGS metagenome assembly OLOY01 (sample SAMEA3136722, study PRJEB25190) | human gut metagenome
GTTTGCTATAAATCACTGTGAAGAGGGGCGCATAGAGTGCAAGTTTTCATCTGGTGAGTATTTATATATGGGGCCAGGGGATATGTCGTTAGGTTGGCATATACGCTCTGATTATCAACATGAAAATTACTTTCCTACAAAATTATTTAAAGGAATTGTATTATTAGTAGATGTTGCAAAAGCTCAACCCGTATTAGATGCACTTGTTAGTGATTCTCGAATTGATTTGACTGAGTTGGCCAATCGGTTTTGTGAGCATTCTGATTTTGGTATGATGATGGAAGAAACGGAAACTGTTCGTCACATTTTTTCCAGTTTATATAATGTGTCAGATCAAATAAAAGAGCACTATTTTAAATTAAAAGTGATTGAAATCTTTTTATTATTATCTGTTATCTCTACAGCTAATCCTGAAAAGAGAAGTACCTATAGAAAGCAACAGGTAGATATTGTAAAAGCTGTAAGTGAATATGTATCAACACAGTTTATGAAGCGTATTACTATTGATTCCTTGTCTGAACAGTTTGATATTCCTACATCTACCCTGAAACGTTGCTTTAAAGGTGTATTTGGTACAACCATACATCAATATCTAAAAGAATGTCGTATTAATGCGGCGAAGCGATTGCTTCAAGACTCAGATCAGTCTATTTTAGAAATCGCTAATGCGGTAGGGTATGAGAATGGTAGTAAATTTACTAGTGCATTCAAAGAGGCTACTGGTGTAACGCCAAGTGCTTATCGTAAGGTCTAAATAATTTGGACCTTATATTATCCTAGCTAAAAATTTTTGTGCTTTAGGCTAAGTTTGATAGTCTATGAAAATTAAATATTGTCCTAAACGTATATTTTTGGTCTATTCGGAGTAGATATGTATAATACACTTTGCTACTATTAAACCTGTAAATGATTTTCAATGTCATTTGGTTATAGTGGTAAAGTGTATTTTTATATGCATGGTTAAATATATGTGTGGAGGAAATTTAATGAATAGGAGTTGGGTGCGGGCAAGGAGATATGTCATACTATCCTGCGCAGTAGCGTGCTGGTTGCAAATGCCGGTGGTTATGGCGGACAATGCGACTGTAACAACCGATGTGGTTCATGTTCGCGGTACATGGGCTGAAGAGCAGGCAAAACAAGAGTCTCAACAGACGACGATTATCACGAAGAAGGATATTGTCAAAAAGCAGGCAAAATCCGTAGAAGATATTGTATTTTCCGAAACTGGCGTATCTAGAACCGTCGATTCGATGGGGCGCGTCGGCGTATCTATCCGTGGAGCGGATCCTCGTCATACCTTGATTCTTGTGGATGGACAGCCTGTGATGGGCGACCTTGCCAAATATCAAGGTGCTGGTGATGAATTACAACGTCTCGGTACAGAAAATGTGGAACGTATAGAAATTATCCAAGGTGCAGCCAGTGCTAAATACGGATCCGATGCCATCGGTGGTGTTATCAATGTTATTACCAATAAACCGCGTAAGACCGCTGGCCTTCAGTTTAATGGGGAAGGTCGTAGAACTAAAGGCGACGGTGATATCGTACCGTTTTCCAATTTCTTTATGCGCGCTGATTCCGGCTCATTAGGTAAGTTAAAAGTTAATATTCACGGTAGTAAACGTGATATTATGCCTATTTATGCTAGCGAGCGGCGTCGTATCAGCGCTATGACCAATGATGAAGATCACGGGTTTTTAAAGAATTCCCTACGATATTACGGTACAAATTCCAATATAGGTTTGGCCGCTACGTATGATATTAATGATAAACAGTCTTTGGGAGTCCGTATCGATAGGTATAATGAAGACTTGGAACGATATGTAAAGCGCAGTACTTCTTATTTGGAACCTCAGGTTCATTACAAACGGGATTTAGATAGGAACAATCTTAATTTGACGTATACTGGTCAGGACAATAAGAGTTCGTGGAAAGCGGAGCTGAATTATACTCGGACCAAAGAAGATGATGTAACATTAACCAGTGACTACGGGAACAGTACCTATGAAGGGAAAAATACATTAAACTATGTGGATAATGTAGATCATCGTCAATGGAGCGTAACACTCGGGGCAGATACGCAAGTCAATAAGAAACATCTCTTGTCTTATGGTATTGGGTTTATACGGGAGACAGGCGAAGGTAGCAGACTTAAAAATGCGCCTCATACCTATAAACGGCATATCGACCCCTGGGATTATGATAAAAGTCTGGCAGTAAAAAACGGTGTTCCCTCATCCACAATTTATGACCATTCTTTCAGAAAAAACGAGGCCGGTGTAGAGCAGTGGAATAAGGAGAAAGAATGGTATAACGGAGATAAAAGCAAGCCAAACACATTGCCGGAATTTACTTATGAAGAATATCTTCAATATTTGGATCCCCAGGCGGGGATTGATTCAGCGGCCGCAATGGGGCTTGTGGACGGCCCCGTGACGGAGCGTACGCTGAAAAAACGGAATCCTGAAGCTTATGCGCGATATCAGCAGTTTGCTAAACGTTTATTAGCGGAGAATAAAGAATTTATTGAAGACTATCATTTTAATAAGGAGGGCCGAAAAGATGAAAACGGTAAGTATTATCCAGCACTTTATGATGCCTATTTACCGAGCTTTTACTATGGCGCCGTACCGGATTTTGATTCTACGAAGTTGAAATTAAACGGAGCTTATTTTAAAGAAGAGTATTTAAAACGCGTTAATCAACAGACCGCAGGACGTGCAGAGATCAAGAAACAGAATTTCTTTATTCAGGATACGTGGCAGGTTAATAAAAATACTACTTTATCACCAATTATAAGACTGGATCATAGTGATTTATTTGGCTCCAACTGGTCGTTTAATTTCGGTATGACTCATAATGTACATGGAAATGTACACCGCAGATTAAAGGCTAATGTGGGTACCAGTTATACGGAACCTGGTATGGGCGAGCTGTATTATAACTGGGAAATGTATGGCCCAAATATTACAAATGCCACAATCGGTGGCGGTGAAGCCCGATTAGGTTGGTATTGGGTCGGAAATCCGAACCTTAAACCAGAGAAATCCATGAATTTCGACCTCTCTTTGGAAGGGGAAAATAAAAATACCTATGGTAAAGTAACCGTATTCCATAATAATATTCGGAATTATATGTCGATTTACAATACGGGATATTTGATGGATTTTTATCCTCAGTATGATGAATCCACCACATATGGAGCGGCGAAATTTGCTCATGCACCAGATATGATTTACAGTTTCCGTAATATCGGCAAGGCCCAAATTACGGGACTTCAATTTGAAGTTAAACAAACTTTGAATAAACACTGGAAGGCCCGTTTGGGATATACGTATTTACGAGCGCTTAATAAGAGCGATAAAGATATGCCTCGTGAATTACTGGATAAACCTCGTCATAAAGTGGATATCGGTGTGGATTTTGAGGATAAGGCTAGCGGATGGAGCGGTAGTCTGTGGGGAGATTATTATATTCATATGCTGGATAGTAACTCCTTGTCTGGTGGCGGTAATTATATGGTATCTTATATTGATCCTAATAATTCCGATCGTTCCGTTATCAGATATAATTTGAATAATAGAAAAACCGCCGATATGTATGAACATAAAACTTATGGCATATGGAATTTGATGATTCAAAAGAAGATTGATAAGGATTCACGAATCTATTTCGGTATTGATAATCTCTTTAATCATCGTGATGATGATCGGGCTTTATCGGCTCGAGTATATCGTATCGGATTAAATATGAAATTCGGTTTCGGTTCAGGTGAAAGTAAAACGAAACTTACGAAGGAGCAGTTTGAATCGTTACCTCCGGTTATGCTGCAGGATTTTATTACGCGTCCTTTCGATACAGACAGAAAACGAGGTATGGAACTTGTAGGTGATTATCGTGTACGTAATGACAGTCATCTTGGATCTGATCGTCCTGCTACGCGGGTGACTGCTACAAGTTACGTATCCGACGAGGCCGCAAAGAATCTGGCGGACCGCAAGGAACATGGCTTGAATCAACGTATACGTGTCGGTGTCGATGCTCGTATTAACGATAATACGAATGTACGTGTTGTGGGTAGTGCTTCTGGCCAAGCTGGTGTAGATAGCAGTCATGAAACAGAAGGCTCTAAAGGTTTTAATCATCAACGTCTCGAAGAACTAGATGTAACACATCACGGTTCTAAATGGGATCATAGTGTTGGTCGTATTACTGAATCTATGGGGGTTACAGGTTATTGGTTTAATAAAGAATATGACGGCCTTCGTAGTGTTTGGACGAATAAGAATACTCAAGTCCGTATCGGTGTGGGGACCTTTAAACATAGTACGGGAATTAGCGACAGTGCTTATACTCATGCTATTTATACGCATTTTAAACGGGTTCCAACGGTAGAGGAATTCTTAGGTGTTACTATGGATTCGGACGGTGCCAATAAGGAACTCATCGTACCAAACGCAGGGAATACTATTAATTTCTACCAGCAATTAAAAGCCTTGCGCGATAAGGAAGGCATCTTAGATGCGGAGGTAGGTACATTAAAGAAGAAAATCGACGATATGACTTCCGATATCTGGTCTAAAGAATTTATTGACGGCATGTCCGCGGATCAACTGGCTCCATTAAAAGCGGAGTTGGCAAAGTTGGAAGCATCTTTGCCGGATGTGGAAGCTCGTGTGGCGAAAGAACGGGAACCGTTGCGAGCTGCGCAGTTTGATGTGTTGCGCCGGATGCAGGAGATCGCGGTGAAAGCTTATGGTGTGGATGCGGCTAAACAGACTGTATCGATTAAGATGCCTGATGTGTCAGTAACGTATTCTTATAAATCGCGATACTATGATGAAGATGATGAACAATGGTATGAAGACGAACGTACTTTCACTCAGAAAATAGCACCGGGAACGATTGGGCTTGATAAGAAAAACCCATTGTTTGAAATGAAGTTGAGTGATACCACTGTTCTTTCCAATGGTGGAAAAACGTTTATTTCAAATTGGTACAATCAGAATAAGGCGGCTATCGTGGAGGCGTATCGTGCCAAGGCGAAAGATATAGCAACCTATAGCTTTGGCAATAATCCGTACATGATGAAATTTGAAGATAATGCCTTTGACGGGCTGGACAAGTCTATTTATAAGGCGAATGTCGTTGATATTAACGACTCCGGCACGTCTGGTCTTATTAACGTAAAAGGAAGTGCCTATTATCCTTCTATGATAGCTTCGTACTTTAATAGCTTGGCCCGAATGCTTGAAAAAGCGGACGGCAACAGTCGTTTGCCGAGAGAGGCGCTAGGCAAATATACAGGTGCTGTTATTCCTTCAATAGGTGTCGTATTGGAGCGGGATACAATTCCACCAATTGAAAAGGCTACCTATGTTCAAGTTAAACATATGGTAACACCTAGACTTGGCTTAGCTGCGTGGTACTTACGCTCCTTTGGCGGTAGTGACTATCGCTTCTATACGGCGAATGGTAATGCTACAGAAGCGCATGAATTCAACAATATGGCTAATGTTTTCGGCGTTGGAGCTAAGTATCAATTAAATCATAATGTAAGTGTTTCCTTCGACTATGGACAAAACCGTAGTGACTTTGGTCGCTTCATGAATGGCAATACTCATTATGACCATAAGGCTGGATCCTCTCAATTCGATATCAAGGGCCGTGACGTAGGTGGTGTACCTCATTTCTGGGCATTGCGCTTTGATGTTGGTCGTGCCGATATGAATAAACCTGGTTCTTGGAATGCCTATGTAGACTATAAATACTTTGCCCATGGTTCCTTCTTTGGTGGCAATGGTACAGAGGCTGTTCCTGACCGTTACTTAGATGGTATTAAGAGCTTTACCTTTGGTGGTGGCTATGTGCCAACTAAAGATCTTCTTTTACAAGCATTCTATACATTTGATGCAAAAGGGATCAATAAACGAGATACCTTATATGGATCTGAAAACTTTAAACTTGGGAATTATACTCGTTTCCAAATGACGTATAAATTCTAAAAATTTATATCCGATTTGTCCGAAACGTATATTTTTGGTCTATTCGGAGTAGATATGCAAGATACACTTTGCTAACATTAAAATGTGAATGATATTCAATGTCATTAATGTTGGTGAAGTGTATCTTTTTAATTTTTGTGTGGGAGATACAAGACATATGTTTAGTTATAAGTTTAGGAGGGCATAATGAACCGGTGGGGACATACAAAGCGTACCATAATCCTGTCTAGTGCAGTTGCCTTGTGGCTTAGCGCACCTCTAGTGGTTTGGGCAGATAATGCGACTGTCACTACAGATGTTGTTAATGTGAAAGGCACATGGGCAGAAGAAGAAGCAAAATTGAACTCACAGCAAGTGCAAATCATTACCAAGAAAGAGATTGAAAAGAAACAGGCGAAGTCCGTTGAAGACATTATTTTTACGCAAACAGGCGTATCTAGAACAGTTGATGCTATGGGGCGTGTGGGCGTGTCCATTCGCGGTGCAGAAGCGCGTCACACTCTTATCCTCGTAGATGGTCAACCAGTGCTAGGTGATTTTGATAAGTACTCTGGTGCGGCCGATGAAGTACAACGTTTGGGTACAGAGAACGTAGAGAGAATTGAAGTTATTCAAGGTGCGGCTAGTGCTAAATACGGATCTGATGCAGTAGGTGGTGTAGTTAATATCATCACTAAAAAAGCACAAAAGAAACCATCCGTACAATTTAATGCTGAAGGCTTGCGTCGCAAGAGCGATGGCGATGTATTTCCGTTCCAAAACTTCTTCATTCGTGCCGATTCTGGTCAAATGGGCAAGTTAAAGGTTGGTTTATCAGGTAGTAAACGAGATCTTATGCCTGTTCTAGCATCTGTTAAACGTCGTGCCTCTGGGATGGCCTTTGATTATGCAAAACATAACTTCAAGCCAAATGTACTTCGTTACTATGGTGATGCGGCAGATATCGGTCTTGTAGCGACCTACGAGGCAAATGATAAAAATAAGGTGGAATTGCGACTTAATCGTTACACGGAAGATCTTGTGCGCGATGTTAAGCACTCCGACTCCGACTTAGAGCCACAGCAACACTTCAAACGTACGGCAGATCGTAATACAGCTAATCTGCAATGGTCCTCTAGAGCTGGAAAGAGTGGCTGGACTGTAGAAACTAATTACTCTCGTATTAAAGAAAATGACGTAGCGCTCATTAACTATACAGGTCGTTCCGCTTATGAAGGCTCTAATGAGTTGCGTTATATTGATAACATCGATCATCGTCAATTAGATATTCGAGTAAATGCTAATACGCAAGTCAATAAAAATCATTTGCTAAGCTATGGTGTTAGCTATGCTCGTGAAGAAGGTTCTGGTAGTCGCTTAAAGAGTTCTCCTAATACAAGTACGATGTACATTGATCCATGGGATTACGATAAAAGCTTGTTAGTAGACCGCCTTGATCGTCTCGTGCGACGTAAAGGCGATAATAGTGTTAAAGTTTACTCTCACATCCATGACTATAAATTCATTAATTCCGGTGGCGGCATGCCGCAATGGGATATGGATTATGAATACTATGGGGCTGAAACAAAGGCACAAAAGCCGGGCATTACGTACGATGATTATGTGAATTATGGTTTATCGGAAAGCAGACTTAGTGAATGGTCAAGCACATCGCCGAATAATCAACCCGTAACGGATGAATTTAAGAAGCGATATTATGCTTTGGAAAATCGGTTGAAATCGGAAAATCCTGAAATGGCGGCACATCGTGCAAACATCGTAGGTGACTATTTTAAATATGGTGAGTCTAACGATCCAGAAATGCGTAAGAAAGCGCCTAAGCTAAATGGTAAGGCTTTCTTGGAAGAGTACCGTAATCGCGACCAACGCTTGACTACTGGTAGTGGTACGATTCGTAAAATAAACGCTTATATTTCTGATACATGGCAAGTTAATAAGAATTTAACATTGTCTCCAATTGTGCGTTTTGATAATAGTAGCTTGTTTGGTTCTAACGTATCTGCATCCTTGGGTATGACATATAACGTTAACGGTAATACACATCGCAGATTTAAAGCCAATGTAGGTACTGGTTATACAGAACCTGGTATGGGCGAATTGTGGTATAACTGGGAAATGTATGCTTCTAACCCTGTAGGGATTGGGGTAGCAAAACTCGGTTGGTATTGGGCTGGCAATCCTAATTTGAAACCAGAAAAATCGGTCAATTTCGACATGAGTTTGGAAGGTGAAAATAAAAATACATATGCACGCGTAGGTGTATTCCATAACCGTATTAAGAACTATATGTCTGTATACTTCACTGGTGATTTTATGGACTTCGCACCATATCTTAAAGGTGATGCGAAATACCAACGTGCACCGGATATGATTTACAGCTTTAAAAATATTGGTAAAGCTGAAATTACAGGGTTGCAAGCGGAAGTACAACAAAAATTCGGCAAATATTGGTCTGGTAAATTAGGTTATACATATTTACACGCCATCAACAAAAGCGATCCATCCATGCCACGTCAATTATTGGATAAACCAATGCACAAAGTTGATATTGGCATTACTTATGATAACCCTAAATCCGGTTGGAATGGCTCCATCTGGGGTGATTACTATATCAATATGCTTGATAGTAATACTCTTAATAACGGTGGTAACTACTGGCCAGATATCTTATCTGGTGATGCAGGCGTTTATAAGAAACAAATGTATGAAAAGAAAACATTTGGCATTTGGAATGTAATGATTCAAAAACGTTTCAATAAAAATGCCATGATGTATTTCGGTATCAACAATATCTTTAACCATCGCGATGATGATCGTGCTACACAAGAACGCGTATACCGCATGGGTGTTAACCTTAAATTTGGTGGTGGCGATAGTAGTAAAACTACAGCCATCGGCAAAACTAAGGATGGTTCAAAAGTTAATGCTACAGGGGTTAATGTAGCTAATGGTGAAGTGGTAAATTCTGAATCTGGTGTACAAAACGTAGCTGATGTAGTTCGTTTAACTGACTTTATTCGTTCTGATTTTGATACTACTAAAGAACGTGGTATTACAATGGTTGGCGACTATAGAGCGCGTTGGATGGCACATGATGGTTCTAATAGACCGCAATCTCCATTTAGAGCAAACTCTGCTATCGGTTCTGCAAAAGCTAATATGTACGATGCTAATCGTCATAGTTTTGAACAACGCTTACGTCTTGGCTTTGATGCTCGACTCAATGAGTTCACAAACCTCAAGGTTATTGGCAGCATGAGTGGTATGAGTGGAGTAGATACAAGCTGGACAAAATCTGATTCCAAAGGTCTCAATCATCAACGACTCGATACTGTTGATCTTACAAGACGAGTTAAAAAATGGGATGTATCAGTGGGCCGCTTAACCGAGCCTATGGGTGCTAGTGGTTACTGGTTTGGTCAATCTTATGATGGCGTTCGTGCTGTTTGGAATGGCCATGACTCTCAAGTTCGTATTGGTGTTGGTACTTTCAAACATAGTACAGGTATCACTGATTCTGCATATACTCATGCAGTGCACAAAGTTATCTTTAGACCACCAACAGCAGCTGAATTGATTGGTATCAATCGCGATGATTATCCATACGATATTGAGAGTGCTACTAAAACCGGTTCTGATGGTGAGAAGAAGACCTCAACAGATCCGGCAGCTCCAGATAGTCCAACTGGTATTTATAACTCCACTTACAAAGGTAAGACAGATAGCCTCTATTTCTATCAACAGCTCAAAGACTTGCAAGCTGAATACGAAGCTTATAAGGCTACATTAAACCTAAATTGGAGTAATCCAAACCGCGATCAAGAAGTTGAAAAGGCTAATGCTAAGTTAGCAGAAATACAACAAAAACAAGCTCAAGTTATGAGTCGTTTACAAGATATTCTTACAAAAGCGTATCCTACAGAGATGGCTGAGAAGAAATTCTCCCTCGATATTCCATCTGGTGGATATACAATGTATGAAATTACTAATAAGAAAACAGGGGAAAAACTCTATAAGACTGGTGATCTTATGTATAATGTGAACTCTCCGTTATACCCTGAATATCTAAAAGATAAGGCTAAAGGCCTTATCGTACCTACTGATAATAAAGAAGCTTTGTTGAATCCAAAGGGTTATGTTGATAAACATAGTAATGAGATTAATCAATCCATTTCAGAAATTGCTAAATATAATGCAAAAGATAATTGGAGTAATTATAACAATGGTGAGCTTGATGAAGTTTGGGTAAAACAAGCTGATGGTACATTTAAGAAATCTTATGATTACTCTGGTCAACCATCAAGTGATTATGAATTCACTGGTTCCTTAGGTGCAAAGACTTACAAATACGATAGTGGTAAATACGTATTTAGTGATTATGATGCTAAAGATGCCATTTACAAAAAGAACTTCACCATGTCCTCTGGTGATTATGGCGAAGGTGGTTCTTACTATGGTTGGGGCATGCCAAATGCTATGTATAACTATATGTATAATCTTGAAAAAATTGTACATGATGCGGAATCTGAAAATAAATTGCCACGTGAAGCAATTGGTAAGATCATTGGTAATTTGATTAGAACAGAAGGTGTAGTTCTTGAAAAAGATACTGTACCAGCCATCGATAAGGCAGCCTTTATTCAATACAAGAAACAAATTGGCTCTCGTTTAGGTTTGCAAGCTTGGTATTTACGCTCCTTTGGCGGTAAAACACATACATATTTAAATGCAAACGGTAACGGTAATGATGAACATAGCTTCTCCAATGTAGCTCATGTGTTTGGTATTGGTGCTAAATATCAACTTGGTGCTAATGCAGCTGTTACAGTTGATTACGGTCAAAATCGTTCTAACTTAGGACGTTACCTCAATGGTAATACCGTATATCAACATGAACGTGGTACAGCAGACTTTACTCTAAAAGGTCACCAAATGGGCGGCACACCACACTTCTGGATGGCTCGTCTAGATATTGGGCGTGCTGATTTAGATGTTCCGAAATCTTGGAATGCGTTCATCGATTACAAATACTTTGAACATGGCTCCTTCTTCGGTGGTAATGGTACGGGTGCAGTACCTGATCGTTATTTAGATGGTGTTCGCAGCTTTACATTTGGTGCCGGCTATGTACCGCGCATGGACTTGCTCCTTGAAGCATTCTATACTTTCGATGCGAAGGGCACTAATAAACGAGACACTTTATATGGTAGTGAAAGCTTTAAGTTAGGCGATTATACAAGAATTCAAGGGACCTACAGGTTCTAATGTTCAGTCTGTAAACAGGCAGAAAGGTTACTAATATGGAAAACTTAAATTATGTCATTCACTTGTTTCATAGCGGCGGGTATGTAATGTATCCATTGTTACTCTTGTCTTTCATGGTTATCGCTATAGCTGCAGAACGTGCTTTCTTCTATCGTAAGTATGCAGGCAAAACATTTGTTGTAACTCATGCAGTAAATGAATTCGCAAAACTACAACGTTGGGATGAAATCGATAAAGTAATTAAAGAGAACCCTTCTATTGCAAGTCGTATTGCAGAAGCAGGTTTAAAAAATGATTCTAGCGAAGAAGCAATGAAGACCGCTTTTGCTGATCAAATGGGGGTTGATGCAGTTGGTTTCCGAAAATATATGGACTACTTAAGTGCAACAGTTACAATTTCTCCATTATTGGGCTTGCTTGGTACAGTAACAGGTATGATTGGCTCTTTCAGTATCCTTGACTCCGGTGCGGGTGCATCTGCCATTACTGGTGGTGTAGGTGAGGCGCTTATCGCGACAGCATCTGGCTTATGTGTGGCCATAATGGCATTTATCGTTTACACAATTTTTAGTCATCGTTTGGACTCCATTATTAATCAAATTGAAAATATGTGTGTAAATATAGTTACAGCTAAACGAGAAGGGTGGAAATAGTTATGAACTTGCAAAGCTTTCGTATGAAAACTAAGCCGGAATTCATGATCATTCCAATGATTGATATCATTTTCTTCTTGTTGGTATTCTTCATGATGAACAGCTTGCAAACAGTGGCTCAAAAAGCCTTGTCTGTACAATTACCACAGGCTACTAGTGCTTCTGCACCAGCTCAATTACCAGTGGTTTTAACATTAGATGCGGAGGGTCATATTACGATTGATAACAAGCCAATGAGCATTGACGATGCTGAGGCAATGGTAAAACAACGTATCCAAGAAAACCCTAATGCTAGTGTTATCTTACAAGCCGATAAACGAGCGGCTCATGGTCAAGTAGTAGCGATTATGGACATGTTAAAACAATCTGGCGTTAAACGCTTAGCTATTGCAGCTGAACAGAAAGGATAACTATGGGACTAGGCATATCATGGAAAAAAGCAGCCATTATATCCGCCGTAGTTCATCTTATTGCTCTCTTTATTGCTGTAATCTTTTTTGTAGTGGTTCCAGCCATTCAAGAAATGGATACCTATGAAATCGACCTCACACAAAGTGTGCTCGATGATGGTGGCAGTGGACATGCTGGTGGTGGCGGAGGTAACAGAGCAGATCTGTTCCCAAAACCATTGTCAGCAGATGAAGTAGCGGCAAGAACAAAGGCTGTTGTAGCAAATGTTGAACCATCTACAGCAACAGATATCCCTGATGCAGTAGATGTGGCAGCTAAAGCAAGTGAAAATAAAGGCAATACATCCGGTGATAATTCCGCTGTTGGTGGCACAGGCCCTGGATCAGGTGGCGGATCTGGTGGCGGTCATGGTACCGGTGAAGGTACTGGCGTTGGTGATGGTAGAGGCCATGGTACTGGTACAGGTGATGGTACCGGTGAAGGTGATGGTCATGGTACAGGTAAAGCAGCGTTCAATGTAGAGGGCTTTTATGCAGCTGTAGATAGCCAAAAACAAATTCCTTATGCGGCTATTAAGCGTAAAATGAACGTAGATGTTACAATTAATGTAATGGCTAAATTAGATACTAATGGTAATTTAATAGACGTATATCCAACTAGTGGTGGCGATGAGATATTTGTAGAAGCGGCTCTTGATGCAGTGCGACGAGCGACTCCGTATCCAAATGAAACAGGGGATATACAACCGGTAGAAGTTCCTGTACACTTTGTAGTACAGGCCGATGGCGAAGATGAAGAAGAATAAATATATCTAAGTAATAAAGGAGATAAATATGAAATCTATTATTTTATATTCTTCCCTTACGGGAAATACTAAAAGTGTAGCGGAAGCAATGGCTTCCGTTATGCCTGAAGGTACACCTTGCGTTCCTGTAAAAGATGCACCTGAAAATTTAGCTGATTATGATACAGTATTCGTAGGTTTCTGGGTGGATCGAGGTACAGCGAATAAAGAAGCGGCAAAATTGATTGAAACTTTAAAGAATCCTAATGTGGTATTCTTTGCTACATTAGGTATGTATGCTGATTCTGATCATGCTCGTGAAAGTATCGAAAAAGCATCTGAATTATTGCCTAACAAAGAAGCTCTTGTAGACGGCTTCGTATGCCAAGGTAAAATCGATCCTAAAGTAATCGAAATGATGTATAAAATGTTCCCCCCTGGATCAGCACATGGGCAAAGCCCAGAACGCGATGCATTACATAAAGCGGCGGAAACTCATCCAGATGAACAAGACTTTGCAAATGCAAAAGAATTTACAAAATCTGTACTTGCAAAGTTGCAAGCCTAATTTCTGAAAGGGGATTGGAGTATGAGTTTAGCAAGTTTCTTTGAATCCATTCCGGAGAAGCAGCGAAACCTACAACTAGGTTTAGAATGCGATAATCCGATGAGTGGTGCATTTCCTCATAAACGTGTTGTACATGCAGGTCTCAATGGTACGCTCGTTTCTCCAAAAGAAACACAAGCCGTTTGGGATTCGTTAATGAATGGCACTCCTAAAAAGGGCGAAATGCAATGCGCTTACATTCATATTCCGTTTTGTAAGACAAAATGCACATATTGTGGTTTCTTCCAAAACGGTACGAGTCAAAGTGTTGAAGACCAATATATTGATGGTCTTATCAGTGAATTAAAGCTCGCTAGTGAGCGTTCGAGATTAAAAGATGGTTTGATCCATGCCGTATTTATCGGCGGTGGCACACCAACATCTCTATCACCTACAAATTCTGAAAGATTGCTTAAAGCGATTAAAGCGTACTTGCCATTGGCAAATGATTACGAGCTTACCTTAGAAGGTCGTATTCACGATTTGATCCCTGAAAATCTTGAAGTTTGGATGGCAAACGGCGTCAACCGTATGTCCATCGGCGTACAATCTTTTAACACAGAAGTGCGTCAAATGGTAGGCCGTTTAGATACGAAAGAAACCGTATTAGAACGACTAGCTGCTTTGAAAGCTTATGGTCAATGCTCTGTCGTTATTGACTTAATCTATGGCTTGCCTGGTCAAACTATGGAGGTGTGGGAACAAGATTTAGCTGATTTAGTAAGCTCTGGTGTTGATGGTGCAGACCTATATCAATTAAATGTATTTGATGGTAGTGATCTCAATAAAGACATTACAAACGGTAAAGTTCCAGCTGCAGCCACAACAGCAATGCAAGGAGATATGTTCGAATTCGGTCGACAATACCTAGATGCGCGATCTTATCGCCGATTGAGTGCTGCACATTGGAGTGCTAATAATCGTGAGCGTAGCCTATATAACACTTTAGCTAAATCGGGCGTCCCAATGTTCCCATTTGGTAGTGGTGCAGGTGGTAACGTCGACGGTTATGGCATGATGTTACATCGTGCATTAAAACCATACGAAGATATGGTTACCCGCGGTGAAAAACCATTTATGGCCCTTATGAAACAAAGTGATTTACAACCTATCGTCAACCGAGTAGTAAGTCAATTAGAACAAGGATTCCTCAATATTATGAGCTTAGTAAAAATGGATTCCAGATTAGATGAATTGAACTGGCTCTATAAATTATGGGAAAAACGAGGTCTTGTTGCCTATAATGGTTTGCTTTATAAATTGACTGATGCAGGCGAATTCTGGACTGTAAATCTTACGCAAAGTACATTAGAAGCTGTTGAATATATCATGACTGGTAAGAATTCCTTCGCTATAGAAGCAGTAGCAGCACAAGATACAAAAACAACTTCTAAAGAAAATCCTAACCAAGAGGTACGTGGCATTGGCCAAGGTAAAGCCAATATCTCTGTACCAACTGACGAAGATTCCGAAGCACAACGTAAAGATGCTCTCATTGCTAAGGCTAAAGCTGAAATTGCTAAGAGCGGTGCTTCTGGCGAAGCAGCAGAACGAATGGTACAAGCTATGTACAATTTAAGTGCTGATGAGATTGAATATATGATGGAACGTATGATGTCTTAAACTGTTATGTTACACCTTAATTCTAACAACCTCTCCCAATAATCAACATATAATATACAAGACATATTACGTGACATATACGTGCTCTCTGTAGTACAAAGTAGCCCCAGACTGTAGTCTGGGGTTTACTTTTTATAGAGCGAAAGGTATTCTGTAGGTATAAGACTTAAATGACTTTAAAAAGTATAGCAATAGATGTATAGGAATAGATGTATAAGTCTATAAGGACAATAAAAGTCTAATTGCTGTTAAAATCATAAAACAATAAGTGAGATAGTAAATCTATAAGATGTGAAGTGATATTGCTTGTATAGCTGATAAAAGGCTTAGGAGGTTAGTATGAATACATGTCCTCAAACAGAAATAGATATATTAGGTATTGGGGCTAGCACATTAGACCGCTTCATCGTTGTGGATCATTACCCAACGGGACGTGAGGTACAACAAGTTGTATCTTCTACCACCGATGGTGGAGGACCTGTAGCTACAGCATTAGCCGTTGCAGGTAAATATGGTGCACGTACGGCCATGATTGACAGTATCGGTGACGATATGGTGGGGCGTCATATTTTAGATGATTTCAAAAAATATAATGTTAATACTGATGCTATCCACATTGAAAAGGGGGAAAAGAGTGGCGTTGCTACAATCCTAGTAAAGCATAGCACTGGCGAGCGTGCCGTATTTTTTGAACGCTCTACTGCGCCAGAGCCAGTATTTTTAGATACTCATAAGCAATTAATTAAAGAAGCTTTCATTTTACATGTCAATGGACGGCATCGACAATTCATGTGTTCTGCCATGGCGTTAGCACAAGAGGCAGGTACTATTATCTCCCTCGATGGAGGTGCACAGCGCTACGATGAAGAGATGAAATCTATTACAGAGTCAAGTCATATTGCTATTGTTGCTCGTGATTATGCTGAAAAATATACGGGTACAACTAATTTAGAAGAGGCTTGTCGTATCATTCATGAACGAGGTGCATGTATTGCAGGTGTTACAGATGGTGCTAATGGCAGTTATTTTGTATGGCCTGATGGAACATTTTATCGATGTGAATCATTTACTCAATCTACCGTAGTAGATACAACGGGGGCTGGGGATAGCTTTCATGGTGCTTTTCTAGCTAATTTAGGGCATACAATTAATCATATGAAGGGGCAAGACACAACTTCGACGACTAAGCATGACCGTGCATCTATACATGCTGTAGAGTTGCTCAAAGCTTGTGCACATTCCGATTTAGAGAAGGCCGCTATTTTTGCATCTGCAGTAGCTTCTTTAAATACACAAGGCATAGGCGGGCGCAGTCCACTACCAACGTTAAAGTCAGTGCAGGAACTAATAGGATAGGACTATGGTTATGTGGCAAAATACTTCAAAAAATCAAGTTCAGCAATATATGCAACAAAATCCTTATCGCCTATTAGCCCTTAGCTTTTTGGCTACCATGACTATAGGGACGATATTACTCATGTTGCCCATATCAAATGCTCAAGGTCATAGTACAACGCTTGTAGATGCAGCTTTTACCGCAGTATCTTGTGTTTCTGTAACTGGATTGTCAACAGTAGATACCTATCATCATTGGTCCTTGTTTGGCAAAATCGTCATGGTAATCCTTATCCAATTAGGTGGTTTGGGGATTGTTTCCTTTACCACTATTATTGCTCTAGTATTAGGGCGACGGGTAGGTCTGAAAAATCGCGTGCTTTTGTCAGAGGATGTAGGGCAAGATGGCATGAAAGGGCTTCTACACATTACGAAGAAGCTAACTATTTATACCTTCTGTGTCGAAATAATTGGGGGCATTATCTATACTATTCAGCTATATCCCTATATTGGTGATGCTGCTTTATATACGGGGATTATGCAATCTATTTCTAGCTTTTGTAATGCAGGATTTATATTCTTTGATAATGATCTACCTTATGCTATGGTGGGCGATGTATTATTTAATATGAATACAATGGCCCTTATTGTAATAGGTGGTTTTGGGTATCTCGCAACTTTTGATATTTGGTCGCATCGCAAGCTACGACGATTTGTAGATTTAAAACTACATACAAAAATAATGTTAGTTGGTACAACGGCGCTCATCCTTTTAGGGACTATTATTTTCTTGGGGGTTGAGTGGGCGAATCCCAAAACGTTTGGCCCTTTACCTATATGGAACAAGATCATGGCATCTTTGTTTCAATCGATTACACCTCGTACAGCGGGGATTGCAACTGTAGATTATAATGATTTACATCCAATTACACTGTTTATTACCATCATTTTTATGTTTATTGGGGCAGGTCCTAACTCTACAGGGGGCGGTGTTAAGATTAGTACTATTGCCGTCGCTTTTCTAGCATCGCGTACATTATTTAATAACCGTTCTGATACAGAGGTTTTTGAACGTCGTATCTCGTTGATTACTGTACTTAAGGCAAATGGGATAATCTTTTTATCTATCCTTTTTGTTTTATTTGCTACTTGTTATTTGGCTTGGGATGAGCCATATGACTTTATTCGACTGCTTTTTGAGGTAACTTCTGCCTTTGGGACCGTAGGTCTTACAACGGGTATTACACCTAATTTATCTGAAAGTAGTAAATGGGTGTTAATGCTTGTTATGTTTACAGGTCGTGTTGGGGTTATGACTGTTATTGGTACTTGGGCGCTAAGAACGGCACCGACTAAACCAATTAGCTATGCAGAAGAGCGTGTATTGTTATAAAAATAGATTAGATTGAATATAAAAGAGGTCATATATGAAACATAAAACGATAGCAGTAATAGGTCTTGGTCAATTTGGTGGCACTGTTGCCAAGATGTTAGCTTCTACGGAGCATGAGGTATTAGGTGTAGATATTGATCCTGAAGTTGTACAGAAAATTTCGCCATTTATAACACATGCTATAGTTGCAGATACAACTGATGAAGAGGCAATCAAAGAATTGGCCCTAAGCCAGTTTGATATGGTTATTGTGGCTATAGGTGGAAATCTTCAAGCTAATTTAATGACAGCTATGCTTCTTAAAGAATTAAATGCACCTAAAATTGTGGCCAAGGCTGAAAATAATATACAAGGCAAAATGCTTCATAAAATAGGTGTAGATCAAGTGATTTACCCTGAATACGATATGG
>OLOY01000760.1_pt1 | contig 18178 bp, 19 predicted proteins | sample 1672771 | NCBI WGS metagenome assembly OLOY01 (sample SAMEA3136722, study PRJEB25190) | human gut metagenome
CCCTTCTGAAAGAACTGGGAGCAAAACTGGTAATATCCAGAGCTGAACGTGATGTCCAGGAAAAATTTCTCTTACGTAATGGTGCAGATAAGGTGGTTTATCCGGAAAAGCAGGTTGCAAAATGGGCATCTATCCGTTACACAGATGATCATATCCTTGATTATATGGAGGTGGATGCTTCTCATGCGATTTTTGAGGTAGAAGTGCCGGAGGAATGGACTGGAAAAACTGTAGGGGGGCTGGATATCAGAAAGCGTTACAATATTAATATTCTGGCAGTAAAAAATGAAGGAGAATTTAATATTGCAATTTCTCCGGATACGTATTTGGAAGAGAATAGTAAATTGCTGGTGCTGGGAGAATACAGAGCCCTTCAGAAGTGCTTCCACATATAGTAAAAAAGACTTTTGACCACAACACAGCCCCATGATATAATTTTCAAAACAGTAAAAAAGGTGGGGGACAGGATGAATTTAAAAAATGTGAATCATCAGAAACGGTCATTCACATGGTCTATGGAAAAACCGTCTGCAAAGGATTATTTTCTGACGGTATTTATATTTGCGGTATGCACTTTAATTGGTCTGTTGTTTCAGAAACTGAATTTTACGGATACGAATATTGTAACCATATATATTCTGGGGGTTTTGCTTACTTCGATTGTGACAGATGGCTATCTTTGCAGTGTGGCAGGCTCTTTCTTAAGTGTATTTTTATTTTGTTTTTTTCTGACAGAACCAAGGATGTCTTTCAAAACCTATGCGGTGGGTTATCCGGTGACATTTTTCATAATGCTTATTTCATCCGTACTTACGGGAGCACTTGCAGCAAAGCTGAAAACACATGCAAAGCTGTCTACACAGCTTGCCTTTCGTGCACAGATTCTGTTCGATACAGACCGTCTGCTGCAAAAGGCAAAAGGAGAAACAGAGATTCTTGATGTCACCTGTACACAGCTTCTCCGTTTATTAAACCGCAATATTACAGCATATGTAGTAGAAAATGGAACTTTATCAGAGGGAAAGCTTTTCTCCGGGGAAAAAGAGGACACAGAAGATTTTTTGATACCAGAAGAGCAGCAGATAGCCAAATGGGTCTGTGAAAACAGACAGCATGCCGGTGCGTCCACACACCATTTTCCTCAGGCTAAATGTTTATATCTGGCAATCCGGAGCGGGGATAATGTTTACGGTGTGATCGGGATACCATTGCAAAAAGAAACACTGGACACTTTTGAATACAGCATCCTGTTGTCTGTAATAAATGAATGTGCGCTTGCAATGGAAAATGCGAAAAATGCATTGGAAAAAGAAAAAAATGCAGTTATAGCCAAAAATGAACAGCTGCGGGCAGATCTTCTTCGGGCGATTTCGCATGACCTTCGTACGCCGCTTTGCTCCATTTCCGGTAATGCAGATATGCTGCTTGGCAATAGTGACCGTCTGGACGAAGCTACAAAACATCAGATTTATAGCGATATCTATGATGATTCTGAATGGCTGATCGGAGTTGTGGAGAATCTGCTTTCCATTACCAGACTGAATGATGGAAGACTGAAATTTAAATTTACAGACCAGCTTCTGGATGAGGTGATTGCAGAATCCCTGAGGCATATCAGCCGGAAACATGATGATTATAAAATTGTGACAGACTGTGAAGAACTTGTTCTTGCACGTATGGATGTACGTCTTATTATGCAGGTTCTGGTAAATTTAGTTGACAATGCAATAAAATATACACCGCCGGGTTCTGTGATCTGTATTCGGGGAACGAAAACAGATGGGAAAGCGCAGATAAGTGTGGAAGATAATGGCCCGGGAATTCCGGAAGAAATGAAGTCACATATTTTTGAGATGTTTTATACAGGGAAAACAACAGTTGCGGATAGTCAACGAAGTCTGGGACTTGGACTGGCACTTTGCTGCTCTATTATAGAAGCACATGAAGGAACCCTGGCTCTGACAGATCATAATCCTCATGGATGTAATTTTACTTTTACTTTACCCTTAAGCGAGGTGACATTAAATGAATAAAACATTAATTCTGGTGGTTGAAGATGACAGACCCATACGCAATCTGATCGTTACTACATTAAAAACACATGACTATAAATATCTGGCTGCAGAAAACGGATCTTCAGCCATTCTGGAAGCTTCGTCCCACAATCCGGATATTGTTCTTCTGGATCTGGGGCTTCCTGATATGGAAGGGGTAGAAGTGATTAAAAAAATCCGTACCTGGTCGAACATGCCGATTATTGTGATCAGCGCCAGAAGTGAGGACACAGATAAAATAGAGGCGTTGGATGCAGGAGCAGATGATTATATTACGAAACCGTTCTCTGTTGAGGAATTACTTGCGCGTATCCGTGTCACCCAGAGGAGACTTGCGGTTATGCAGAGCGGGGAACAGATAGAAAGCTCTGTTTTTGAGAATGGTGGATTAAAGATAGACTATACGGCAGGCTGCACATATCTGAAGGGAGAAGAATTGCATCTGACACCTATAGAATATAAGCTGCTCTGTCTTTTGTCCCGCAATGTGGGAAAGGTATTGACACATACCTATATTACCCAGCAGATTTGGGGACGATGTTCGGATAATGATGTTGCTTCTCTCAGAGTTTTTATGGCAACATTGCGGAAAAAACTGGAGCCTGAGAAAAATGGAGTACAATACATCCAGACACATATTGGCATTGGATATCGTATGCTTAGGATAGAAAAGTAAAAAGTTGGATACGGAGTATGTCACAGAGGATATCGCCCAATCATCTGATTTGATGATTCAGCAATATCCTCTTTTTACATTTATTTATTTCTCACAATATAGTGTCCGTCCTGTATGCCGCAGAAAGAGGGTTTTTTTGAAGAATAGAAAATCTTCTTTTTTTATACTCTGAACAATCACAAAATTGAGATTCTTTTCTTTTTTTTCATATCTGGGAAAAGTCTGTGGTAGAATATGAAAAAGTATTAAGTATCAGTACTGTGCATAGATTACTTGGTGAATATCTGTATTGGAGGAAATAGACTATGCAGAATATATTAGTTGTAGAAGACGATTATGATCTGAATCAGGCAATCTGTTATTCTTTGAAAAAGTCAGGATATGGAGTTTATGGTGTGACTTTTATGGAGAAAGGAAAACAGACTTTTATTGAGAATCAGATAGATCTAATCCTTCTGGATGTGAATCTTCCAGATGGCGAGGGATTCTCTTTTTGCCAGTGGGTAAAAAAGCAAAGAGAAGTTCCGGTCATTTACCTGACAGCCAGGGATATGGAGGAGGATGCCCTGGCAGGATATGAATCCGGGGCAGAGGATTACGTTATAAAACCATTTTCGATGAAGATTTTACTTAGAAAAATAGAAGTCATTTTAAAAAGAACTGCTTCGGTCAATCGTCAGATTTTTGCAGATGAGTATTTAAATATAGATTTGGATCATGCACGAGTGGCGGTAAAAGGTCAGGAATGCTCCGTCACACCGACAGAGTGCCGTCTGCTTCGTCAATTTCTTATGAACCGGGGACAGCTTCTGACTTATGATCTGTTATTGGAGCGGCTGTGGGACAGTGGAGGACAGTTTGTGGACAAGCACACACTGGCAGTAAACGTGAATCGTCTGCGAGGAAAGATTGAAGATAAGGATCACAGGTATATTTCAAATGTATATGGGATGGGATATCAATGGATTGGCTGATGTATATCATAATGATAATTTTATTTGCAGCAGTACTGGTATTGTTATGGAAAAACTATCGGATAAAAAAAGAAGCGAAGTTGTTTGCTGAAAAGGTGGAAGATGCTCTGGATGCTATTGTAACAGGAAAAGAATGGAACATGGAAGAAGAATTGGAGGACAGTCTCTGGGGAAGAACAGGAACACAATTAGCAAAAGCCGGTCACGTATTTCGGAAAAAAGAAGAAGACGGTTTTCGTGAGAAAGAAAGAGTAAAGGGATTGATTTCTGATATATCCCATCAGACAAGGACGCCCATTGCCAATATAAAACTATACCTGGAACTCCTTGAGGACGAGGAGTTTTCGCAAAATGGCCAGGAGTTTTTTGGAAAAATCAAAGGGCAGATGGAAAAAATTGATTTTTTAATGAAGAGCATGGTAAAAATGTCAAGGCTTGAAACGGGAATTCTGCAAATACATAAGGAAGACCAAAATCTATACGAAACAATCCGTCATGCAGTTGCCGATGTGGTTCCGGAGGCGGCGTTCACGGGGATTGATCTATATGTGAATTGCGAAGAAAATATGATGATCCGTCATGACAGCAAATGGACGGAGGAAGCAATTTATAATATTCTGGATAATGCACTCAAGTATACCGAACCCGGTGGAAAGATCCATATTCAGACAGAAAGACAGGAATTATTTTTTAAGATCAGCATTTCCGATACTGGAAAAGGGATTGCTCCGGAGAGGCAGGCAGAGATCTTTACAAGATTTTACCGTGAGCCGGAGGTTCATGATAAACCAGGAGTTGGAATCGGACTATATCTTGCGAGAACAATCATGGAGCTTCAGAAGGGATATATAGAAGTACAGTCTGAAATAGGAAAAGGGGCGTGTTTTCGCCTGTATTTTCCAGTGAATGAACCGTAACATAATTGGCAAGGCTTGTCACAATTCTGTGATAATTAAAAATTGAGACAGTTTTGTGATTTTTGTGAGATATTCTATGAAAAGGGTAAAAAGATCTTTTGACCCTGATATCATGAAATGTCAAAAAGGAGACAAGCCAATGAGAGAATACATTGTAGAGACAAAGAACTTAAAGAAATACTATCAAATGGGTGCAAATACGGTAAAGGCATTAGATGGCGTAGATTTTCGTGTGAAAGATCAGGAATTCGTTGCTATTATCGGAAAAAGCGGATCCGGGAAAAGTACACTTTTGCATATGCTGGGTGGACTGGATGTGCCAACAGAAGGGGAAGTGTTGGTAGAGGGTAAGTGCCTTCTGGGGCTGAAAAAAGAACAGCTTGCCATATTCCGTAGAAGAAAGATCGGGTTTATTTTTCAGAATTATAATCTTGTTCCGGATCTTAATGTATATGAGAATGTCATTCTTCCGGTGGAACTGGATGGGAGAAAGGTTGATGTGGAGTATGTGGATGGGATACTGGAACTTTTAGGGCTGTCAGAGAAGAGGGAAGCTCTTCCTGGAACATTATCCGGTGGACAGCAGCAGAGGGCTGCGATTGCCAGGGCGCTTGCGGCGAAGCCCGCCATTATTCTGGCTGATGAACCGACGGGAAATCTGGATTCGGTTACCAGCCATGATGTACTCGCACTTTTAAAAATGGCAGCAAGACAGTTCAGCCAGACCTTGATCCTGATCACTCATGACAGAGACATTGCACAGCTTGCAGATCGTATCGTACATATTGAGGACGGAAAGATTGTAGGAGATACCAGGAAGGGAAGTGATTCCTATGCTTAAGAATTCGAATCAGAAAGTGATCAAAAGGATGGCACGGAATGCTTTAAAAGTAAACAGGAGAAAGACCATTACTCTGTTCCTTGCGGTTCTTCTTTCTTCCTTTTTGGTATTTACAATATTCACAGTTGGAGACTCTTATTTCAGGCTTCAGAAAATTCAAAATATCCGTATGTCAGGAGCTGAATTTGATGCAATTATGTATGGAGTGACGGATGAACAGAGGCAAATGTGTGAGAACAACCCGGATATCGTTCTGACAGGTACGGTGGGAGTCTGTGGATGGGTAGAAAAAACAGATCAGGATTCCACACCTGATGTGGGACTGATCTGGGCAGATGATGGATATTGGACACAGATGATGGAGCCGGTCAGAGAAAAGCTGGAAGGAAGATATCCGACAGCTTTGAATGAGATAATGGTAACAAAATCCGCTTTAAAAGAATGTGGTTACGAAGATCTTGATGTAGGCGATACTCTTGCTATGTCTTATGGAACACATGAGGGAATCTTTACAGGGACTTTTCGAATCTGTGGGATCTGGGACGGATATGGATCCAAGAAACAGTTTTATGTCTCAAAAGAATTCTATGATCAATCGGGATGGAAGCTTTCGCAGGCAGCTTCCGGTCGTTACTTTATGGATTTTAGGCAGAAAATAATGACAAAAACAGAGCAGAATGCTTTTATCGAAAGTATGAATCTTGGAAAACAGCAGAATCTTTTCTTCATGGAAGATCTTGGCGCATCGGTTCAGATATTGGCAGGTCTTATTGGCTTGATTGCAGTTACCTGTTTGTGTGCATATCTGCTTATTTATAATATTATGTATCTTTCCGTAGCTGGAAAAGTTCGTTATTATGGTCTGCTTCAGACGGTCGGAATGACGGAAAAGCAGATAAAAAGGATGATGAAGGAACAGATGCTTCTGATCGGATCTGCAGGGACAGTACTTGGATGTCTTTCAGGTGGGCTGGTATCCTTTTTCCTGATTCCTGTTGTTGTAAAATCACTTGGAATCAAAAGTGGCTATGTTGGAGCAGGTATGGTTCGCTTTCATCCGGCAGTTCTGCTGGCAACCATCTTACTGGTTGGGGTTACCATCCTTCTGGCAAGCCAAAAACCCACAAAAATGGCAGCAGATATTTCTCCAATAGAAGCGCTTGGTTATCGTCCGATCCACAAAACCGTAAAAGAAAGAAAAGCAGGAAAGGGGAAAGTAATAGCAAGACTTTCCCTGGAGCAGTTTACAAAGGATAAGAAAAGAACTGCGGTGGTACTGTTGTCTTTGGCAGCCAGTTTGTCTGTGTACCTTTGTATTGTGACCATGCTGGACAGTCAGGTAGCAAGAACTATAGTGTCAAATTATATGGATACGGATATGGTCATTAAAAATGATACGGCATGCAAAGAAAAATCAGAAGACAGAAGAGACATTCTGGATGATTCTTTCGTGAAGTCAATCAAAGAAAATGCCGGAGTCTCTGAAGTACACTCTATGATATTTGCCGAGATTACAGTTCCATGGGAACCGGATTTTGCTGAGATGTGGATGAAAGAATTTTATGCAAAGTGGATGAGCATTCCATATAGTAAGGAAAAGGACGAGTATCAGAATCATCCTGAGAATTTTGGATCCTCTCTGATTGGAATTGATGAACAGGAATTTGATTATTTAAATAACAGCCTTGAGCATCCGATAAATAAAGAGGATTTCCTATCGGGAAAAGCATGTATTGTTTATCGAAATGGTTTGGATCTTTCAGATGCTGACATAATAGGAAAAAATGTGACATGTGCCTTGTATGAAGATCAACAAACGACAAAAACTTTTACCATAGAAGGAGTTACGGACGAGAATTATTATACAGCACTCCTTGGATACCCACCGACGATGATAGCCAGTGATCAGGTGGTGAAAACATTTGCCAATCATCCAATTACACTAAAGACCAGCATAAAATATCACAAAGAATATGATAGAGATACAGAACAGGAAATCCTTGCGTTACTAGAAAAAAATGACAATGCAAAAGACTTTTCCTGGGAATCCAAAATCGAAGATGCAGATGAGATTGAAAAAGCACAGGGCAATATGCCGCAAGTGGGAATCGGGATTGTGTTGATTCTGGCTTTTATCGGAATCATGAACTACATGAACACCTTTGTGGTAAATGTGCAGAGCCGGATGACGGAACTTTCGGTTATGGAGAGTATCGGGATGACCCCGAAGCAGCTTCTTGGAATGCTGGTCAGGGAAGGAGTTCTCTATGCAGGCAGCGCATGGCTTGTTACGCTAACAGCAGGAATGGGAGTAACGTATCTTATTTATGAATCAATGAATTATCGGGGGATTGCTTTTTCAGTGCCATTACTTCCACTTTTATTTGCAGTGGGAATCAGTTTTCTGGTTTGTACTATGGTTCCGGTCCTTACCTGGATTATTTTGGAAAAGAATGGAACTGTTGCTGAGAGGATTAAAGGAGTTGAGTGATTTGGCAGGATGTGTTTCTATTAATTATTTTAATTTTTTCAAAAAAGAGTATCATGTAAATGTAAAATCGGATACAAAACAGAAAAACAGTGCTTGAATTGTAACGACAAAAGCGTTACAATATAAGAAACAAGGAGGTGTGAACATGGAAAAAACAGCAACATTGAACTTAAGAGTAAATCCAACGGTTAAAGAACGGGCAGAAAAAGTATTGTCCCAGTTAGGTGTTCCCATGTCAACAGCGATTGATATGTATTTAAACCAGATCTCTCTTACAGGTGGAATTCCATTTTCTGTTTCTTTACCAAAAGCACCAGTATCGATTCATGCGGATGCTATGACAACAGAAGAACTCCATCAAAAATTGGAAAAAGGTTATAATGATATAGCTGCAGGAAGAGTACAAAATGCAGCGGAAGCGTTTGCAAAATTTAGGGAGAATCATTGATATGAAACACTATACGGTTGAGATTACAAATGAAGCATTGGCTGATATGGAGCAGTTATATAATCACATCGCTTATGTTCTTCAGGCACCGGAAAATGCAATGGATCAATACAACCGGATTGCAGATGCCATTTTGACATTGGAAACACTGGCTGAGAGAATCCGTATTATGGAATCAGAGCCGGAACGAAGCAAAGAGATGAGAAGATTGTTGGTAGATAATTATTCCGTCTTTTTTGTAATCCAGGGAGATAAGGTGATTGTAACAGATGTACTGTATAGTGCATCAGATATTGAAAGCCGATTAAAAGGTTAAATGAGAAAATTAAACAATATAAAACATCAGGCAGGATCTGTTCCCGTAAAAAGGAAGGTATCCTGCCTTTTTTGCATGAAAGAGAGGAGTATGCCAAGTCCCGGTGCGATCATCTTTTTTGACTGGGAGCATGATGGAACGTGCGACCATGTGGGAATCGTGGAACGCTGTGACGGAACAACTGTCTATACTATAGAAGGAAACTCCGGGGATGCTGTAAAGGAAAGAAGCTATGCGATCAGTTCCGATTCCATTATGGGATATGGAAGGGTAGTTTATTAGAAACAGGAAAATGAATGATAGATGGAATTGTAGAGTTTGAATTATAAAGGACTTTCAATGGGCGAGATTATTCATCATCTTGCGGTATTCACGAAACAACAGAATAGGGTGCTTCAAAATTTCTTTCCAATCTGTTGCAGGCAGATATTATTGAACCTGTGTCCGGTCACGGAAAAGGGAAATATAAATTCAAGAAGTAATATCCCGCAAGGGGTGATATATGCTCTAAGTGACTTCTTAATCATGATTTTGTCATGGTTAGTGAAGCAATCACTTAGAGTATTTTTGTTTCAGGAGGTACAGCCATGAGAAACGAGAAAATCACTCCTCTGTATGAGCGTTTGAGCCGCGATGATGAGTTACAGGGCGAGAGCAACTCCATATCGAACCAGAAAAAGATGTTGGAGGACTATGCCCGCCGGAACGGGCTGCCGAACCCCACCCACTTCACCGATGACGGCGTATCGGGAACCCGTTTTGACCGCCCCGGTTTTCTGGCAATGATGGAGGAAGTTGAGGCCGGACGGGTGGAGGCCATCGTCATAAAGGACATGAGTCGCCTGGGGCGCGACTATCTGAAAGTCGGTCAGGTCATGGAGATTTTGCGGCAGCGCGGTGTCCGGCTAATCGCCATCAATGACGGTGTGGACAGTCTGAAAGGCGACGATGATTTTACTCCCTTCCGCAACATTATGAACGAGTTCTACGCCCGCGACACCAGCCGGAAAATCCGCTCTGTGTTCAAGTCCAAAGGCATGAGCGGCAAGCACCTGACCGGCACCGTCATTTATGGCTACTTGTGGGACGAAAAGCGGGAACACTGGCTTGTGGACGAAGAAGCCGCCGAAGTGGTACGCCGTATCTTTTCCCTGACGATGGAGGGCTACGGCCCCTATCAAATCTCCAAGCTGTTGTCCGAGGCAAAGGTCGAAATCCCCGCTGTCCATCTGGCACGCTTTGACGAAGGAGTAAACAGGACGAAGCCGGTAAAAGACCCCTACGGCTGGGGATCATCCACCATTGTGAGCATCCTGAAAAAGCGGGAGTATTTAGGCCATACGGTCAATTTCAAGACCCGCAAGCACTTTAAGGACAAGAAAAGCCACTATGTTGACGAAAGCGAGTGGACGATTTTTGAGAACACCCATGAGGCCATTATCGACCAGGAAACCTTTGACAATGTGCAGCGTATCCGTGGAAACGCCAGACGCTACCCGGACGGCTTTGGGGAGGCCCATCCTCTGACCGGCCTGATGTACTGCGCCGATTGCGGCGGCAAGATGTATGTTCACCGCACATACAACGGCAAGCGCGTCCCGCAGTACACTTGCGGCCAGTATGGGAAATACCCTATCGGCTCTCTTTGCCCTACACAGCACCGTATCAAGGCCGAAGCCGTTCTGACCCTGATTGCCGATATGCTCCGGGCCATCGCAGAGTATTCCAAGAATGACCGGGCCGAGTTTATCCGCACCGTCCAGGAAACGCAGGCCGCCCAGCAGACCGCCGACATATCCAAGAAACGGAAACGGCTGGCCGCCGCCCAAAAGCGGGCCGGGGAACTGGAAAAGCTGATTTGCAAAATCTATGAGGACAACGCCCTGGGTAAGCTGCTGGACGCCCGGTATGAGGCCCTAGACGCACAGTATGCCAAAGAGCAAGACGCTCTCAATGCGGAAATCATGGAACTGGAAAAGGCCGTTACCGGCTATGAGCAGAGCCGGAAATCTGCGGAGAAGTTTATAGCCCTGATTGACAAGTATGAGAATTTCGACACGCTGACAAATACCATGCTCAACGAGTTTGTAGAGAAAATCCTTGTCCATGAACGCGCCCGCAAAGGCAGCCAGGACACCACACAGGAGGTTGAAATCTACTTCAATTTTGTGGGCCGGTATATCCCGCCCGCCTTGCAGACGGTTCCCCTGACCCCGGAGGAACAGGAAGAACTGCGGAAGAAGGAGGAGCGCAAGGACAGGCTTCACCAGAACTACTTGCGCCGCAAGGCAAACGGCAAGCAGAAGGAATGGGAAGAACGCTACAACGCCAAGCGCAAGGCAAAAATGGAGGCAGCAAAGGCAGCTATCCGGGCCGAGGACATGGAGAAGGGCATTTTTACCACCATCAGCCAGTTACCCAGGCAGGAGCCGCGCAAGGCCACCGTATCGGCCAGCGCCGCAGTTTAACCATCACAGTGCAAAGGAGGACGAATATGAACAAATTGACTTACACCCGCTGCGGAGATTACTACATCCCCGACCTGAAACTTTCCGAGCAGCCGGAGGCCCCCATTGGCAAGTATGGCCGTATGCGGCAACGCTACCTGAAGGAACACCGGCCCGGCCTTTACAGCAGCTTGATTTTGAGCGAAGAGCTGTACCCGCACCTGTTGGAGATTGACCGGGCGGCGCGGGAGCGCATGGACGCCATGCTGCCCCGCATGATGGAGGCGGCGGGTGTCACCGAGGAACTGAAAGCCAGTGACCCCATGCGCTGGGTGGGGCTGATGAATACACTGAAAGCGCAGGTGGAGGAAATTATTCTTACAGAGCTGATTTATCAGTAGTTTTTGCAAGCGGAGGCTGCTACTTGCAGTCTCTGTTTGTTTTACACTTCCGTCATATCTTCTGCCTTGTATTTTTCGAGCTAATGAAATATAATGAAAGAAGTTGTCGGAGGTGTGAACATGGACTACATGACACTCAGAGAGGCAAGTGAAAAATGGGGCGTTTCGTCCCGTCAAATCAATTATTACTGCGTCGAGGGCCGTATTCCCGGCGCTGTGAAGATGGCCGGTGTTTGGCTGCTCCCTAAAGCGGCAGATAAACCGGCGGATAAGCGTCGAAAGCAAAACAAAGGCGGTGAGAAATTGTAAAATGGGCAAGGTGCTATTAGTAGAAGATAATACAAATGCTGTAAAGAAAATTGTGCGTTATATTGACAATATATCTGCCGATCTTGAGGTACATTCTGTTTCCGAGGCCGGAGAAGCCTTGCAATATGCAAAAGCGAACGATGTTTCCCTTTTTATCCTTGATATTCAGTTAGAGGACTATAAAGGAACCAGCTTAGCAAAGCAGCTCCGCGAATTGCCGGAATATAAATATACGCCGATCATTTTTGAAACGGCATTGGCAGGAGAAGAACTTTCAGCTTATCGAGATGTGAAGTGTTACAGTTTTCTTGTAAAGCCATTTAGCGAAGAAGAATTTGTAACGGCATTTCGTGACGCGTTGGGATTGTCTAAACAGATGAGCCAACAAGCAAAAACCATTCAGATTGAGCAAAAGCAATTTATCTTAGAATATGTTACACAGGATATTGCCTATATCGAAGCCTTTGGAAAAAAACTTGTGATCCATACCAGTAGCCGTCTGTCCGGCATCAAAGAAGATACGATTTCCGGGTACACTTTGTCTGGTTTATTGGCGTTGCTTGATGATCCAGCATTTGTTCAGTGCCATAAGAGTTATGTCGTGAACAAATCCCATATTGAGAAAATTGACAAATCCGGGCGGAAGATTTTTCTGAAAGGATTTACAGATACAATCCCCATCGGAAATAAATATCAGGCCGAATTATGGGGGAAAACATGAACTTTCTAATGAATCTGATACAGTTAGGATTGGATGTGGGAATACTGGCTCTCTGCTGTGAAGCCGTTTTCCGGCAAAAATCAGAAATAAAGGCAAAAGATTTTTTCATTTTTCCCATTCTTCTTGTTCTTTGTGTTGTACCGAGAGTGGATTTTTCTGTCGGAGCAAATATGACGGCATCTCTCCGCAGTGAAGGCTTTGAAATACTACCAGCAGACAATATTGTTGGATTGCTGTTTTTGATTTTTGCAGTATTGTTGTTGAGCAGTATTTTCTTCGACTCCAAATCCAGCGGAACGGTTTTCTGCGGCACAATGGCGGTCTTCTCCATTTTCCTGTTCGTCAAATGCCTGTGCGCGGTTCTTTTTGCTGTCTGCGGAGCTACGGATATTTTACTCCTGTTGGGCAGCCGTATAGCGGCGTTGTGCCTTATAGTCGTACTGGAGTTCACGCCACTTTTCGGCTTGATCCATCAGCTCGTCCAAAGAAGCGATTTCACAGTTCTGATCGTATCTGCCAATATCGCTGTCCTTCTCATGGCAGTGCTTTCTATCCTCTCTTTTGATGTGGATAGAATTCTTTCCCATCTGTGGGTGATTATAATTCTGATCCTTGCGGTACTGCTGCTGGACAGTATATTGCTGTTCCTGCATCAGCGTCGAATGCAGGAGCAAAAGCGAATCCACATGATTGAGCAGTATGTGCCTATTGTAGAAGAATTGATCTCACAGGTTAGGGCAAGGCAGCATGAATTTAATAATCGGATGATGGCGATTGAAGCTGCCGTTGCCTCTGCTGATACTTTAGAAGAAGCCCGGAAAGAAGTAGCAGGTCTTACAGGAAGTATTGGAATCAGTCTTAATGATCGGGAACTGCTCTCATGCGACAGCAAAATGATTGCCGGGATGCTGTTTGGAAAAATAAAGCAGGCAGAAGTGGCAAATCTTCACATAGAATTATCCTTACACGGTCTTTTCAAGAAAACCGTCACCCCGGAAACAGAATGGATCGAGGCCATTGGAATTTTATTGGATAATGCAATCGAAGCTTCACCGAAAGGAAGTACAATTTTTTTATCCAGCAAGAAACAGGAGGATTTTCTGGAATTGACAGTTTCCAATCCAGCTCCGCCGCTGTCAAATACTGAATTTATGGCCTTGTTTGGAAAAGGTGTAACAACAAAGGCAAGTCGGGACGGCCACGGATTTGGCCTGTATAACATCCTACGCATGACGGAACGGTATCATGGGAAAATCCTGACCCGCAATGAATCCATTTTGAATGAAAATTATGTTGTCTTTGGCATACTCATGCCATGAGAAAAGGGTATGAACGAGGGTTTTAAGGGAACGAAATTTATCTTGTTCCCTTAAAACCCTCTCTTGTTTCCAACCTATTGAAGCACTTGAAAGCCTTCGATATAATGGAAAAAACAAAGAAAGGGATGAATGAAATATGATAGACCTTGTGAGAAATGAGTGGAAAAAAGTTTTTCTGCCGGTGCTATTGACAACGGTTCTTCTGGCAATCGCCATGAGTGTGTTGTCCTGCACAATTTATCAAAACTATACACTACACTACGATTTAGAGGCATGGGAAGTTGGAACAGAGCTGTTTTCTCTGCTTTATCCGCTGTTTGTTGTGGTGCCGCTATGCTGGAATTTGTATTACGAGCGCAAAAACAACTTCCTGCTCTATGTCATGCCGCGAGTGAAAATTAAGAAGTACCTGACTGCCAAATGGATTGCGTATGCACTGGGAACCCTTTGTATTATTGTAATCCCTTATATACTATCGGCGGTGTTTGCCCTCTATGTAAAAACGCCCGTGGTTCCTTTCGTTGAAAATCCGTTTCGCCATGTATTTGAAAACGCGTTTATAAAGACCCCGCTGTTATATGCAGTTGCCCTGTCCCTTTGGAGAGGCATCGTCAGCCTTTTTGTAATGACCTTCGGTTTTGTCCTCGCTTTATACTGCAAGAACATTTTTGTGATCCTTACCGGGCCGTTTATGTATTCCATTTTAGAAAACTTCGTTCTGGCGATTCTCCGCTTGGAGAGACTGCGGCTGGTCGTAGCTTTTGATCCCACAACAGTCGATCCAAAGGTCGTATCGATCTCCTCTTTCCTCTTTGGCCCAATCGTTTTAAGCATTGTGATTGGCCTGACAGCGTTTCTCCTTTCTAAGAAAAATGCTATCGTAACCATTTAGGAGTCCGTTATGATTGCGCTTATCAGAAAAAATCTCCGTTTGTGGGGATATGGAAAGTCGCTTGCCCTATTTGCCGGATGTATACTTTTTTCCATCAGCGGGAGGTTAAACGGAGGTATTGCATACGAGCGGCACATCTTGTCGGCGGTATCAGACCATTACTATCTGACCTATTTTGTGCTGCCGATTGTACTGTTAAGCTGCTTTTCCTTTCTTGATGACGACGGAGAGCCAGTAATCTTACGGTTTCAAAGTTACCATTCTTATTTTCTGAAAAAATGGATTGGGGTCGGTTTGATTGCAGTCATTCTGACGGCTGTTCAAACTGGGGCAATTCTTCTGTCTGGTATAGGATTACCTTTAGGCAACGAATGGAACCTTGCTGCGGGTGCAACGGAAGCCGAGTTATTTTCCACTCTGGAACAGCTTTTTGCCAGTCCCTTGCAGGCGTTTGTCTGTTTTACCCTCTATCAGCTTATTGGAAGTTGGCTGATATTTGGAATCTGTATGTGGATTGGACATTTCACTGGGAGAAAGTGGACGATCCGAATTGTAATCGTTCTTTATGTCCTCTCGGCTGTGTGGATCAAGCTTCCGGCAATTCAAAATATTCCGCTGACGAGTTTTAATCATTTACTGATTTTACACCACAATTTGGGCGTGCCCCATCGTTTAGAGATAACTGCCTTTACTTTGCTGCTCATTGTTTTGATAATTGCTATATCTATTCGGTTTGCGTGGCGGGGACAGTTGCCGCATATACAGTTATCCCATCGTGGTATAGCTGGCTACTATTTCCATGCGCTCATGATCCCTCGTAATCTGCTGATTCTTTTAGGTGTTGTGTTGGGAGTTTCGATTTACAAAGGCTTAGGCAATGGCACCGCCCTATCAGGATTGGAATGGATTTATGCCCTGTTTGCAGGACATGGAACCGGATATTTTCAAGTTTTACCTTTTCTTGAACTGCTGATTACCGGCGGTGTGCCCCTTTACCTGCTTGCCGCTTTTGTGGAGCAAACAGTGAACGGGCAATCTATATTTGTTTCTGTGCGCTCGAAGGGCCGCAGGCATTTGATGAAGAGCATTTTATTGGTCAGCATAAAGTTTCTCATGGTATATGCAATCTTTTGGCTTATGGCTGGCCTTATAGGGGCATCCCTATTCAGCACTGGATTAACAATCGTTTCTTTCAGGTTCCTGCTCTATGCGGTTTTGATGAAGTGCCTTGATATATTGGCGCAATATCTGATTATGCTCGGCATCTACATTGCCACAAGACAGGTTACAATCGGTTTCCTTGTGTTAGTGGCGGGAAATCTGCTCTGTGTCCTTCCGGGGAATTGGGTAGCTTATTCGCCTTTTGGCCTTTCCAGCCTGACAAGAATTTCTGTTGTGGAACCGGGAATTGGAATTTCCGCTGTGTCCGCCTTTGGGATAGAGGCCGCTATTTTAACGCTGATGATTGCAGGAATCCTTATGTGTGGCTACAAGAAAATATTGAATTAGGAGGACAGAATATGAGTTCATATATTGAAGTGAAAAATGTATCAAAAAGTTTTGGTGGCAAGGCAATTCTTCAAGACGTTTCACTGTCCATAGAACAGGGAACAGCTGTTGGTTTGGTTGGCGCTAACGGCAGCGGAAAGTCGGTGCTGTTCAAGATTTTATGCGGTTTCGAGAAGCCTGATCGGGGCAGTGTTTATGTGCGCGGAAAACAGCTTGGTAAAAATGGCCGCGACTTCCCCGAAAGTTTGGGAGTATTTATCAATTCCCCCGGTTTTATTGGCATTTACAGTGGTTTTCAAAATCTGAAATTTCTTGCGGACATTCAAGGGAAAATTGGAGAAAAAGAAATCCGACAGGCCATGGGCAAAGTGGGGCTTGACCCTGATAATAAAACGAAAGTAGACAATTATTCTCTTGGTATGAAGCAGAAACTGGGGATTGCACAGGCAATTATGGAGGGGCAGGATATTCTGATTTTGGATGAGCCTTTTAACGCACTGGACTACAAAACCTATGAGGATGTAAAGGCCATCATCCGTATGCTGAAAGCGGAAGGCAAGACCATTTTTCTGACTTCACACCATTTCAAAGACATTGAACAGCTATGCGATCAGGTGTACTCGATTGAAGATTGCAGACTAATTCCGATTACGGAGGAAATTGCTGCCCGCTATAGAGAGATGGAATAACCCGTTAAAAGCAATAAGAAAGGTAGCTGCCGGACGGCGGCAAAGAAAAAAGTCGTCGTCCAGCAGTCCTATCAACACGCCTATAAGAAACAGCGGCTTTGAATTTCAGAGCCGCCGTTTCTTTGCGCTTGCACAAACCAATGACGACCTACAGGGACACGGTAGCCAATAGGAGGTAATATTGCCGTGTTCATTTTTGCCTTCAACAATCTGCCTAATATTTTACGGTCAAAAAAAGCTCATATCCTCCGTGGGGGTATTCTGGTCATGAGTATAAACATAAAAATCATGTAAATAGATTTTATAATTCCTCTGCGCCTGTGGGCGCGAAGGGAGGTGAGAAAATGAAAGACTCCTATGAGCAGCGTATTCAGAATCAGTTTGGCGCCTTCTGTGTCAAGGTTTTGAAGAATGAGGCCGGGTATATCCAGCGTGAATATACCCGGCTCCGGGACCAGGAAAAATCCCTGGGCGAGCTGACAGCTTCCGAGCTGGAGCAGACCGCCGTATGGGACAAGCACTTCATGGACGAACATGTCTTTGATGTGCAGGGTCTCCCGGTTGTCGTAACCGGCGATCTTCTGGCTGCCGCTCTGGCGCAGCTGCCGGAGGGCAAGCGGGATGTGATCCTGCTGTCCTACTTCCTGGGTATGTTCTCACTATCGGAATCGTACTCTGTCTGTTCTACATAATCTGCGGAACAGTCTCGTTTGTACGGATAAAAAAATAAACTGAGCCACGGCTGTTCCAACACGAAATCAGCCGTGGCCTTATTTATATCATTTCACTCTTTTTTGAAATAGAACAACACCACAGCAACAACTCAAATCGACTTAAAATTCCAGACTATTCGCATTCAGCAAGAAATACTTCATTCCCATGATGACAAAACCTTCATCATTTCTCCAAGGCTTTTTGCTGCCATTTACAATGACGATCTTCTTGAAAGAGTCCGGGATATTACGCAGAGAATTGAACTCCTGCGTCTGTTTTTCTTCCGAAGTCATGTCATATGCAACCTGGATATAGTATCTCTGGTTTCCTTGATTCACCACAAAGTCAACCTCCAACTGCTTGCGAACACGTTTGCCCTCTTTATCCTTATCGAAGATATCCACGACACCCACATCAACATTGTAGCCACGGATCAGCAGCTCGTTATAAACAATGTTCT
>OLOY01000761.1_pt1 | contig 18173 bp, 10 predicted proteins | sample 1672771 | NCBI WGS metagenome assembly OLOY01 (sample SAMEA3136722, study PRJEB25190) | human gut metagenome
TTAGCATAAATTCTGTGCATCGCGAAGCGTGTTACTGAGAACGGAGTGAACAGTAGCTTAAAAAAGATACATCATACGTAATGTGGAGGTAATTATGCAGGAAGTATATGTGAATGGAAGCGAATTTGATAGTGCACAGGAGATTTTGGAATATCTGAGGGATGAGATTGGTCTGGATGCAGAGAATATCAATACCCTTTATGATGCACTGACAGCTGTAAGTGATGATACAAAGATCACTATGGATATGTCCGGGGTGACAGATGACGAGCTGTTGGACGCTATGGAACGTATGTCTGAGGTCATGGGAGATGCGGCAGATGACAGTGATTATCTGGAGATCACCTGTATCGAATAAACAGGCACATAAAATATAGGAAAATACATAGACAAAGTCAAAAAAAGGATTGCCGGTCCATTGTGGATCAGCAATCCTTTTTTGCAACAGATCAGCATTCTCCAAGAGAATACAGATCCTTGTAAAATTCCGGATAAGAAATATTCACGCAGTCTCCCCCTACAATATCCATGGTTCCGTCACAGATAGTTCCTGCCACAGCAAAAGACATGGCAATTCTGTGATCCAGATAGGAATTGATCTCAGCACCCTGGAGCGGTTTGCCTCCGTGGATGATCATACCGTCCTCTGTTGGCTGGATATCTGCACCCATACGGCGAAGCCCTTCGGTGACGACTGCAATACGGTCAGACTCCTTTACCTTCAGCTCTGCAGCATCGCGGATCACAGTGGTACCCTCTGCAAAAGCAGCCATTACAGCAATCATAGGAATTTCATCGATGAGCGTGGGGATAATAGAGCCCTCCACGGTTGTACCGTGAAGCTGACTGGAGCGGATCAGCAGGTCTGCCACCGGCTCTCCCTCCTCATTCACATTCAGAAGGGTGATATCTGCACCCATGGCCCTGCACACCTTCAGGATTCCGTCCCTGGTAGGATTGATCCCTACATTCCGGAGAAGGATCTGGCTGTTGGGAGTGAGAAGCCCTGCCGCAATAAAATAGGCAGCAGAGGAAATATCTCCAGGTACCTGGATTTCTCTGGCCTTTAACACAGGTTCCGGCTCAATGGAGGCGGTAGTACCCTGTGAAGTAACTCTGGCTCCCAGATAATTCAACATGATCTCCGTGTGATTTCTGGAAAGTACGGGCTCTGTCACCCTGGTGATCCCATCTGCATACATACCTGCCAGAAGTACGCAGGACTTTACCTGGGCAGAAGCAACCGGTGACTGGTAGTGAACAGCTTGAAGAGGCTTTCCTGTAATACGCAAAGGTGCACATCCATTCCCTTTTAAACTGACAATATCTGCCCCCATAGACTGAAGGGGAGTTATGATCCTCTTCATAGGGCGGGACTGGATGGAGGCGTCACCGTTTAACTCGCTGGTAAAAGACTGGCCTGCCAGAATGCCGGAGATCAGCCGGGTGGTGGTGCCGCTGTTGCCCACATCCAGAATTTCTGAGGGAGCGCTCAGACCGTGCAGACCCTTGCCGTGGACCAGAATCTCAGAAGCATTGCGCTCAATGTCTACGCCCATTTTGCGGAAACAGGAGATGGTGGAGAGACAGTCTGCGCCCTCCAGAAAATGTGTGATCCTGGTAGTTCCCTGGGCAAGAGAGCCAAACATAACTGCCCGGTGGGAGATAGATTTGTCTCCCGGTACAGTCAGTTCCCCTCTTAGCCTTGTCTGTTTTTTGATTTCCATTTATGTTACCTACCGTTCGTATACAATATAGTTTCGCTTTTTCAGGAGAGCGGCTCCCTTTTCCATGGAGGATCCGTCATAGAATTCGATCTTTAACACACCTTCCTCAAATTCCCGGTTATGGATAATGCCGATATTCTTGATACTGATCTTCTCCAGAGCCAGGATAGTAGCGATTGTGGCAATCCCTCCGGCCTCATCTGCAATATCCAGATAGAGCACATAGGCTTTCTTCAGGAGACCGCTGTCAACCACATCAATAGAATCTCTGTAATCCCTGGAGCTTGCAAACATCTGGTACAGGCTCTGGGAATCCTTGTTATCCACAAAGCAGCGGATCTGGATCAGAAGACGGATGTAGTCATCCAGCACATTGGAAATATTCTTATTATTTTCCACGCAGATTTGCTCCCACATGATAGGGGAAGAGGAGGCAATACGGGTAATATCCCGGAAACCTCCGGCTGCGATGGTCTTCATATATTCCTGGTCACTGTCCAGCATGCTTACCAGATTTACAAGGGCAGAAGCAATGATATGAGGCAGATGGCTTACACCTGCAGTGATAAAATCGTGTTCCTCACTGGTCAGCACCATGGGAATAGCACCCAAGGAAGAAATCAGCTCTGTAAAGTCTGTCAGACGGTCCAGAGGAATCTCTCCTCCCGGTGTGATGATATAATAAGCGTTTTCCAGAAGTCTGTCGCTGGAGGATTCAAAACCGGTCTTTTCAGAGCCGGCCATGGGATGTCCGCCGATAAAGCGGGATTCCATACCCAGACGTTCTACCTCCTTATGGATGATGCCCTTTACACTGCCCACATCTGTGAGAATGGTATTGGGGCCCAGGTGATCCTTGAAATATTCCAGATACTGGACATTAAATTCCACAGGGGCACACAGGAAAATATAATCGCAGCCTGCAAAACGCTCATCATGTTCCTCGCATACAGCGTCGATCATATTGGAGCTTACTGCTGAGGCAAGGGTCTCCCGGTCCTGATCATAAGCCAGGATCCTGTAATCGCTATGGTATTTCCGGATGGTTTTGACGATGGAACCGCCGATGAGACCAAGTCCGATAAAACCGATGGTTTTCATAAGTTTCTCTGCATCCTTTCAAATAGCAATTTATCAGTTGCGCACACAGGGTGTGCAGCAATTGTCATTCTGTATGACTTATACAGAAACAGTCTGCATATATTTTAAGATAGATAGGAAAAAAAGTCAATCAGCAGCAATACTTTTGCACATAAATAATTTAAAGCAATACAGTGAATGAAAGCCTCTCTGAAATGACAAAAAAGCCCAGATAATAAAAATGTCAGATAGTATTTTGGAACACAATAAAAAATATTGTTAAAATTACATAAAATGCTTGAAAATTACAAATAAATTTAGTAATATATAGACATATAGTTGCTGAGACAGAAATGAAAAAGATGAACAATCTGACTATTTCGGGGCTCAAACAGAGAAAAGCTCCCACAACAGCAGCGCATATCAGACAAACAGGGAGGTATTACAACATGGATGTATTTAGAACTGACCGAATCAGAAATGTAGTTCTTTTAGGGCATGGGGGTGCAGGCAAGACTACACTGGCTGAAGCAATGGCGTATCTGGCAGGAATGACCAGCAGGCTTGGCAGAGTTGAGGACGGCAATACTGTCAGCGATTTTGACAAAGAAGAGATAAAGAGACATTTTTCCATTTCCACAACATTGATCCCGGTACCATGGGATAAGGTGAAGGTCAATGTACTGGATACTCCCGGATACTTTGACTTTGTAGGAGAGGTAGAGGAAGCAGTAAGTGCGGCAGACGCAGCTGTGATCGTAGTCTCCGGCAAGGCAGGCGTACAGGTGGGAACCCAGAAGGCATGGGAATTATGTGAGAAATATAAACTTCCGCGTATGATCTTTGTTACAGATATGGACGTAGATGATGTCAGCTACCGTAAGGTAGTAGAGCAGCTGACAGAGCTCTATGGAAAGAAGATTGCACCTATCCATTTCCCGATCCGTGAGGATGGTAAATTCGTAGGTTATGTTAATGTAGTAAAACAGGCAGGACGTAGATTCATTGATAAGGCAGGTAAGGAAGAATGCCCGATTCCTGAATATCTGAATGAATATCTGGAGAAATATCATGAGATCCTTATGGAATCTGTAGCTGAGACCAGCGAGGAATTTATGGATCGTTACTTTGAGGGAGATACCTTCTCTGTGACAGAAGTTTCCGCAGCACTGGCTACCAATGTACAGGAAGCTGCTATTGTACCTGTATGCATGGGCTCACCTATTAATCTCCGTGGCGTATCCAATCTGCTGGATGATATTTGTGGATATTTCCCAAGTCCGGACAAGCGTTCCTGCAATGGTATTGCAGTGAAGACAAATGAGATCTTCGAGGCAAATTATGACTTTGCAAAAACAAAATCTGCATATGTATGGAAAACAATCGCAGATCCGTTCCTTGGAAAATATTCTCTGATCAAGGTATGCTCCGGTGTTATCAAATCAGATGATACCTTGTTAAATGTAGAGAAGGGCGAAGAAGAACGTCTGAACAAGCTGTATGTACTGGAAGGCTCCAAGCCTATTGAAGTACCTGAGCTTCATGCCGGTGATATCGGTGCCATTGCCAAATTAAACAGTGTACAGACCGGCGATAGCCTTGCAACCAAAGCTACACCAATCATGTATCCGAAGGCACAGATTTCCACACCATATACCTGCAAGAGATTCAAGGCAGTGAAGAAGGGAGACGAGGACAAGATCTCCCAGGCACTGGCTAAGATGATGAGTGAGGACAAGACCCTCCGTGTAGTAAATGACAGTGCAAACCGCCAGAGTCTGATCTATGGTATCGGCGATCAGCATCTGGATATTGTAATGAATAAACTGAAAGAGCGCTACAAAGTAGATGTAGAGCTGAGCAAACCGAAGGTTCCGTTCCGCGAGACTATCCGCAAGAATTCCGATGTGGAAGGCAAGCACAAGAAACAGTCCGGCGGACATGGACAGTATGGTCATGTAAAGATGCGCTTCGAGCCATCCGGTGATCTGGAGAATCCTTATGTATTTGAGCAGGTAGTTGTAGGCGGTGCAGTGCCGAAGAACTACTTCCCGGCAGTTGAGAAGGGTCTGCAGGAATGCGTATTAAAGGGACCTCTGGCTGCATATCCTGTAGTTGGTGTGAAGGCTACTCTTTATGACGGATCCTATCATCCGGTAGATTCCTCAGAGATGGCATTCAAGATGGCAACGATCCTGGCCTTCAAGAAGGGCTTTATGGATGCATCCCCTGTACTTCTGGAGCCAATCGTATCCATGAAGGTTACAGTTCCGGATAAATATACAGGTGATGTTATGGGTGACTTGAACAAACGCCGTGGCCGTGTATTGGGTATGAATCCTGATCATCAGGGTAATACTATTATTGAGGCAGATGTACCTCAGCTGGAGATCTACGGATACTCCACAGACCTGCGCTCCATGACAGGCGGAAGCGGAGAATTTTCCTATGAATTTGCACGCTATGAGCAGGCTCCTTCTGATATCCAGGCAAAGGAGATCGAAGCCAGAGCAAGCAAGGTTGACAAAGCAGACGAATAATAGAATTTATATACCTATGAATTAAGAAGAAAACAGACAGAACTATCTCAGAGATAGAGGTAGTTCTGCCTTTTTTTTGGTAAAAATCCCCTGTCCGGATTGACAATGGCAGGATAGATGATATACTGGACTCATATCAATCTTAGAAAGCAGGAAAATTAGTATGAAAAATAATAGAAAACTGGCTGCCCTGATACTGGCAGCTGCAATGACTGTCACCACACCCTACACAGCCTGGGGTGCAGATGTTTTTTCTGCAGGGGAATCCTTTGGGGATGGCACAGAGAGTATTCCCGGAATCCTGACTTCCATGCTGGATTACGGACAGGTGGGAAAAGAATATAAGGTACAGCTGCAGGCAGATTCGGATGTGAGGTGGAGTCTGGCTTCCGGCAGCCAGCTTCCCCCGGGTCTGACTTTGCTTCAGACAGGTCTGCTCTGCGGAGTTCCTCAAAAGGATGGTTACTTTCACTTTACAGTACAGGCAGATAACAACACAGGAAGAGCAACCTGTGATCTGGACCTGACGATTATTGAGGCAGAACGGCCGGAAGAGAAATACAGACTGACCTCAGAGAATTCTCAGATCGACCTGGGAATCTATGCAGAGGGACAGCAGATGAATCGGGAATTTTTCCTTCAGAATACAGGCACAGAAGCACTCCATGTGGGTAAGCTTCCGGAGAGCCGGTATTTTGATCTTTCCTATGCATATGGGGATGAGGATAGGGAAATCCCCACAGGAGCCTATGTGGCACTGAAGGCAGACCTGAAGGAAAACCTGGCCGCAGGAAAATATGAGGAGAATCTTACCTTTACCACAAAAGAGGGGGCTTCCTGCCAGGTAACCCTGAAGGTGATCCTGGGAGCCTCCTCCGAGAAGGAATATGATCTGACCGTAGATCATCCGGAGATATGTTTTACAGAGGATGATTTCTATGATCCGGAATTCCGTGTGGAAAAATATGTTTCTGTGCGAAATTCCGGCAAAAAGGAAACCAGGATCAGCGTGGATGCTTCAGGCCTGAAGCATTTTACAGTTGACGGCCAGAGCGCAAGGAATTCAGAGGATTTTGAAGAACAGGATGTGCAGAGACTGCTGAAGCCAGGGGAAAGACTCCAGTTCTATGTATTGCCAGGGGAGGAATACGGAACCTTTGATGAAACCTTTGATTTCCTGGCAGATGACGGCAGCAGATATCCGGTACATGTTACCATGAACAGAGAGCGGAATCCTGTAGAGAAGAAAAATCTGGAAATCACAGAAAATGACACAGCAGCCTTTCCTGCGTTGCAGTGGGGCTACAGAACTTTGCCGGAGGCCAAAACCTATACGCTGAAAAATGTGTCCGACAAGGATTTGGATCTGACCTTCAACCGCAGCCAGGGATGCAGTGTAACCCTTTCCGGTAATACCCGTCTGGCTCCCGGAGAGAGCACAGAACTGCGGCTTTTGCCTCAAAAGGGACTGGCAGTGGGAGAGCATTCCTTCCAGGTCACAGTTACTGCCAGAACTGCAGCAGGAGAGAAGACAACAGAAAATCTTTACAGCTCTTTCCGGGTAGGTGCCCGTACTTATCAGGGACTGACTGCTCCTGTGGAGCCTGTGACAGGAATTACCAACGGTGTGGCCAAAACAGCAGAGGCTCTTCACCTGCCTACACAGACCGTAGTCTATGGAGCAGAGAAGAATGGTGAGAAAACAACCTTTCCGGCAGGGATTATTTGGGATGTGGATGGATGTGATTATGATCCCCAAAATAAAGAAGCTCAGAAATTCACAGTAACCGGTCATCTGGATCTGGAAGAGGGGGAAAATAACACAGAGATGGATACCACCCTGCAGATCCAGGTACAGGTAGATGCTTATCAGGCACTGAACAGACCGGTCTTTGATCTTTATTGGGTTAAGGTGATCACCAACTATGTGCAGGTCAGCCTGAGGGACTTTTCCAATGAGGCAGAAGGATATGAACTTGTGACAGCTGCCACCGCAGAGGATCTGGAAAAAGAGAATTATACAGCCCGGATGACAGTACCTGCAGCCCAAATGGCAGAGGGTACCGTAAATCTGAAATATCTGCCTGCAGGTAACCACCTTCTGTACTGCAGGGCTTACAGAACTGTGGAAGGACAGCCGGAATACGGCCCATGGTCAGAAGGCATGGCTATTGAAGTAAAGGCAGTAACGCCTGAAACCCCTAAAATCGCAAAAACACAGGTAAAAAAATGTGATGTCAGACTGACACTGACAAATCCCCGGAAGGTGGATGGCTATGATGTGGTTGCAGCCAGAAGCGAAAAAGAAGGGGAACCGGTAGATTATGTAAAGGTACAGACCAGATATTCCGGAGACAGCAGTCAGCTGATCCTGAAGGGACTGCCTGCAGGCACCTGGTATATTGGCGTGCACAGTTATACTTATCAGTCAGAATCTTCCACCACCAAGGTTCTAAGCAAATGGGCACCCTTACAGAAGGTTACCATAAAGACAGGGGCAGCAGCCCAGGCACCGACTGTAAAATCAGTAAAAACCTCCGGTCAGGGAAAAACAAGAAACACAACAGTAAGCTTTAAGCTGCCCAAGGGTGCCACAGGTACAGACTGGGTACTCTCCAAACAGGTATATAAAAATGATAAAGGAGCTTATACAGGGGTAGGCAGCTACAGCTACGTAGTAAAAAACCAGACAAAGAGCACCATCACCTTTGAAAAGGTACGTCCGGGAACCTATTACCTTACCGGCCACGCCTATACAAAGGGCTATGTGAAGAATTTCACCCGCTGGTCCAAGATCAGGAAAATTGTAATAAAATAGTAGGAATCGGGAAGGACTTACATTGACAAACGCTCTGTCATGAATTAAAATAAAATGAGTTTTTATAGGTAATGAATGGTTGCTGTACTTCTATTGGGCAGTGATCATAGTATGTTGGAGGAAGTATAAAATGAAATACCTGTTTAAAAAGATCGAGCCCAAGTGGCAGGCAAAATGGGAAGAAGCCAAAGTCTTTGAAGCCAAGGACAACAGCGACAAACCTAAATTCTACGGCTTAGTAGAGTTTCCATATCCAAGTGGTGCAGGAATGCACGTAGGACATATTAAAGCATATTCCAGTCTGGAGGTTATTTCCAGAAAACGTCGTATGGAGGGATACAATGTACTTTTCCCCATCGGATTTGATGCATTCGGTCTTCCTACAGAGAACTATGCAGTAAAGACAGGCACACATCCACGTATCATCACAGATGAGAACATTAAGAGATTCTCCAACCAGTTAAAGAGAGTAGGATTCTCCTTTGACTGGAACCGTGTGATTGACACCACAGACGAGGATTACTACAAATGGACACAGTGGATCTTCCTGAAAATGTTCGAAAAAGGTCTGGTATTCCGTGACAGAACGCTGGTAAACTACTGCCCACACTGTAAGGTAGTCCTTTCCAATGAGGACAGCCAGGGCGGCAAATGTGATATCTGCCACAGCGATGTAGTTCAGAAGTCCAAGGATGTATGGTACTTAAGAATTACCCAGTATGCAGATAAGCTTCTGGAAGGTCTGGATCACGTAGACTATCCGGAGAACGTAAAACAGCAGCAGGTTCACTGGATCGGTAAATCAAAAGGAGCTTTTGTCAACTTTGATGTGGACGGAATCGATGAGAAACTGGAAATCTACACAACCAGACCGGACACCCTGTTCGGTGTTACCTTCATGGTAATCGCACCGGAGCATCCGATCATTGATAAATATGCAGACAAAGTTGGAAACATGGACGAGATCACTGCATATCGTAATGAGTGTGCCAAGAAGACAGAGTTCGAGAGAACCCAGCTTGTAAAAGAAAAAACAGGGGTAAGGATCCAGGGACTTGAGGGTATCAACCCTGTAAACGGCAAGAAGATCCCGATCTATATTGCAGATTATGTAATGATGGGATATGGCACAGGCGCTATCATGGCAGTACCAGCCCATGACCAGCGTGACTATGACTTTGCCAAGAAATTCGGCATTGATATTATTGAAGTAATCAAAGGCGGAGATATCTCCAAAGAAGCCTATGCTGGGGACGGAGAGATGGTTAACTCCGAATTCCTCAACGGATATACAAACAAAGCAGATTCCATTGAGCGTATGCTGGAAGAATTGGAAAAGAAAGGCATCGGTAAAGCTGGTGTCCAGTACAAGATGAAAGACTGGGCATTCAACCGCCAGAGATACTGGGGTGAGCCGATTCCGCTGATCCATTGCCCGAACTGTGGTGTTGTAGCAGTTCCGGAAAACGAACTTCCACTTCGTCTGCCGGATGTAAAGGACTTTGAGCCAGGGGAAGACGGACAGTCTCCACTTTCAAAGATTGACTCTTTCGTAAACTGCACCTGTCCGAAATGTGGCGCTGCAGCAAAACGAGAGACAGACACCATGCCTCAGTGGGCAGGATCCTCCTGGTATTTCCTGAGATATACAGATCCTCACAATGCAAATGCACTGGCAGATATGGACAAACTGAAATACTGGATGCCTGTAGACTGGTACAACGGTGGTATGGAACATGTTACCAGACATATGATCTATTCTAGATTCTGGCATCATTTCCTGTATGATCTGGGTGTAGTGAACACACCGGAACCATATGCAAAACGTTCCATCCAGGGACTGATCCTGGGACCGGACGGTGACAAGATGAGTAAATCCAAGGGCAACGTAGTAGACCCACTGGATATTGTAGAGGAATACGGTGCAGATACTCTCCGTACCTATGTACTGTTCATGGGTGATTACGGTGCAGCTACCCCGTGGAGCGAAAGCTCTGTAAAGGGATGCAAGAAATTCCTGGACCGTGTGGCAGGACTGACAGATATCCTCAGCGAAGAATCCGTATCCGATGAGCTGGAGATGAAGCTTCACCGCACCATTAAAAAGGTTTCTGGAGATATTGAGAATCTGAAATTCAACACAGCCATCGCCAGTCTGATGACCCTGATCAACGAGATCACAGCAGAGGGACACTTAAGTAAGGACGACCTGGCTATCTTCATCAAACTGCTCAGCCCATTTGCACCTCATATCTGTGAGGAAATCTGGGAGTTCATCGGTGGAGAAGGCCTGCTGGCAGTAGCACCATGGCCGGTATATGATGAAGGCAAGACTATTGCCAAGACTATCGAGATCGGTGTACAGGTCAACGGTAAGGTAAGAGGTACTATCGTGATCCCTAACGGCTGTGAGAAGGAGAAAGCCTTCGAGATTGCCAAAGCAGATGAAAGAATTGCCTCCTTCCTGGAAGGCAAAAACCTGATCAAGGAGATCTACGTGCCGAACAAGATCGTGAACTTTGTTGCAAAATAAGATAAAAACAGAATATCTGAAGATCCGGGAATCATATGGTTTCCAGATATCTGAATCAAAAGGGAGCTGCCGTAAAAAAGCAGCTCCCTTTTTGTCGAAAAAAATGTCATATAAATAAAAAAATTCGCAGAGTATGTTACTCTACGAAAGCTCTCTTTTCATTCAATCTTCACATATAGACAAATAATACCTCAATCTGACCTGATTTTCAAGTCTTACACGGAAAATACTGTTATATTCTATCAAATTTTGGAGAAAATAGCATGATATAGGGTATGGAAGTGCCCTTTTTTATACATATTTTCACTTCTGCCAGACAGAAAAAGATGGGTAGAGGTGTATATTGCATCTGGATTTTCCTCTCTTTAAGCCGTCAGTATTCTGGTCAGATTCTCCGTCAAAAGCCTGGAAGCATTGCGTAAAACCAATGCTTCCAGGCTTTTTTCGTAGAGTAACATACTCCACGAAATTTTCTGGTAGGAAGAAGGGGGAATTGCATGTGGTCTTTATGTCAGTGTGAAGGTCAGAATTTAGCGAAAATGCTGGAATTTCTTCAGACAAATATTCCTGACAGCCAAAGGACAGGACTTTACTTACCCACCTATGACTGCATGAAGAAATATCAGGGAACCTGGCATATGGAGCAGAAACCAATATTTTCTCAGGCCTTTCTCATTGAGACTGCTGAAAAGGACAGATTGCAGGAACTTCTGGGACAATGGCAGCCAACGGCAGACATGAGCAAGAGCATTGCAGAGAACTCCATAGAGCTTCTGCCGGAGCAGGAAAGTTTTCTCAAAGGATTTCTGGGAGAAAAACAGCATCTGTACATGTCCAGAGGACATATACAGGAAGGACGGACTTATATTACAGAAGGACCCCTGCGGGGAAAGGAGAAAATGATCCGCAAAATCGACCGTCATAAGAGACTGGCCAGACTGGAACTGCCTATAGCAGATGGAATACAGACACTATATGCAGGCTTGGAGATTTTTTCAAAAATCAACTTGTCGGCACACTAGCAAAGTGTCCGATGTGATTCAGAAGAAGGAGAAAACGTAACAAGAAGGAGAATATGAAAACGTGTATAGAAAAGATACGGATGGATGGCTGAAGCATTGGGATTTTATCTTGTTGGATATGATTTGTCTGCAGCTGGCATTTGTGCTGGCTTATGGATTTAGTGGGTATGGATTTAATCCATATCAGGCAATGATTTATCGGAACATGTCAATTTATATAGAAGTTGCAGATATTGCAGTCCTTTTTTTACTGGGTACGCAGAGAAATGTGCTGAAGAGAGGATATTATCGGGAATTTCTGATCACAGCCTATCAGAGCATTGTGATGGGAGCTGTGTCTGTCCTTTATCTGTTCCTCATACAGCAGGGGCAAATGTATTCCAGACTGGTCATGATCCTGACATTTTTACTTTATACTTTGCTGGCTTACATTACCAGAATTCTGTGGAAAAGATTTCTGCAGAGCAGGAGAAAGGAAGTGGGAAACCACTCTCTGCTTATTGTAACCACTGAGAAGATGGCTGCCAGGGTAATCCGAAATGTCCAGGAACAGAATTACTCCAGATATATAATTTCCGGAGTGGTATTGCTTGACTGTAATCTGACCGGCCAGAAAGTTGCAGGTATTCAGGTAGTAGCCAGTGAGGAAAACGCTGCAGAATATGTGTGCAGGGAATGGATTGATGAGGTACTGGTAGTCACACCTGAGGAAATCCCTTACCCGGATAAGCTTTTGGAACAGTTTACAGAGACAGGAGTGACCGTTCATCTGAATCTGGCAAAAATCAACAGTGAATCAGGTAAGAGACAGTTTGTGGAAAAAATCGGTAATTATACGGTACTGACTACAAGCATTAATTATGCTTCATCCCGCCAGCTTTTTCTGAAAAGATTAATGGATATAGCAGGAGGACTGGTAGGCTGCATCTTTACCGCCATCCTGTTTATTTTTGTGGCTCCGGCTATTTATATTGCTTCTCCGGGACCCATCTTCTTTTCTCAGGAACGTGTGGGAAAGAATGGAAAAAAATTCAAAATGTATAAATTCCGCAGTATGTACATGGATGCAGAAGAACGAAAAGCAGAGCTGATGAAGGATAACAAATTAGGGGACGGAAAAATGTTCAAGCTAGATTTCGATCCCAGGGTTATCGGAAATAAGGTTTTGCCGGATGGGACTCGGAAAACTGGTATTGGTGACTTTATAAGGCGTACAAGTATTGATGAATTTCCTCAGTTTTTCAATGTGTTGAAAGGGGATATGTCTATTGTGGGAACCAGGCCGCCGTTGATATCGGAAACAAATCTCTATGAACTGCATCACCGGGCACGACTGGCGATAAAACCAGGGATTACTGGGTTGTGGCAGGTCAGTGGGAGAAGTGATATTACGGACTTTGAGGAAGTGGTGAGGCTGGATCGGGAATATATTTCTAATTGGAATATTGGATTGGATATGAAGATTCTTTTGAAGACGGTGATGGTGGTGATTAGGAAGGATGGATCGGTGTAATTCCATATAATTTCTACTATACAATAAAGAAAGGAAATCTGGATATCAGATAATACGATAGAAAGTTATGGTAAATGATCAGTATAAAAAAATGAAAAATCTGTTTTTAAGACAAAGCTATATAGATGCCTGGGAAGATTATCAGCGTTCCATTCGAAAAAGAAGCTTTGCACAGTGGGATTACATAGTATTGACTGCATCAAATGAAGAACAGGCTAATGCATTCCGAAGTCAGATTACATATCGCCAGAATAAAAATGTGCTTCCATGTAAAACAAAGTATCTCGTATTACCAGATCCAGATGGAAAAAGGGTAGGGTCTGGAGGAGCTACTTTGCAGGTACTGCGAAAACTGGAAGAGCAGGAAGACATTACAGGAGATTTTCATAATAAGAGAATTCTTGTAATTCATTCTGGCGGCGATAGTAAGCGTGTTCCGCAGTATTCTGTATGTGGGAAGCTTTTTTCACCTGTACCGCGTGAACTTCCAGATGGAAGAGCATCTACCTTATTTGATGAGTTTCTCATAGGTATGGCAGGGGTACCATCGCGTTTCCGCGAAGGAATGCTGGTACTTTCCGGTGATGTCCTTCTTTTATTTAATCCATTACAGATTGATGCACAATTTCATGGTGCTGCAGCAATTTCAATAAAATCTCCTGTAGATGTGGGAAAAGATCATGGAGTATTCCTAAACAATGGAAAAGACTATGTGAAAAAATTTTTGCACAAACAATCCATTGAGACCTTGAAAAAATTAAGTGCTGTAAATGCTCACGGAAACGTAGATTTGGATACGGGTGCTGTTTTGTTTGATGTAAACCTGATGAATGCTCTTTTGTCACTGGTTCAGACAGAGGGCAAAATTGATGAGGAAAAATATGCCCTCTTTGTTAATGAGAAATCACGAATCAGCTTGTATGGAGATTTTCTTTATCCATTAGCAGAAGAATCTACATTGGAGCAATACTACAAGGAACAACCAGAAGGGATTTTCTGTGAAGAGTTAATGGAATGCCGTACCAGAATATGGGAAACATTACATTCATTTGGCATGAAGCTGATCTGTCTTTCTCCTGCTGAATTTATTCATTTTGGAACAACCGGGGAATTGTTGTCTCTTCTAACAGATGAGATTGCAGATTATGAGTATCTGGACTGGAAGTCAATGGTCTTTACCAATTATAAATCTAAGAAAAAAGTACGGGCAGCAGTACATAATGCCCTTATTGAGAAAACTGTAAAACTGGCTGATAAATGTTATGTGGAAAACAGCTGGCTAAGAGGAAATACCGTTTTAGAAGAAGGCTGTGTGATTTCGCAGATGGAGCTTAGAGATGTAACAATTCCATCCATGGTGTTGCATGGAATCGAGTTAAAAAAAGAGAACAGCGAAAAGAGATATATTGTAAGAGCGTATGGAATTAAAGACAATCCGAAAAAAGCACTGGAGGAAAGAGGCAGTTTCCTTGCCGGAGATTTACAGAACTTTCTAAGTTTAAATGATTTAAAAACAGAAGATATTTGGGAAAGTGAAGACCACTCTTTATGGAAGGCAAAACTTTATCCAGTTGCAGAAAGCCAGGAAAAAGCTGTTTCCTGGGCGCTGCTCCTTCACAGAATGAGTTTTGAAAAAGCAGACGAAGTAAAGGTAGCAGAGTGGAAATCTCTGAAACGTTATTCCCTGGAAGAATCTTTCCAGATGGCAGATGCTTCTGTATTGGTTTCTTGGGAAGAAGAACTGGAAAATCGGATCCTTATAGAGCGTTTCTTGAACCAGTTACGTTCTGGGGAACATTATGTAGATTCTCTGAAAACATTTGGTGTTACAGAACTGGATGAAAAACAGTTTGACATGCTTATGAAGATGGCAGAAAGAGAATTGCCATTTGAAGAGAAAATCCGTGTTTTATACAGTATTTCCCGCTCTATGAAGTTTATGAACAAGAATTTCTATGGAATCAGTTACGACCAGGTAGAGCAGAAATGCTTTACAACAATTCAGCAGGAAATATTTAGAGCAAGCAATGTAAATCAGGTAAAGAAATATAAGATTGCAGAAGATCAGGTAAAGGTAAGCCTTCCGGTGCGTGTGAACTGGGGTGGCGGCTGGACGGATACGCCTCCATACTGTAATGAAAAAGGCGGTGTTGTATTGAATGCTGCGATTCTGTTGAATGGACAGGAGCCAATTGAAGTGGAATTACGAAAGCTTCCAGAAAAACACGTTGAATTTGCAAGTCTTGATCTGGATGCACACGGGGTGGTAACAACTGCAGCAGAAATTCAGGATTGCCATAATCCATATGATTCTTTTGCACTTCATAAAGCTGCGTTAATTGCATGCGGAATTATACCCATGGAGGGCGAAGCTGATTTGGAAAAAATTCTAGAAGATATGGGCGGTGGTTTCTACATGTCCACTTGTGTAAACGGAGTTCCGAAAGGTTCAGGGCTTGGTACCAGTAGTATTCTGTCAGGAGCCTGTGTTCGTGCTCTTGGAAAATTCTTAGGAACAAACTGGAACAATTCCGATGTATATGAGCTGGTACTGAATCTGGAACAGATCATGAGTACCGGCGGTGGTTGGCAGGATCAGGTTGGAGGGCTTACTGGTGGTATTAAATATATCACTTCAAGACCTGGAATGAAGCAGAAGCTGAAAGTAGAATATTTGGACTTAGATGAAGATACAAAGGAAGAACTTCAGGAAAGATTTGCACTTATTTACACAGGACAACGTCGTCTGGCTAGAAACCTGCTTCGGGATGTAGTTGGTAACTATATTGGTGGAAAGAAAGAATCAAAAGAAGCACTGGAAGAAATGAAGCATCTGGCTGTCATGATGCGATATGAACTGGAACAGGGAGATATGGATGCCTTTGCCAGACTGTTGAATGAACATTGGGAAGTGTCCAAAAAACTGGATGCTGGCTCAACCAATACCTGCATTGACCAGATTTTTGCAAGTTGTGAGGATTTGCTTGAGGGAAAATTTATCGCTGGAGCTGGTGGAGGCGGATTCCTGCAGGTGATTTTAAAAAAGGGTGTTAGTAAGGATATGCTTAAAGCAAGATTATTGGATGTGTATCAGGATTCTGGTGTGGATGTTTGGGATGCGAGGTTTGTGTGGTGATAGAAATTAAAGAGGAATATAGTGTATGCCAGTCAGTGGTAATAGAAAAAATGTGAAAAAGAATCTTTTAATATATGCTCATAAGGATAAGAATACCGGAGTTCGGCAAGACCAATAAGAAGAATCGTGTGAAGAATATTGGCCTGTACTACGACCTCAAAAAGTTGATTGGAGTTGTAGAACGATTCAAACTGGGCACTAAGATTTCCGAGGGTCGAGAGGCCGTATTTGCATTTGTTCGTGTCGGTTCCGTATGTAAAACAGCATCACATGGATAATGTGATTTTCATTCCGCACCAAGATAAAGCAAATCTTATTTATAGCCTGAATGCCGGCGATGTTCACTGGTGCGTGAACGCAAAAGGCATTAAAGGGGTAAGTTGTCCATCAAATGTCTACCTCAAACTTTCAGTGGCGGCATGATGGTCTACGGTGGCGTATAAAACTCATGCAAAATACCCCTACTGCGAGCTTGTTTTATTGCAGACAGTAAGTGGACATGATAGCTGCATTTTTCTGGGGAATTAGAGGTAGTGAGGGGTAGATGATTGTTCATGTTGCAACAAAGAAACGCTATGTAGTTGTACAGTTTTAATAAAGTGAGTTTGCGTACGGGTTATGACAATAAAGGTCAGCACTTTGAAAAATGGAGAGGTGCGACAGCGAGTTATGACAATAAGACTTAACACTTTGTTGGTGAGTTGGTATGAAGGTGTCTACCATAAAGTTTCAGTGGTGTTTTTAATAAGCCGCATTTAATAACGCAGAATCATCCAAAGGGATGTGTACATAGATTAGGAGATTCACAAAAACGGAGGAATACAAATGAGTACAGTAAATTTGGGAAACAAGACAATTTTAGTTACTGGTGCAGCTGGTTTCATTGGCTCAAATCTGGTGAAAAGAATATATGAGGAAGTTCCTTCGGCTACAGTGATTGGTATTGATAACATGAATGCCTACTACGATGTAGCTCTGAAGGAGTTCCGTCTCAATGAGCTGGCCAAGTATCCCGCATTTACTTTTGTAAAAGGTAACATCGCTGATAAGGCATTAATTACAGATCTGTTTGAAAAGTATAAACCGGCTGTAGTGGTGAACCTTGCGGCACAGGCTGGTGTGCGCTATTCCATCACCAACCCGGATGCCTATGTGGAATCCAACTTGGTCGGCTTCTTTAATATTCTTGAAGCCTGCCGTCATTGCGAGAGTCTGGAGCATTTGGTGTATGCTTCTTCTTCCAGTGTCTACGGTAGCAACAAGAAAGTGCCGTACAGTACCGATGACAAGGTGGATAACCCGGTTTCCCTATATGCGGCAACTAAGAAATCCAATGAGCTGATGGCTCACGCTTACTCCAAGCTGTACAACATTCCGTCTACTGGTTTGCGCTTTTTCACAGTGTATGGTCCTGCAGGCCGTCCTGACATGGCTTACTTTGGCTTTACTAACAAGCTGGTCAAGGGTGAGGTCATCAAGATTTTCAACTATGGAAACTGCAAGCGTGACTTTACTTATGTAGACGATATCGTCGAGGGTGTTGTTCGTGTGATGAAGAAGGCACCGGACAAGAAGAATGGTGAGGACGGTCTGCCGATTCCGCCGTATGCCGTTTACAACATCGGTAATCAGAAACCTGAGAACCTGCTGGATTTCGTACAGATCCTTTCAGAGGAGTTGGTTCGTGCAAAGGTACTGCCGGAAGATTATGACTTTGAAGCACACAAGGAACTGGTTCCGATGCAGCCTGGTGATGTGCCTGTGACCTATGCAGATACCAGCGCACTGGAGCGTGACTTCGGAT
>OLOY01000762.1_pt1 | contig 18163 bp, 18 predicted proteins | sample 1672771 | NCBI WGS metagenome assembly OLOY01 (sample SAMEA3136722, study PRJEB25190) | human gut metagenome
AAGGTGATTTTTTATGCATTTTGGCTCGTAACTGTGAAGGTACTGAACAGTTACAAACAAAGAATAACAATTTCGTAAGAAAGAAATGGAGAGGCAATGGGAATCATAAAAGCAGCAAAACTGGCCTTCGACTATCTTCGGTACGAAGAAGAGGGTGAAGAACCGGAAGTTAACAGAGCCATTGACCACGTGGATCTGGATATAGAGGAAGGAAAGTTTATCGCTATTTTAGGACATAACGGAAGCGGAAAGTCCACGCTGGCAAAACATATCAATGGTTTGCTGGTGCCTACAGAGGGAACTCTGTGGGTGGATCACATGAATACCGCTTCGGATGCAGATATCTGGAATATCCGTCAGAAGGCCGGCATGGTTTTTCAGAATCCGGATAATCAGATCATCGGCACAGTTGTAGAAGAAGATGTGGGATTTGGCCCGGAAAATCTGGGTGTTCCCACAGAAGATATCTGGAAGCGGGTGGATGAGAGTCTGAAAGCGGTGGGAATGACCGCTTACCGCCATCATTCACCAAACAAACTGTCCGGCGGACAAAAACAGCGTGTAGCTATTGCAGGCGTTATGGCGATGCATCCGAAATGTATCGTTCTGGATGAGCCAACTGCCATGCTGGATCCCAACGGACGAAAAGAAGTACTGAAAGCAGTACGGGAACTGAACAAAAAAGAAGGGGTAACGGTTATTCTGATTACTCATTATATGGAAGAAGTTGTATTTGCTGACGATGTGTATGTGATGGATCGCGGACACATTGTGATGCACGGTGTTCCGAAAGAGATTTTTTCCAGAGTAGATCAGCTGAAAAAGTACCGTCTGGATGTTCCTCAGGTTACGCTGCTGGCGTATGATCTGAAAGAGGCAGGTCTTGCAATACCGGATGGTATTCTGACAATCCCGGAACTTGTGGATGCACTGAGCAGACCGGAGATTCGCGTACCGAAAGGCTGGAAACTGCCGGAGCATACCCCGAAAAAAGAAAAGAAAGAACTGCCACAGGGGAAAGAATCTATAAAACTGGAACACGTAGGATATACTTATAATCCTGGCAGTGCTTATGAGATGCATGCGTTAAAAGATGTCAATCTGGAAATACCGCAGGGACAGTTTGTTGGAATCATCGGACATACCGGAAGTGGAAAATCCACCCTGATCCAGCATTTTAATGGATTGATCCGTCCGACAGAAGGACATATTTATTTTGAGGGACAGGATATCTGGGCAGACAAATTTCCTCTTCGTGGACTGAGAAGTCAGGTAGGACTGGTCTTCCAGTATCCGGAACATCAGTTGTTTGAGACCGATGTACTGACCGACGTCTGTTTCGGACCGAAAAATCAGAATCTGCCACCGGAGGAATGTGAAAAACGGGCAAAAGAAGCCCTGGAACATGTGGGACTGGACGAAAGTTATTATGCGAAGTCCCCGTTTGAACTGTCCGGAGGACAGAAGCGAAGAGTAGCCATTGCCGGTGTTCTGGCGATGAATCCCAAGGTACTGATCCTGGATGAGCCGACCGCAGGACTGGATCCTATGGGAAGGGATGAGATCCTTGATCAGATTGCAAGTCTCCATGAGACAAGAGGAATTACCATTATTCTGGTATCCCACAGCATGGAAGATATTGCGAAATACGTGGAGAGGATCATCGTTATGAATCACGGAGTAAAAACTTTTGATGATGCACCGAAAAAAGTATTTGCACATTATAAAGAGCTGGAGGCCATCGGACTTGCGGCACCCCAGATTACTTATATCATGCATGCATTGAAAGAAAAAGGACTGGATGTGGATACCAGTGCCATCAATGTAGATGAGGCAACCACATCGATTCTGCAGGCACTCTGGAAAAAGGAGGAAGATCACAAATGATGCGAGATATCACAATCGGACAGTATTATCCGGCAGATTCCATTCTTCACCGTCTGGATCCCAGAGTAAAATTCGTGAGTACGCTGGTCTATATTATCTCACTGTTCGTATTTTCTTCCTGGCTGGGATATGGGGTGGCAGCACTGTTTCTGGTGACGATGATCGTTTTGTCCAAAGTTCCTTTCGGATTTATGATAAAAGGATTAAAGCCGATCATGGTGCTGTTGCTGATTACGATGTTTTTTAATCTGGTCTTTACGCCGGGCGAAGTATTATGGTCATTTTGGATTCTGAAAATTACAAAAGAAGGTATCCGGCTCGCCATCAAGATGGGTATCCGTCTGGTATTTCTGATCATCGGTGCATCGATCATGACACTGACTACCACACCGAACCAGTTGACCGATGGTCTGGAACGACTGCTTCGGCCGCTGAACAAGATTCATGTGCCGGTTCATGAGATTGCCATGATGATGTCTATCGCCCTTCGGTTTATTCCGATTTTGATGGAAGAAACAGACAAGATCATGAAAGCACAGATGGCACGTGGAGCCGACTTTGAGACCGGTAATCTGATCCAGAAAGTAAAAAATATGGTTCCGCTGCTGGTGCCATTATTCATCTCTGCCTTTCGCAGAGCCAACGATCTTGCAATGGCGATGGAAGCGAGATGTTACCACGGCGGTGACGGAAGAACACAGATGAAACCGCTGGCATATGAAAAAAGAGATTATCTGGCATATCTGGTAGTGGCAGGTTATCTGGCACTCAGTATCGTATTCCGGGTAGTCGGTATTTAAAAAGTAACCGGTTGACAGTATTCTGCGAGATGCTGAACAGTTATGAATAGAATTGATTGGTGAAGCAAGCTGTTTTCCGGTTCATGATGGGCCGGAGAACAGCATTTTTACTTTACAGCAACTAGTTATATTTGTGAAAACGTGGAAACTTTGAAAGGAAGAAAAATGAAAAGAGTAAAATTGACGGTTGCCTACGATGGAACCAACTATTGTGGCTGGCAGGTACAGCCGAATGGTCTGGCGGTGCAGGAAGTTCTGAATCGGTGTCTCTCAGAATTTCTCGGAACTAAGACAGAGGTGATCGGAGCCAGCCGTACCGATGCCGGTGTGCATGCACTGGGCAATGTCGCAGTTTTTGACACAGAGGCACGGATGCCTGCGGAGAAGTTTTCCTATGCGCTGAATACACGGCTGCCACAGGATATCCGTATTCAGGATTCCTGCCAGGTGCCGGAAGATTTTCATCCGCGGTTTCAGGAAACCATAAAGACATATGAGTATAAGATCTACAACCGGCAGTTCCCGGATCCGACGAAACGGCTGTACACGTATTTTTATTATTATCCGCTGGATGTGCAAAAGATGCAGCAGGGAGCTGGATATCTCATCGGAGAACATGATTTTAAAAGCTTTTCCACCTATAAACCGGAGGTGGAAAATACGGTTCGTACAATCTATGAACTTGGTATTCATCGATCGGAAGATGATGTGATCACGATACGGATCAGGGGAAATGGATTTTTATATAATATGGTGCGGATCATAGCAGGAACACTGATCCGTGTAGGTGGAGGTTATTATCCGCCGGAACATGTCAAAGAGATTCTGGAAGGAAAAAACAGAGAGCTTGCCGGAGAGACCGCGCGTCCGGAAGGACTGACGCTGGTGGAGATCCGGTATCCGGAATGGGAGGCGAAAAAAGATGGACATTTCGTATCAGTGGATCCGCTCCCACAGAAAGACGATCGCTATTCAGATTGACCGGAACGGGCAGGTGATTCTGCGGACACCTTATTGGATTACGAAGAGACAGGCAGAAAAATTCCTGGATGAGAAGAAGGAGTGGATTCTGAAGAACATCCGGCGGGTGGAAAACAGAAAAACAGATGAGATTTTGATCAGTGAAGAACAACGTCGGGAAGGAATCGAGCGGGCGAAACGGATTTTCCCGGAACGAACAGCATATTTTGCTTTGAGAATGGGTGTGGATTATGGCAGGATCACTATCCGGGAACAGAAAACACGCTGGGGGAGCTGTAGCAGCAAGGGTAATCTGAACTTTAACTGGAAACTGGTACTGCTTGCACCGGAACTGCTGGATTATGTGGTGGTACACGAACTGGCACACCGCAGGGAGATGAACCATTCGAAGAATTTCTGGAAAATCGTGGAGGCAGAACTTCCGGATTACCGGGAGCGGCGCAGGAGACTGAAAGAGTGCCGGATCTGAGAGGGCTGAAAGGCCGGAGTGTACTGTTGAGGCAGGAAGATTCCGAAATGTGTCAGGAAACCGTCAGAGTTCACCGGCAATGGCTCACGGGGTGTTTTGGGTGAGCGGAAGACACAGAAAGCCGAAAAAACATGGAAAAATCACGAAAAAATGATTGACACACACGGAACAGTATACTATAATAATCGAGTATGACGTAGTGCGAAAGTATCTTACCAAAGCCCCGGAAAGATATTTTTCATTATAGAGATAATTATAGTTTAAAGATTGAATTACAGGAGGGAAATCCATGAACAGTTTTATGGCTAATCCAGATAAGATTGAAAGAAAATGGTATGTAGTAGATGCTGAAGGCTGCACATTAGGACGTTTAGCTTCCGAAGTAGCAAGCGTATTAAGAGGAAAAAACAAACCAGTTTTCACTCCTCACGTAGATACAGGTGATTATGTAATCGTAATCAACGCTGAAAAGATCAAAGTGACCGGTAAAAAATTAGATCAGAAGATCTACTACAGCCACTCTGATTATGTTGGTGGTATGAAAGAAACCACTCTGAGAGAAATGATGAACAAGAAACCGGAAAAAGTCATCGAACTTGCTGTAAAAGGTATGCTTCCAAAAGGACCTCTGGGAAGACAGATGATTAAGAAACTTCATGTATACGCTGGTGCAGAGCACGGACATGAAGCTCAGAAACCGGAAGTTTTAACATTTTAATAGGAGGTAAGTAACATTGGCTACTACAAAATTCTACGGAACAGGAAGAAGAAAAAAATCTATCGCCAGAGTATACCTGGTACCAGGAACTGGTAAGATCACAATCAATAAAAGAGACATCGACGAGTACTTCGGACTGGAGACTCTGAAAGTTGTTGTTCGTCAGCCACTGACAGCAACAGACAATACAGAAAAATTTGACGTTCTGGTAAACGTTCACGGTGGTGGATTTACCGGACAGGCTGGAGCTATCCGTCACGGTATCGCTCGTGCCCTGCTGCAGGCAGACGCTGAGTACAGACCAGTTCTGAAAAAAGCTGGATACCTGACTCGTGACCCGAGAATGAAAGAACGTAAGAAATACGGTCTCAAAGCAGCTCGTCGCGCTCCGCAGTTCAGCAAGCGATAATCGACTGCTCAGACTATATCAAAAGGTTTACAAAACCCCGGAAAATCAAGGTTTTCCGGGGTTTTCTTATGCATTGATCAGAAGAATGGGGGTATATTTCATGCCATTGCAGATTATCAGAAACGATATTACAAAAATGAGCGTTGACGCAATCGTCAATGCTGCCAACACTTCTCTTTTGGGCGGCGGCGGTGTGGACGGCTGCATTCATCGTGCCGCCGGACCGGAGCTGCTTGCAGAGTGCAGTACGCTACATGGCTGCGAGACCGGCAGCGCAAAAATCACAAAGGGGTACCGTTTACCCTGCAAATAAGTGATCCATGCAGTCGGCCCGTGTTGGCGGGATGGCAAGCATCGAGAACAGGAGCTTCTGGAATCCTGCTATCGGACATCTTTGAACCTGGCAAAAAAAAATGGCTGTCAGTCGGTGGCTTTTCCGCTGATTTCCTCCGGCACTTACGGCTATCCGAAAGACCAGGCTCTGAAGGTTGCAGTCGATACCATCAGCACATTCCTGCTGGAGAATGAGATGATGGTCTACATCGTTATTTTTGATAAGAAGGCATATCAGATTAGCGGAAAACTGTTTGCCGATATCGCGGCGTACATAGATGACCGGTATGTGGATGAACATACCGACAGCCGGTCAGAACAGAGCCGGCGGCTCGAAGGATTGTCAGAGGAACCCTGCTTTGAAGCTGCACCTGCCCCGCTGCCGCCCGAAGCAATCTGTAAATCTTGCAGCAGCCAATCTCTGGAAGAGGCACTGGGACAGATTGATGAGAGCTTTTCGGAAATGCTGCTGCGAAAGATTGATGAAAGCGGCATGACGGATGCCCAGTGCTACAAGAAGGCAAACATTGACCGGAAACTCTTCTCGAAGATCCGTTCGGATAAATTCTATAAGCCATCCAAACCTACGGTGCTGGCATTTGCTCTGGCTTTGGAGTTGCCGCTTGACCAGATGCAGGAGATGCTCGGCAAGGCAGGGTTTACCCTTTCCCGTTCGAGCAAATTCGATATCATTGTAGAATATTTTGTCGAACGGAGAAACTACAATGTGTATGAAATCAACGAAGCACTGTTTGCTTTTGACCAGAGCCTGATCGGAGCATAAGGACAAAGAAATGTCGCTTTCCATGCGACCACTCCACGAAAGAAAATCGCTATACTATGGCTGTAAGATACGAAACCGAGCAGCCATATACGCGTGTAATGAGCCAAAGTTCGAACTTGCTCGAAACCTTGGCGAATACCGCGACAGCGAGCCCGCAAGGGCGAGATTTTGGGAGGACAAGCATATGAGAAAGAATTTAACAGAGATCGTTTTTATCTTAGATCGCAGCGGTTCCATGAGCGGACTGGAACGGGATACCATCGGCGGATTCAATTCCATGATTGAGCAGCAGAAAAAAGCAGAGGGCGAAGCACTGATCTCAACGGTGCTGTTTGACAATGTGAGCGAAGTCCTGCACGACCGTGTAAATGTAAGGGACATCCGACCAATGACTGATCGTGATTACACGGTTCGCGGATGCACGGCACTCTTAGATGCCATCGGCGGTGCGATCCATCACATTGGAAATGTTCATAAGTACGCAAGACCGGAGGATGTGCCGGAACACACCATGTTTGTAATCACTACGGACGGAATGGAAAATGCCAGCCGTCGGTACAGCAGCGAAAAAGTGAAGCAGATGATCGAGCGGCAGAAAGCAAAATACGGATGGGAGTTTTTGTTCCTTGGTGCCAATATTGACGCAGTAGAGACCGCAAGCCATTTCGGAATCGGTGCAGATCGTGCAGTCAACTATCAGTGCGACAGCGAAGGAACCGCGTTGAATTATGAGGTGGTCAGCGAAGCAATCAGCTCTGTACGGTGCAGTGCCCCGCTGAGCGCAGACTGGAAAAAGCGTATAGACGAGGACTACAAAAAGCGTGGAGGCCGCAAGCACAAGTAAATGTTTTTTGAAGCCGGGGTGATGATTCACCCCGGCTTTTCCTTTGGCGGGAACTGCCGTTAAAGCATCCGGAACGGATGCGCAGCCCGATGCTGCAGGCAGCGTTCTATGGGGATTGGGGAGTTTCCCCAACAAGCAGAAAATCGCTTTCGTGGCTCTAATATTCGTCTTTGAATGGTTGCCGGTCACGAAAGCAGCAAGATCACCATGGATATTTACGTCAAGGTGAAATACAACCGCCCAGAGCGGCTCGCAGGAGTGTCAGGAAGCTGGTGAACAGATGTGAAGGGTGAAAGTATTTTACAAAATTACTCAGTTAAACAATATATCTTTACCTGGTAAAATATATGGGAAGATTACAAGTTGATATATTTACATATAAAATAGTAAATACAGATAAATAACATTAATCAAATGGTAACAACTGCAAACCAACCAAGAAAACAGTAATGTAATTATGCATTATGCATAACACTTATATGGAAAATAAAATCTCCTTTGTACAGCAAAACCAAATTATTCTTGCTATTTATAGTGACTTTTATTATAATTAAAAGTGTGTGATTATGCGTCTGTATAGTATTGTGTACAAAATTCGGAGAATAGAAATGCAGCAGATTATTTTAGGGAGTGCAGGTTTTCTTCTGTACTTTATTTACGATATAAACAGTGTTAGAAAACAGAACAGGTTGTTACAAAAATTTTTCGCAGCGGGCACTATTCTGGTTGTTTTGTCACTGTTCATGGAACTTTGGTTTGCATGGGAACAGTGCAGTCACAGGATCGGAAGAATGATTGGATTCGGAATCGGAGCAATGTGCTTTTTGGCACTTCTTATATACACCTTGTTTTTCGCTCTTCCTTTTGAGCAAACCTATTGTGAAGAAAACAGATTACGGGCTGCATACACAGAAGGGGTGTATGGATTGTGTCGGCATCCCGGCGTTTTGTGGTTTGCAGGTGCATATCTTTGTATGTGGGGAATGTTTGGCGGATGGAAACAGGGAATCTATTTTTTACTTATGATTTTTTGGAATTATCTGTATATCATTTTTCAGGATCTGTGGACTTTTCCGCAGACGTTTTTTAATTATAGAGAATATCAGAAAAACACCCCCTTTTTAATACCAAATAAAGAAAGCATACAGGCATGTTTCTATAGTGTCAGAAAACAATGATCGATCTGGAGCGGACAGACTATGAATTTAGAAGAAAAATTAAAGAAACAACAGTATAAAGAAATCTGGCAGCAGTACTGTGGATTCCTTGATTTGTCCATGGATGGATATATGAAGATTCAACGGCGATTGATGGAGGAGCAGATCCGGTTATGGAGTAACTGTGGTCTGGGACAGTCCATTTTGAAGGGAAAGCATCCGACGAATCTGGATGAATTTCGGAAAATGGTGCCATTGACAACCTATGAAGATTATGCAGATGTGTTGCTTACCAAGCAGCCGGATATGCTTCCGGGCAATCCGGTTATCTGGATCCAGACGACCTGGGAGGGTGGTAAGCATCCTATTAAGGTGGCACCCTATACCAGAAGCATGCTGGATACCTATCGCAACAACGTGACGGCATGTCTGATTCTTTCTACCAGTAAAGAAAAGGGCTCTTTTGATGTGGCAGCTACAGACAAATTTTTGTATGCCCTGGCACCGTTGCCTTTTGCAACCGGACTTTTTCCGTTGGCATTGGGTGAGGAGATCGGAATTGAATTTTTACCGGCAGTTGCTGAAGCTGTAAATATGAGCTTCAGCGAAAGAAATAAACTGGGATTTAAGATGGCTATGCAAAAGGATCTTGGATTTTTCTTTGGTCTTGGAAGTGTGGCTTACGCAGTGAGTCTGAGCCTTTCTTCTCTGACCAGTGGCGGAGGTGGCGGTATCAAACTGTCAAGCCTTATGAAATGCAAGCCTCATATGATCTTACGTATGATTCAGGCAAAGCACCGGTGTAAGAAAGAAAACAGACCATTTCTTCCAAAGGATTTGTTTCATCTGAAAGGATTTATGGTGGCAGGTACGGATAACCTGTGCTACAAAGATGATTTGGAAGAACTTTGGGGCATTCGTCCCATGGAATTGTTTGCCGGTACGGAGCCTTCTATTATGGGTACAGAGACATGGACAAGAAAGGGAATGTATTTCTTCCCGGATACTGCGTTCTATGAGTTTATTACAGAGAAAGATATGATGAGAAATTATGACGATCCTTCATATATTCCGCCTACCTATCTGATGGATGAGGTGAGACCCGGTGAAAAGTATGAGCTGGTATTTACGATCCTGAAAGGAGGTGCGTTTGCCCGTTATCGTTGTGGAGATATGTATCGCTGTGTGGGATTGGAAAATCGGGAAGATGAGACCAGGATCCCTCGTTTTGAATATGTGGACCGGGTACCCTGGATCATTGATATTGCAGGTTTCACCAGAATTTCGGAAAATGGAATTCGAAGTGTGATCAGCCTTTCCAAACTTCCGATCACCAACTGGGTGGCAGCGAAGGAATACAATGAGCAGAACCGACCGTATCTTCACATGTATGTGGAACTGGAGCAGGAGGCACTTCTTAGCAATGCCATGAGTGCCAATATTTTAAAGGATTTACTGAGTACATATTTCAAATATATTGATCAGGATTATCGGGATCTTAAGAAAATTCTGGGTATGGATCCGTTACAGGTTACAATTTTCACCTGCGGAACCTTTGAAGCTTATGAGAAAAAGACAGGCAAAAAGATACATCAGATGAATCCTTCTCATTATGATATGAAAGAATTACTGGATGTACAGGAATATCTAAATAAAGTAAGATAACTGTACAGGCATGGAACAGTTATGAGTGAAACAAAGAATGGGATAAGGGAAATTTATGGGAACCTACGGATATATATCAATTATAGCCATGCTGTGCTATGGCTTTCTGCTGTTGATGTTTTTGACAGCAAAGAAAAATAAAATCATAAACAGTTTTCTGGTGGTATTGCTGGGATTGCTTTTCTGGACAGGAGGCTCTGCCTTCATGCGAGCACAGTTCTGGCCGGGATGTGAATTCTGGTATCAGGTTTCCCTGTTGGGAATCTTATTACTGCCATATGCGTATTATCGTTTTATTCTTGCCTTTGGCGGAGTCAGGAACGGATCCGTCGGTAGAATATACCTGGTGACCATGCTGATCTGCTTTTGGGTGAATGCCCAATTTGGAGTTTTTCTGGAATCTCCTAAGATGATAGAAAAAAGAGGGGTACAAACCTTTGTATATGAGATCAACCCTTCTATTATTGTATTTTTCATTCCGGCAGGACTTTTTCTGATCCACCTTTTTGTAATTCTTGTACGGATCTGTAAAGAAAACCCTACCATGAAAGTTCAGTATGAGCCGGTGATGATGGGGGTACTTGCACTGTTTTTTGGCAATGCATTTCTTGGAATTCCATTTTTCAGCGGTTTTCCGATTGATATTTTAAGTGGTGTGGTAAATGTATTTTTACTGTTTTATGCACTGATTCGAAGACGATTGTTCCGCCTCCAGATGCTGGCATCTCCCAGTTTGTGCTATGGCGTAGGATTCCTGTTTTCTGTTCTTGTATTTTTAAATATCATGCCGTTTCTGCAAAAGATTCTCCATATGCAGCCGGATAATAATATCACCATGTACACCCTTGTATTTGCCATTGCTTTTCTGATTACCTATGCAATCTTTACTTATCTGTGGAAGCTTTTGATCCGCAGTGTATTTGTAAGGGAAGAGAACCATCAGGCGGAGAAGTTAAGGGAATTTAATTCAGCGATTTCAAAAACCCTGGATCTTCAGGAAATTCTGGATCGAACCATCCGGGTGATGAAAGAACTGATGGATGTGGGAAATATCTATATATGTATGCAGAAAGCGCCCGGAGAGGCTTACTGTGGAGTTGCAAGTGACCAGCCTCTTAACGATCTGGCATTTTCTCTGGAAGAAGAAAATCCGATGATACAATGGCTGAAAGATCATGAAGAGCCGCTGGTTTACAGGGATTTTCGCTATTCTGTAGAGTATAAGTCCATGTGGGAGGAAGAAAAACATCATCTGGATAAGAAGCACACGCGCTATTGTGCCGGATTAAAAGACGGTGATACTTTGGCGGGGGTGATATTGATTACAGCAGATTCAGGGAAAAAGAGATTGGTCTATGATGAAGTGGAACTGATCTCAAACATCACATCGGTGGCTTCTATTGCGATTAAGAATGCAAGAATGTATGAAAAAGCCTGCATTGAGGCAAGAACGGATGAGATGACCGGCTTGTTGAACCGGAAATATTTCCATGAAGTGCTTCATGAAGAATTCGAAAAGAATAAAGATGGATCGTTGGCACTTGCACTTATCAATGTAGATGATTTTAAGTTATATAATCAGCTGTATGGTTTAAAAGAAGGTGATCTGTGTCTCCAGCGTATTGCAAAAATCATCCAGAGCAGTGTGGGAGAAAACGGATATGCTGCTCGTTACGGTGGAAAAGAATATGCTGTTTTGTTGCCGGGATATGATCTTTTCTCTGCCAGAAATCTGGTGGAATCCATTGAAAAGCAGATTACTGTTATGAATAACAGCAGGACGGACATGAAGCTGAAAGCAATCACGGTCAGTGCGGGAATCAGCGCGGCACCTTATGCGGCAAAAAATGTGAAAGAACTGATGGAGAATGTGGATCTTGCGGTTTACCATGTGAAACACAGTGGAAAGAACGGGATTCAGGTCTTTGATACCATGTTCCGCAATGCCAACAAGAATATAGTGTCAACAAACCGGGCACATATTTACCAGGAATATGAATCAACCATCTATGCTCTGACAGCAGCAATTGATGCCAAGGATCATTATACGTTCAGCCATTCCACAAATGTGGCTTATTATGCAACAGCCCTTGCAACAGCACTTGGTATGAATGAAGATATGGTGGAGATCATTCGCCAGGCAGCCCTTTTACACGATGTCGGTAAGATTGGTATCCCGGAGTATGTATTAAATAAGGCCGACAAACTGACAGACGATGAGTATGAAACAATCAAGGGACATGTGGAGGCTTCTATCGATATTATCCGTCATCTGCCTTCTCTGGATTATGTTATTCCGGCTGTTATCGGTCATCATGAACGTTATGATGGCAAAGGATATCCGCGACGGATCGCAGGAGAGGATATACCTCTGACGGCACGTATCCTGTGTGTGGCAGATTCCTTTGATGCCATGACATCCAAACGTTGTTATAAAAAGGCCTTTCCGTTGAATGTAGCAAGGGAGAAGCTTCTTCAGGACGCCGGAAAGCAATTCGACCCGGATCTGGTCTACAAATTTGTGGAATGCCTGGATAATGGGACGATTACGTTAGTGAAAGCTGAAGAGATATAGAAAAAAAGGCAGCGTTCCATGTCTGCTGTGACAGCAGATTATGATGAATGCACCTGTATAGGAGGTAGATGCATGAGAAAAGAGCAATCTTATGCATCTGCTTTTTTTACATTTTGGCTCGTAACTGTGAAGGTACTGAACAGTTACCTTATATTATATTTTTAAACTGTCAAAGAATGTCGTGATTGAGCCTTTGGCAGTGACAGAGAGCGTTTAAAATAACTGTTCCGTGAGGAATTGTTCAAAAATAAAAAACGCATAAAACAAGGAAGTGTATATCTTTTTCATACATAGTTTGTTAGAATATAGCTTGAGGTTTATGAAACCGAAAATAGAATCTTTTGCTGCAGCTAAATAAAGTAAATATTTGTGAAAAAGCAGTTGCAGATGAAAAAATGGGAAGTTTTGTAATGGATGGATATTTTTATGTATTAACTACAATTGATCTTTTTGTTTTATGTTTTATGTGCATACTCACACATCTGAGTGAATCGCTTAGCGAAAAACAAAAGCGAGGTTTTTTTCTGGCCTACCTTATGATCGCAGGAATTTCAGTGCTGGAGGTCATAACAGTGGTTGTGGATGGCTTGCCGTCCGGGTACCGATGGCTGAATATTGTGTCTAATTATCTGGGGTTTGGCCTGTCGCCGGCGGTGTCTGTCTGTCTTGTATATGTATTGGACAGAAAGACAGCTCTCCGACGCAAGATCAGAATTGCAGTGTGTTGTGAGATCGCATATCTTATGTTTCTGCTGGTCTCTGTTCCATATGGAATGGTATTCTCCGTGAGTGTGGATAATATGTATTCACGTGGTCCGCATTTTTACATATATGTCATCATGTATTTTGGGGCAATTTTGTATCTTTCGATATCTACGATCATCACAGCCAGAGAATTTCAGAATCGCAGCAGGATGCTGATCTATCCATTGATTCTTTTTGTGATGGTTGAAACAGTCATTCAGGTTGCACTGCCTGAACTTCATGTTACATGGCTATGTGTTACGTTGCTTTCTGTATTATATTTTATCTATTGCAATGAGATGTGGAATCAGTTGGATGCACTCACAGGACTTTTGAATCAGAACAGCTATTTGAACCAGACCCAAAAGATAAAATACAACAGTGGAGTGCTGGTAGTGTTTGATGTGGATGATTTCAAACAGGTCAATGACTGCCATGGTCACGTGAAAGGTGATCTTTGCCTTGCGGATATTGCTGAATGCATCAAAAAAGCATATGCTGACGCTGGATATTGTTATCGTATAGGTGGTGACGAGTTTTGTGTATTACTGAAAAACAGAGCGAAAGAAGAGGAATGCAAACAGGAATTTCTGCGGCGGTGGACAGAGAAACGAAGAAAGTTTACATTTTTCCCAACAGTTTCTTACGGATCAGCTCCATTTTCGGGTGAAGATATTGCAGTTGTCAAAGACAGAGCCGATCGGGATATGTATCAATATAAAAAAGGACGAAAGAAACATGGCAGTTCAGGTGTGCTGAGTAAGTAACAAAAATATCAAAACTAACAAAAGTTCGGATGCAAAGTCCCTTGCCAATCACCAATACATGTGTTAATATACTCGAAATACAATTTGCACTGCATATCAATCTACAGTACAAACTGAGCAGGCGATGGAGATCCATAGGGCCGGGCCCGACAAGGGCAGCAGATGAGAACGTGACATCTGTGGGACAGTAGTTTACTTATATTGTCCCATGGGTGTTTTTTTATTGTAAAAAGAGTGATGATGAATTCTGTTTTGATAGTTTATCAGTCAGAATGCAGAGATTCACCAGAGAAAATATTGATAAGCACGGGAGAATAACAGGAAAATGTTGCAGGCATAAGTTATCAAAAACGGAGGTAAAACTTATGAAACAAAAAGATTTACAGGATTCTGCAAAACGTGCGGCTCTTGGAAAGCTGTCCGGCCTGGTAGGAATTGTATGTAATGTCGGTCTGGCGGGAAGTAAGCTGGCAGTCGGAAAACTTGCGGGTTCCATGTCGATTACAGCAGACGGATTAAACAACCTGTCCGATGCGGCAAGTTCCATCGTGACGCTGACCGGATTCAAACTGGCAGAGAAACCGGCAGATAAAGAACACCCTTACGGACATGCAAGGTTCGAGTATCTGGCAAGCCTTACGGTGTCGGTGATGATCTTGTTTATCGGATTCGAGCTGGCAAAAAGTTCGGTGGAGAAGGTGCTTCATCCGGTGGCAGTAGAATTTTCTCTTCTGTCCATGATTGTCCTGATTGCATCGATTCTGGTAAAAGCAGGGATGATGATCTTTAATACCAGGATGGGAAAAAGAATTGATTCCACGGTGCTGATAGCTACCGCAGCAGACAGCAGAAATGATGTGCTGACGACAACGGCGGTTCTGATCGCTGCTCTGATCGAGCATGCAACCGGATGGAAAGTAGATGGTATCATGGGAATTCTGGTGTCTGTCTTTATTCTCTGGAGCGGCATCGGACTGGCGAGAGATACGATTTCCCCACTTCTCGGAGAAGGAGTAAAATCTGATTTTCGAAAAGAACTGACAGAAGAAATTATGACCTATCCCATGGTGCTTGGCTGTCACGATCTGATGGTACATGATTATGGTCCGGGAAAACGGTACGCGAGTATCCATGTGGAATTTGATAAAGATGACAATCTGATGGCGTGTCATGAAGTGGTGGATCAGATCGAACGGAAATGCCTGGAAGAATACGGAACAAATCTGGTTATTCATCTCGATCCGGTGATCACAGACGATGTGGAGATTAACCGGATGCAGAAGCTGGTGAAACAGTGGCTGGGACAGAAAGACAGCCGACTTGCGATGCACGATTTTCGGATACATTCGTGTGACGATAAAATCAAGGTGGTTTTTGATCTGATGATTCCGGATGAATTGCAGGGAAAAGAGGAAGAAATCAAAGAGTCACTGGAGAACTTTTTAAACCAGGGAGAAGGAGAAGAGTATCAGGCAGATATCACCTTTGACCCGGAGGCAGACTGGTAAAAATAAATATGGGACTGCGAAAAATCGAAAGAAAAATGATAGAAAAATTATTGCATTTTCCTGTGAAATGATTATAATATCTTAGAGCGTGTCTAAAAAAGGCTTTTCGTGAGCTGGGAGTCTCAGTTTGTGGAAATGATTTTTCAGACACGCTCCAGGTAAGGAAAATCATAAGTAAGAGGATAAAAGAAAGGAAAACAGGAAATGGAAAAAAACGGGGGAAACAGTACCATTCGGGATATGACATCCGGGAGTCCGGTAAAACTGATCATACAGTTTATGATTCCCATGTTTCTCGGAAACATCTTTCAGCAATTTTATAACATTGCAGATTCTATCGTAGCAGGACAGTTTCTCGGGGTGCGGGCACTGGCAGCGATCGGAAGTACCGGTTCGCTGATGTTTTTTGTCACCGGCTGGCTGAACGGACTCAGCAGTGGATTTGCGATTCTCGTAGCACAGTGGTTCGGTGCAAAAAAATACGACCGGATGCGTCACTATGTGGCAATGTCCATCTATCTGATGGTAGCATTTGCTGTAGCCATGACGATAGGTTTTGAAATTGCCAACCGTCCGATCATGCATCTGATGAATTATTCAGAAGAGATTATGCCGGATGTAACTTCCTATATGGGAATCATCTATGCCGGTCTGATCGTAACGGCAGCCTATAACGCGCTGGCAGCATTCCTGCGTGCACTGGGGGATTCCAAATCACCGCTCTATTTCCTGATTATTTCAGCGGCAATCAATGTACTGTTGGATATTGTATTTATCATCTATGTGGGCATGGGAGTGGAAGGCTGTGCGTATGCAACGGTGATCGCACAGGCGATTTCAGCGATTTTATGCCTGATCTATATCGTGAAAAAATTCCCGATTCTTCATCTGAAAAAAGAAAACTTTACAGTTTCTTTTCAGGAGCTGGGAAAACTTCTGGCACTCGGTATTCCGATGGCATTGCAGTTTTCTATCACCGCGATCGGTGTCATTGTGGTGCAGGGTGCGATCAATGTATACGGGGAAAATTACATGGCAGGGTTTTCGGCAGCAGGAAAACTGCAGAATATTTTCAGTACCGTGTTTGTCGCTTTTGGTGCGACCATCGCTACCTATGTTGGACAGAACCGCGGAGCGGGGAAAATGGACAGAGTCAAACAGGGTGTGCGCTGTACGCAGCTGATGATCTTTGTATACAGCATCTTTGCCATGCTGGTCCTGTATTTTCTCGGAAGACATATGGCACTTTTATTTATTGATGCATCGGAGACGCAGGTACTGGATGTGGCGGAGACATATTTCCACACAGTATTCTGGTGCTATCCGTTCCTTGGAAGCATCTTCCTATATCGAAACGCCCTGCAGGGACTGGGCTATGGTCTGGTGCCGATGGTCGGTGGAATCTTTGAACTGGTGGCAAGAACCGGAATTATCATGCTGGTAGCAGGACACACCAGTTTTGCCGGGGTATGTCTGGCAGATCCTGCTGCATGGATCTCTGCGCTGATTCCGTTAATCCCCTATTATATCTATACGATGCGGAAATGGGAAAAACAGAGAACAGTGAAGATGACCGCAAATTAAATTATTTTCGTGCCTGCTTTGGAGATTTGTGATATTTGTTTCGATACGCCTGGTAGAAGGTTGTATAGTTGCGAAATCCGCTCTGATAGCAGGCATCGGTGACAGAAACGCCCTGTTCGATGGCATGGTTTGCCAGATAGAGGCGTTTTTCTGTTATGTATTTTCCAATCGTATATCCGGTTTCGTCACGAAACAGATGCATCAGATAGGAGCGGTTCAGGAAGGCAGCATCTGCGATCTTGTCGATGGACAGGTCTTGTGTCAGATGAGCATTGATATAGTCAAGAATCTGTAAGATCTGTGGATTGGCGGTGGGAAGAATCAGAGAGAGTTTCTGATTTTCCTGCTTCAACAGATAACGGTTCAACAGCAGAAGATATTCTGCGAATTTTAACTTCTGATAAAAAGAAGTACCAAAATCTTCCGAAGAAAATGTTCGGATCAGCTCCTGCAAAACCGGATATAATGAACCGGAAAAATAATCGGGAATGCGGATCAGATTTTCATGAGCTTCCAGTGCATGGGAAAAACAGCCGGAGAGGTCACATTCCCCGGAAAGGGTTGAAAAATAGTCCGGTGAGATATACGCGATCAACCGGGTATAGGTTGCACTGGGATGCACCACCGGGCAGTGGATCTCACCGGCAGGAATCAGCACCTGATCGCCCGGTTTCAGATCGTATTCCCGGCCCTCCACCCGGTAGCTTACCGTTCCGTTCAGGAAAATCAACAATTTGTGAAAGTCATGATAGTGATAGGTATATTCCCGCCCGGGCAGATCTTCAAGATAAAAAAGCCGGAACGGACTGTTCAGATATCCGCTTTTCTGATAAATATCTGGCATGATAACCTCCTTTGTGCTAGAGCCTTTTTTAGACACGCTCTAGAGCGTGTCTGAAAAATCATTTCCGCAATCTGCAAGCCCCACTTTGCGGTAT
>OLOY01000771.1_pt1 | contig 17947 bp, 9 predicted proteins | sample 1672771 | NCBI WGS metagenome assembly OLOY01 (sample SAMEA3136722, study PRJEB25190) | human gut metagenome
ACCGTTGCGATCTTTTTGTTAGATGATCTGTAAGTGACCTTCTCATCGGTATTTCTTGGTGTTGCAACGGCTTTGATGGTGAAGGTTTTTCCTCTGTTCACGGTCTTTGTTTTTGGTACACCGGTGAGTTTTGTTGTTTTGACTTTTGGCATTACCTTGATGGTAACAACTGATTTTTTGCTTCCGGCTTTTACTGTGATCTTTGCAGTTCCAACCTGTTTTCCTGTGACAACACCTTTGGAATTTACAGTTGCGATATTCTTGTTGGAAGTGCTGTATGTAACCTTATCCTGACTTGTGATCGGGTCAAGAACTGGTTTCAGAGTTACTATTTTTCCTTTGTAGATGCGGGTGGATTTCAGGTTTGTGATGTAGCGGGTGGATACCTTGCCTTTCTGAACAGTTATCATTACAGCAACTGATACTCCACTTTTTAAATTAATATCCACATACGTTTTTCCGGATCTGTTTTTTGCAGTAAGTTTGAATGTACCATTTTTGCTGACATTGGACACTGTTACAAGATTCTTATTTCTTGCTGTTACACTCTTTACATAATCTCCTTTTGTAAAACCAGAAGCACGGACTGCAGTTGTGGACTGACCATATTTCAGGGTGATCTGATCTACATTAACATGGACCGTATAAGTCAGAATTTCTCCAAATTCTATCTGTCCGCACCGCTTACAAGTTCTCTCATTCTGATAAGCCTCTGATGCATCTATCGGGTAGCTTTTTCCAATCTGGTATCCATGAGCACCTGTTGCAATCTCCCGCAATTTCCATTCTGACCATTCATGCCCCAGTATAGGAGTAATCAACTCATCATTCGGATCAGAAATCTCCTTTTTTGCCTCTTTGTCCAAAAAACACTTTCCGCATTTCATGCACTGATAGTATTCACGTCTGCCTGAGTTCCAGCAATTGGCAGCTAATCCCGGAACTAATTCCAGTTCATGGCCTGTTGCAGGATATACTACAGATTCTAATTCATTTCCATTGTATGTATCATCATAATTTTTTCCGCAGGATTCACAATGCCAGTAACCTCTGTTTCCATCTTCCGTACAGGTTGCTTCTTTCCAGTCAACCCAGGTAAATTTATGTTCAAGCTTCTCGATTTTTGTCTCACCGGAAACTACAGTTCCTGCCTCATTGCTGAAATCTTTTCCGCATACATTGCAATGCCAGTATTCGATGTTTCCCTCGTTTATACAAGTCGGCTCAACACTTGCATAATGAGTTAACGGATCTGCGACATTATGGAATGCAAAGCTTTCTCCTGCTGCATAGGTTTCGGCTGTGGAACCTTTATGGCCTATGATCACAAGTGTACTGTTCTTCTCAGTATCTGAATTGTAGCCGATCGCACGTTTCTCGATTTTTACAGAATTTCCTGGAATGTAAACACTTCTGAGCGCCTGACAACCTTTAAATGCATCGGTATCAATCTTGGTTACATTTTCTGGAATGGTGATGTCTTTAAGTTTACTGCAGTCTACAAATGTACCATATACAACATTTGTCAGTCCTTTTGGCAAATGAATTGTTTCGAGACCATAACAGGCTGAAAATGCATATTCCCCAATTTCTGTCACACTGTCTGGAATTTCCAGACTCTTAATACTACGACACCAAGTAAATGCATGCTCTCCAATTGTTTTCAGATTCTTCGGAAATTTTATGCTTTCAAGCTTGTCATCATCATTAAATGTACCGTCTTTGATTTCGGTGATACTGTCCGGGAGTTCAACCGTTTTTAAATTGTCATTACTTGCAAATGCATATTTTCCTATATCTGTTACGGATTCCGGAACTATCATCGTACTGTATTGACCACTTGAAAATGCACTGTCTCCGATCGTTTTCAGACCATTTGGTAATTTGAACTCTGTTACACCAGTACTATTAAATGCTCCAGTTTCAATCGTTGTCACTCCAGCTGGCAGATTAATTTCCGTCAGTCTTCCACAGCCTGAAAAAGCCGCTTCTCCAATTTCTGTGACACCGTCTGGAATTACAATACTGTTCAATCTTCCGCACCCTGAAAACATAGAATTATTTATACGTTTAAGTCCGGATGGAAGTTTAACACTTCTCAAATCTGAACAACCGGAAAATACTCCTGTTCCTATATCTGTCAGATTATCCGGAATTTCAATAGCTGTTAGGCTACTGCAATTATAAAAAGTATTCGCTTCTATACTTTTCAGATTTTTGGAAAGTGTTACATTGCTGAGCTTCTCACAATTTCCAAATGCGCTCTCTCCTAAGGTTGTCAGGCTGTCCGGTAATACAATACTGCTTAAGCTGCTGCAATTCTCAAACGCAGCCTTTCCAATTGATGTCACACTGTTGGGAATATTAATACTGCTCAGACTATTGCAATTATAGAACGTACTTTCTTCAATAGTTGTAAGTCCCTCCGGTAATACAATATTATTCAGCTTTCCACATTGGCTAAATGCTCTCTGTTTTATTGATGTTACACTTTTAGGAATATTAATATTGCTCAGACTGCTGCAATACTGAAATGCACCTTCACCTATAGTCGTTACTCCATCCTTTAATACAACATCTTTCAGATTGCTGCATCCATAAAATGTCTCTCTTTCTATTGTTGACACACTCTTAGGAATATTAATACTGCTTAAACTATCGCAATTGCTGAATGCGCATTCTCCAATACTTGTCAGGTTTTCCGACAATATAATTGTACTTAAATTACTACAACCTGAAAATGTATAATTTCCCAAACTTGTTAAACTTTTTGGTAATGTAACACTGGTTAAATTCTTACAATCCTGAAATATACCATCCCATGACCCACAATTAAGAGAAGTAATTCCTTCTCCAATTTCTATGCTTTTAATCCTTTCATCATTTCTAAACTGCCAGGAAAATGCCACACCACTACCTTCAATCACAAGCCGTCCATCCCCATACAGCTTATAAGTAGCATTACTTCCACAGCTTCCACTGTCAACAACTTCCGAACTGTCGCCCGCACCAGCTATCACAGCTTCTCCATCTGAAAAACCATTTTCCACTTCTGCCTCCAGTTCTACATTCTCAGAGCTGTCTGCTTCTGTCTCTACATTCAGTTCCTCTGCACTGTCGTCAAACATCTCCAGATTACTGGCATCGTCAGCCTGCGCATTCTCATCGGATACTTCACTTTCAATTTCTTCCTCGCCTTCTGCGTCTGACGCTGCAGCGACAGTTTCCTCACTTTCATCCGCTCCTGCAGTTTCATTTTCCGCTGCATCTACTGCAATTTCCGCTGTTGTCTCTGTCGCTGTATCTCCGTTTTCTGTTCCTGCTACTTCTGTTTCATCTGCCTGAAATTCCTCAGCCGCATACACAGACACTGTCTCCACCGGAGCCGCCGCTGTTGTCAGGATCATAGCCGCAGACAACAGCCATGCAATATTCTTTTTCTTCATAGATTTCCCCCATTTTCAAATTCACATTTATAATAAAATTATAAATTTCCCATCACATTTAATCAAGCTTTGTTTAGAATATTTTTGTCATATTTTGTCTGTTTACAGACATTTTTTAACATTTTTTCTACTATAAAAACCCGGCAGCTGCACATGTGAAAAATCTCCATGTTTCATCTGCCGGGCTTCTGTTTTTATTTTCCTTTGTATTCTTTCACTGTTATGACGATTTTACGTACGCCTGCTTCATCGTCACTTCACCGTTATCTTACAGTTCAGTTTTTTCGCTCCGCTCTGCACGGTGATCACGGCCGTCCCTTTTCGAATTCCCTTTACAACACCTTTGGAATTTACCGTAGCGATCCTGCGATCCGAGGAACGGAAAAGAATCTTCTCGTCGCTGTAATACGGCACGGTCACTGCCTGGATCGTGTATGTTTTTCCACGAAGTATGGTTTTTGTTTTGGGCACGCCGGTCATCTTTACGGTCCTTACTGCGGCAGTATTGTTCAAAAAACGGAACCCATTTTTCTTTGCGTAAGTCTGAGCAGTAGAACTCTTTTTTCCGGCAATGACAAAAGTTTTATTTTTTCCACTATTGAAATTATAGCCGATCGCTTCTTTTTCTATCACTGTTTTACTGTTGAGGATCGTAATCTTTTTCATAGCCAGGCAATCATAAAAAGCATGGCTTCTGATCTTTTTCACACTGGCAGGTACTGTAATATTCCCCAGTTTTCGACAACTATTAAATGCACCGTTCCCGATCTCTGTAAGCTTCTTCGGCAACGACACCTTTCTGAGATCTGCACAAAAAGAAAACGCATCTTCACCAATAACCGTGACACTGTCCGGAAAACTTACTCCTGTCAAACCGCAATGCCGAAAGGCCGCTCTTTCTATCCTGGAAACGCCCTGTCCAAGCGTAACCTTTTTCAGCTTCATATCCGCCTCAAATAACGATTCCGGTAATATTTTCACACTTCCCGGAATGCTGACAGATTCCAGACTGTTACAGTAACTGAAAGCATATTCATCAATTTTTGTTACAGTTTTCGGTACATCCAGACTCGTAAGCTTACTCTGGTAAAAAGCATATGCACCAATGCTTTTCAGTCCATCAGGAAGCTTGATCCTGGTGATCGCAGTATCTCCAAATGCTCTTACCCCAATACTCCGCAGAGTTCCCGGCAACGAAATCCTCTTCATATTTCTGCAGTCTGAAAAGGTTCTGTCACCGATTCCCGTGATCCCAGATGCAACGGTTACTGTTTTTATCATTGCTGATCTGTATGAAAAATTATCGGTAACCTTAACCTCCCCTTTTCCTTGTATCTGCAGGTTTCCATTGGAGTACAACCGGTAAACAGCTTTACTTCCGCAGGAGCCCTTCGCAACAAGCTTTGCAGTGCTCTGCACGCCTGCTGCCGATGCTTCCTGTGCATATTCAGCCGCATAACCGGTCTGTGCATGTACAGCCACAGAAGATACACAGGACCCTGTCAGGATCATTGCCGTTGATAACAGTATTGCGATTTTTTTCCCAAACATAAAAGCTCCCTCCCTGAGAATCGATCGGATATCCACGATCTTCTCCCATGCAGCAACAAAAGGACCAGCATACATCCGGTCCTCATGTTCATCATTTAGAATCTGTTGGTTAATCCAACCACATACATATCTTCTTTATATTCCGGGATTTTCACAAGAAGTCCCTCTGCAGTATCTTCAGTTTCTACCTTCACTGCCGGATCAAATGGTCTCAGCGCTCCGTGGTAGCCTTTGATCAGGAATTCATTTGCGCCTTCCTTAAGATGATCTGCAAACACATTCAGATTTCCGTCTTTCTGTGTATAATGAAGCTCGATTCCATTCTCAAGCAGCTCAGATTCGCGGTCACTGCAGCGTGTTCCGTAAATACCGTCATGGTTTACCTTCAGCCATGCACCCAGGATCTTCAGTCTTCTTACCTGCTCCTCCGGGATAGTTCCGTCTGCCTTCGGGCCGATATTCAGGAGAAGATTTCCGTTATTTGCCACTGTTCCGACGAGAAGTGAAATCAGATCCGGAACAGAGATCAGCTTGTCATCGCCTTCGTTGGCATTATAACCGAAGGATAAGCCCATTCCACGGCACATCTCCCATTTCTCATTTCTGTTTACAGAACCGGATTTATATTCCTTAGTAAGGAAATCATGATAACGTCCGTTGAAACGGTCATTTACCACACCCTCCGGAACCTTATTGTAATAATGTGCTAAGAAATACGGCATCATCTCTTCACTCTGTGTCGGCCATCCGATATCATTCCAGAACACACTCGGTGCATAATCATCTACAAGCTCTTTCATCTGATTATAGGAATAATCTGCATATGCAAATGTCGGGCTGGCTGTTCCAAACAGATCATCATCCTCAAAAATAGGATCGTTTGCATACTGCCAGTCGATCAGTCCGGAATAATACAGACCCATGCGGATTCCTGCGTCACGGACAGCTTCTGTCAGCTCACCGGTGATATTTCTCTTCGGTCCCATTTCTACGGAATTGAAATGTGTATATTTACTTGGGAACAGGCAGAATCCGTCATGATGCTTGGTTGTCAGAACAACATACTCCGCACCTGCTTCTTTAAAGATCTCTGCCCACTGCTTCGGATCCCAGTTTTCAGCTTTCCACATAGGAATAAAATCTTCGTATTTGAAATCTTTTCCGTATTTTTCTATATGATGCTTATATGTAGGGCCTTTTCCAATATTCAGAGAATTGTAATACCATTCTGCATACGGATTATCCGCAAACCATTCCTTGGAATCAACCTCTCCCAGCTCCCATGTATGCGGTGCAAATGCCGGCACGGAATAAATTCCCCAGTGGATAAAAATTCCAAATTTACAATCCTCATACCATTTTGGAACTGTGTGTGCATTTACAGAGTTCCAGTTTCCTGTGAATCTTACATCTCCCATAATTAAAATACCTTATCCTTTCTGTCCTTTCAAAAAGACATTATAATTTACTCGCTTCCCCCAACAGCTATTCTACTGTGATCTTCAATACCACCGGCATATCTCCCGCCTCAATAACCCCTCTTCCGCAGGAAATATCCAGTTCTTTATTTCTCGCAAATGCCGGATGCAGATCTGTTCCGAGGATCTCAATATCCCGGATCGTGGATTTCAAAAGCTTCATATCATTGCCAAGAGCTTTGATATGGATCTCTCCATCCTCCGGCCAGTGCAGAACAGTCGCATAAATATGATTGCTCTTACTTGTAAAACGGATATCCTCAGAAGTAAAGTTCTTATCATAGGTATCCGTGAAATGTCCCTCCGGAACTACCGTCGGTCCCTCTCCGAATATCTTCCAGTGTCTGGTTCCGTATATTGCCTCTCCGTTTACCTTCAGCCATTTTCCCATTTCTCTCAGGATATGTGCATCCTCTTCCGGAATTGTTCCATCCGGCTTCGGTCCGATATTAAGAAGAAGTGCACCATTTTTGCTGACTACATCGATCAGATCCAGCACTACATCGGAAGGCTTCTTATAATCATTTCCAATGGTATAGCCCCAGGAATTCTTGGCTACAGAAGTATCATTCTGCCACAGATCCGGTGTGATATGGTCTAACTGACCTCTTTCCAGATCATTGACTGCGCTGCCGTAAACATATGCGTCAAATTTGGCATCAATGGCTGTTTCTTTTCCCCACTGTGCAGAACGATTGTAATAATATGCTGCAAATTTACGAAGATACGGTTTCCATGCATACTGCTGTATCCACCAGTCAAAATATACTATGGATGGCTGATATTTATCCACGATCTCGCAGGTGCGGACAAGCCAATCCTGCATATGCTCCTCCGTCGGGGGATTGTCATAAATATCAGTCATATCTCTGGTAATTCCTGCTGCCGGCCCATAAAGATCCGCATATTCCGGATCATTGACATCAGCCTCCGGAATCTGACGACCTCCGTTAAAGAACCAGTAATGCTCTGCTCTGTGAGAAGAAGCACCGAGAACCATTCCCTCTTTCTCAACCTCTGTCTTCAGTTCTCCGAGAATATCTCTCTTTGGTCCCATCTCAGCGGCGTTCCAACGACAAAGGTCACTGGCATACATCTGAAATCCATCGTGATGCTCCGCTACCGGAACTACGAACTTCGCTCCAGCCTCTTTAAATAATGCCGCCCATTCCTTCGGATCAAACTTCTCAGCCTTGAACTGAGGAATAAAATCCTTGTAGCCGAATTTATCCAGAGTTCCGTATTTCTCTGTATGATGCAGGTTCTCCTTAGAGCCTTTCACATACATATTTCTGGGATACCATTCGTTTCCGAATGCCGGAACACTGTAAACACCCCAGTGGATAAAAATTCCGAATTTATCTCTTGCATACCACTTCGGTACAGGATGCTCACAAAGAGAATCCCAGGTATCCGTGTATGGTCCCTGTGCGATCACCTCATCGATCAGAGAAAGGTATTCTTCTTTTTTCATTTTGCAACCCTCTTTTATATTTTTTGGTCATTTTCAACAGATGCTTATATGTTACCATCAAACTTTTTAGTTGTATACGTTCAATAATTCACAAATAAAGCGTTTCGTTTTTGTGCAATATACACATTTCAAAAGTGAAAAATACTCCGATGATATTTTTATTTGAACATCATCGGAGTATTTTCTGTTTTTTCAGATATTCTCTTCGATCACCTTTTCGATCCGTCTCTTCACTTCTTCTGCGATCTCTGTGGTATGCATATCTTTGTATTCCTCATAATACATCGGAGGAAGGATATGCACCTGTACGGTGATCCTCTCTGTAGAACCTGTATCAAAAGCCTTAAAGGAATCGATCAGTGCAACCGGAACAATCGGGCATTTCGTCTTGGTGGCAGTCTTGAAGCTGCCGCCCTTAAACGGTCCCGGATGATTTCCGTTTTTACTTCTGGTTCCCTCCGGAAAGATCAGATAATTACGACCAGCCTTCACTTCCCGTATTACATTGACAATAACCTGCATGGACTGCTTCAGGTCTTCCCTGTCAATGATAAAGGCCTTCATACAGGCAAAAACCTGCTTCAGAAAAGGAATCTCTCCAACTTCCTTCTTTGCAACCACCGAAAAAGGAACCGGGCATGCCCGGATGATCGCCAGCACATCAAACAGACCCTGGTGATTCGGAAAAAACATAAACCCCTTTTCTTTTGGGATATTTTCAGCTCCATGCACATCAATATGGATATTTCCGCCTTCAATGGCACGCTCATCTACCTGTCTCAGGAATGCGTATTTCTTCTCTTCCGGATAATCATCTGTATGCGCTGCATACCAGCAAAGTTTGATCCACCAGTAAGGAACAAAGACTATATTTCTGAGCACCATCAGTAAAATCCGCTTCATTCTTACATCCTCCCGCCTCTGCTTTATCCGTTCAGTTTCCCTGCGATCTTATCCTCGTATCCCGGATTCTTTTTCAGAAAAACCTCATAAGCCTTTGTATAATCTGTATAGGTTTTCGTAGTCATAAATTTCTGATAATCCTTGGCAGCCTGCTGGCTGATCTTATCTGAAATCTCAGAAGGCGCATACAGATAATACTTTTTGTCCTGGACCTTTACAAGATAGGTACTGATACATGGATATTCCTGCTCGTTCTCCAGAACAAGATTATAGCGGATATAAACATAAGAATAATTTTTGTTTTCAGAAATGGAGCCACAGCTGTCGATATTTACATCCTTTACTCCATGGGCCTGGAAATATTTTATCGTGGAGGAAATCTCTGTTTTCGCCTCATCCGATAACTTATCCGCACTGTAACAGCTCTGCATCTTTTTATTCTTGCCTGCTGCTGCCGCTTTGATGTAGCCTTCCACAACTCCCTCCGGAGTTCTGTGGCTGATCTTTCCGCAGCCTCTGGCCGCCAGAACGATCACCAGCAGGATCAAAATGATCCCCGCCAGTGTCGCAATGTGGACAAAATTCAGTTTTTTATTAGAGTATTTCAGCTTCTTTACAGATTTTTTTCTGCGTTTTTTCTTTGTCGTCGTCATGACTTATCCTCGACCTTATTCTTCTTCACTGCCTGTGACAGCTTCCTCTGCAGAGCCTTCTTCGTTATCGCCAGTTTCTCCGTCAGTTTTTTTGTCATTTGTATCTGCTTCCGGATCTTTATCTCTTACCTTGGCGATACTTGCAACAGTTACACCCTCTGTAAGATTGATCATCTTCACACCGGAGGTGATCCTTCCAAGAACAGAGATATCCGCACACTGCAGACGGATAATGATACCCTCTGTAGTGATCATCATGATCTCGTTCTCTTCGTTGACAGCCTTGGCGCCGACAACATTTCCGGTCTTCTCGGTGATCTTGTAGCACTTCACACCCTTACCGCCACGGTTCTGGACAGCAAACTCACTCATGGCTGTACGTTTGCCCATTCCGTTCTCAGAAGCTACAAGCAGATAATCTCCCTGGGTGTTCAGCTGCATGGCAACAACTTCATCACCGTCAGTAAGATTCATACCTCTTACTCCCATGGACGCACGGCCTGTACTGCGGACATCCGTTTCCTTAAAGCGGATACACTGTCCGTCCCTGGTCACAAGAATAATATCCTTATTATTATCAGTAGCCTTAACCTCGATCAGTTCGTCATCATCACGGAGAACGATTGCTGTAAGACCTGTCTTACGGACATTCTCGTAATCCTTGATCGGAGTTTTCTTCACAAGACCTTTCTTGGTGGCCATCATCAGATAGTGACCCTCTTCATATTTACGAAGCGGGATCACAGCTGTGATCTTTTCTCCCGGTGCAAGCTGCAGAAGATTGATGATCGCAGTTCCTCTGGCTGTACGACCGGCCTCCGGGATCTCATATGCCTTCAGTCTGTATACACGTCCTGTATTAGTAAAGAACATGAGATAATGGTGCGTTGTCGTCATCAGAAGCTCTTCGATATAGTCATCTTCAATAGTCTGCATACCCTTGATTCCTCTGCCGCCACGGTTCTGGCTGCGGAAGTTGTCAACGGTCATACGCTTGATATAACCAAGCTTTGTCATTGCGATCACTGTATTTTCTCTCGGGATCAGATCCTCTGTAGAGATATCATATACATCGTATCCGATAGAAGTCTTTCTGTCATCGCCGTATTTCTCTGCAATGGCAAGGATCTCCTCGCGGATCACCCTGAGAAGGAGCTTGCGGTCAGCAAGGATTGCCTGGAACTTGCGGATCTTCTCCATAAGCTCTGCATACTCAGCCTCCAGCTTCTCTCTTTCCAGACCTGTCAGTGCACGGAGACGCATATCCACGATTGCCTGTGCCTGCACATCTGTCAGCTCAAAACGGTCGATCAGCTCCTGCTTGGCGATCTGTACGTTGCGGGAACCACGGATGATGCGGATCACTTCGTCAATATTATCAAGTGCCTTCAGAAGACCCTCCAAAATATGGGCTCTCTCCTGTGCCTTATTAAGATCATACTGTGTTCTTCTGCGAACTACATTCTCCTGATGCTCCAGATAGTACTCCAGCATCTCTTTCAGATTCAGAACCTTCGGTTCCATGCTTCCATGATTCGGAACAAGAGAAAGCATGATCACACCAAAAGTATCCTGCAGCTGTGTATGCTTGTAGAGCAGATTCAAGATCACGTTGGCATTGGCATCCTTACGAAGATCAATACAGATTCGCATACCCTCACGGCTGGAATGGTCGTTCAGGTCTGTGATCCCGTCGATCTTTTTATCACGGACAAGCTCTGCGATCTTCTCGATCAGACGTGCCTTGTTTACAAGGTACGGGAGCTCGGTAACTACGATACGGGATTTACCGTTTGGCAAAGTCTCGATATTCGTCACCGCACGGACACGGATCTTGCCACGTCCGGTACGGTAAGCTTCTTCGATACCTCTCGTTCCGAGGATGGTCGCTCCTGTAGGGAAGTCTGGTCCCTTTACGATCTCAAGAAGCTCCTCCATAGCTGTTTCTCTGTCTTCTTCCACAATGTTGTCAATGATCTTAACAACTGCATTGATAGTTTCACGAAGGTTATGCGGCGGAATATTGGTTGCCATACCTACCGCAATACCTGTAGTACCGTTTACCAAAAGGTTCGGAAAACGTGCCGGAAGCACAACCGGTTCACGCTCTGTCTCATCAAAGTTCGGCTGAAAATCAACCGTATCCTTGTTGATGTCAGCAAGCATCTCCATGGATATCTTGCTGAGACGTGCCTCTGTATATCGCATGGCAGCCGCACCGTCACCATCCACAGAACCAAAGTTTCCATGTCCATCAACCAGCGGATATCTTGTGGACCATTCCTGAGCCATATTAACCAGCGCACCATAGATGGAACTGTCACCATGCGGATGATATTTACCCATGGTATCACCGACAATACGCGCACATTTTCTGTGTGGCTTGTCAGGACCATTATTCAGCTCGATCATAGAGTACAGAACTCGGCGCTGTACCGGCTTCAGACCGTCTCTTACATCAGGCAAGGCTCGTGAGGCGATAACACTCATGGCATAGTCGATGTAAGATTCCTTCATCGTTTTTTCCAGATCCACTTCGTGGACTTTGTCAAAAATATTATCTTCCATTCTTCTTTATTCTCCTAGATATCAAGATTCTTAACGAATCTTGCATTTTCTTCGATAAATTCACGTCTTGGCTCTACCTTGTCTCCCATAAGAGTGGTAAATGTCAGATCGATCTCAGATGTGGCAGCTTCATCCATGGTCACACGGAGAAGGATTCTCTTCTCAGGGTCCATAGTAGTCTCCCAAAGCTGCTCGGCATCCATCTCACCCAGACCTTTATAACGCTGGATCTTATTGTTTCCGTCACGTCCGATCTCGGTAAGGATATTGTTCAGCTCATTATCGTCATATGCATACCATACCTTTTTGTTCTTCTCCACTTTATAGAGAGGAGGCTGCGCCAGGTATACATATCCCTGCTTGATCAGCTCCGGCATGAACCGATACAGGAAGGTCAGAAGCAGTGTTGCGATATGTGCACCGTCAACATCGGCATCGGTCATAATGATGATCTTGTGATAACGAAGCTTGGAAATATCAAAATCCTCATGGATTCCGGTTCCGAAGGCAGTGATCATTGCCTTGATCTCTTTGTTTCCGTAAATTTTATCCAGACGTGCCTTCTCAACATTCAGGATCTTACCACGAAGTGGAAGGATCGCCTGTGTGGCACGGTTTCTCGCTGTCTTGGCAGAACCACCCGCAGAATCTCCCTCTACGATATAAATCTCACAGTTCTCCGGATTCTTGTCAGAACAGTCTGCAAGCTTTCCCGGAAGTGACATACTGTCCAGTGCGGATTTTCTTCTTGTAAGGTCACGTGCCTTTCTGGCTGCCTCTCTGGCTCTCTGTGCAAGAACAGATTTCTCAACTGTAGCCTTGGCAACTGCAGGATTCTGCTCCAGGAAAATCTCCAGCTGTTTACTTACAACACTGTCTACCGCACCTCTGGCCTCACTGTTTCCAAGCTTCTGCTTAGTCTGACCCTCAAACTGCGGATTCTCGATCTTAACACTGACGATCGCAGTCAGGCCCTCACGGATATCATCACCGCTTAAGTTTGGCTCACTGTCCTTAAGAAGCTTGTTCTTACGTGCATAATCATTAAATGTATTGGTGATCGCATTACGGAAACCGGTAATGTGTGTACCGCCCTCCGGTGTATTGATATTGTTTACAAAGCCATAGGTGTTCTCTGTATAGGAGTCATTGTGCTGCAGCGCAACCTCTACAGACACGCCGTCCTTCTCACCCTCACAGTAAATGATCTCCGGGTAAAGAGCCTCCTTACTTCTGTTCAGATAACTTACAAACTCACGGATACCACCCTCATAGTGGAATACCTTCTCGCGCTCCTGACCCTCTCTCTTATCCTCCAGTACGATACGAAGACCCTTAGTCAGGAAAGCCATCTCACGAAGTCTCTGTTTCAGGATATCATAATCATAAACAGTCTCCTCAAAGATCTCCTTGTCCGGAAGGAAATAAACCTTCGTACCGGAAAGCCCCGGTTCACAGTCACCTACCACCTTCAGCGGGTACATAGTCTTGCCACGCTCATATCTCTGTCTGTATTCCTTACCCTCTCGGTAGATGGTAACCTCCAGCCATTCGGAAAGTGCATTTACAACAGATGCACCAACACCGTGAAGACCACCGGAAACCTTATATCCTCCACCGCCGAACTTACCGCCTGCGTGAAGAATGGTAAATACAACCTCAACTGCCGGAATACCAGCCTTATGATTGATGCCAACCGGAATACCACGACCATTATCTGTAACTGTAATGGAATTATCCGGATTGATATCTACATGGATCTCCGTACAAAAACCAGCCAGTGCTTCATCGACTGCGTTATCCACGATCTCATATACGAGATGATGAAGTCCACGGCTGGAGGTACTTCCGATATACATTCCAGGCCTCTTACGTACGGCTTCCAGTCCTTCCAGGATCTGGATCTGATCCGCGCCGTATTCTGTATTCTCTGCGCCCATGTCATTCCTCCTGTTCTTGTCATCCGGACGTATTTGAAAATTCATTTCTGCAGAACCATAGCAGCTTCAGAAATTATTACATCAAATCCTGAGCAAGAAAAACTGATCTGTTAATTTCAGAAAATACTGTATTTTCATTTTGCAGAAAGCAATTCTCAAACCCGCTCCGGAAGTGTCATTTATACCTGTAAAATAAATATTTTTTACATACGAATACAGAGTTTATTATAGCACAAAAAAGCCTGTATTTCCACGCAAAATCATAGGAAATACAGGCAAAAAAGTATCTTATTAAATGCAATTTCAAATTACACAGCACAATATGCGCTTAAAATATATGGAATATTCAGCTACTCCAGTAAAAGCCCAAATTCTTTTAACAATTTCTTCTGGTATTCCGGATCTGATGCCGATTTTATAATATCAGACGTCCTGCCAAGCTCAGCAAGACAGAGGATCAAACTGTTAATACTATGTTCTCCCTGTTGCATTCCCTGCTGTATTCCCTGCTGCATCCCCTGCTGTATTCCCTGCTGCATTCCCTGCTGCATTCCCTGCTGCATCCCATCCTTTATTCCATCCTGCATTCCAATTCCATAACCTTCATCATAGCCAGCCTGTAAACTTTTTCTTATCTTTTCCTCAATCTGATCCTGTATGAGCCGATTTAATGCTTCACACATACAATCCGCCTCCCTGAATTTTTCTTCATTAGCCTTTACGATCATCTGCATGACTGATTCGTACAAAGGATTTTTCTGCTTTTCTCTGTATTCATTGAGAAGTCGTTTCATATCTTCCTTATCTTTTATTCTATCAGTCAGACTTCTCAGCCACAGATTTTTCTTCTTCGACAACTGCTCCGTTACAATAACCTGGATTGGGATCTTAGACCCTGTTACGTAATAAATTCCCTCTTCTATCTTTTTTATCCGGCATTTCCAAAACTCCCTCAAATGCCGGAGCATCTTCCGGGGATATGCCCTGCTTACCAAAGAGATCGTAATCTCCTCAATTGGGATTTCATCCTCAGTTACCGTATCCGCTTTATAAAAAAATGCATATCCACACACCTTATAAAAATCATTGATGCTTATATAATCCGTCGGACTCTTATACTCAATGATATTATATTTCCGGAAGATCCTTCCGATGTTTTTATTAATGGGGATATCGGTCTTCTTTTTGATCACAAGCGCATCGATCTCCATTGGTTTCGTCCCAAGCTGATGCTCATTCTCAAAAATCAGATTCTCCCTTTCTGACTCCAGTTCTATCTGGATATCAGCAAAAAATGCAGGATGCCACTGCCGCGGGTTAGAGCTGTTTGTTCTGTTTTTGTTTACGATCATACACGTCTCCTCTTTTTTGATCTCAAGGAGCCTCATCTGAAAACTCCTGCTGAAAAATGGAAAAAAGCATGAATTTTCTGAGATGACAGGCAATCTGCCTGATATATGAAATGTAATAGAAAAATAAGATTATTTTTAGAAAATATGCTTTTACAGCATTTCCATAGAATCCCGGAACTGCTTTTTATTTTTGATAAGATCAGCTTACCACAATATGGTCTGTACTGCAAGCAAATCATTTCGACAAAATCCGCACAGTACTTTTTATATTACTGTTCACTCCGTTCTCAGCAACACGCTTCGCGATGCCGGTGAACAGTAATCTTTTTATTACTACAAAGAAGCCACATACGCTCCCCAAAAATTCCGGGTCACAGTATGCAGCTTGTTCAATCATCCACGATCACGTTATTACGATCTGTACCGCAATTTACACCTGATCATTCAGCAGAACCTTCTCCATCCAGAAGCGCCTTATAAATATCCCGCTTGGAAACACCACGATCCTTGGCAGCAAGCTTCATGGCATCCTTCCTGGAATTCCCCTGCTGCTCATACATTGCCACATGCTCCGCAATGGAAATCTCCTCCCAGGAAGCACGCTTCTCCGCCTCCATCTCACTGCGGCTCCTGCCCTCGATCACAAGAACACACTCACCCAGTGGCTTCTCATCTTTATAAAAATCCATCAGATCATCGATCGTAGTCCGGAATGCCGTCTCATGCTTCTTGGTCAGCTCTCTGCAAAGAGTCATCCGGCGGTTGCCAAGCGCCTCTCTGAGCTCACCAAGAGTCCGTACAAGCCTGTGAGGCGCCTCATACAGGATAATAGTCCTGGTTTCACAGGAAAGCTCCTCCAGGATCGTTTTTCGTTCTTTCTTATCCGCCGGAAGAAAAGCCTCGAAAGCAAAACGCCTGGTATGCAGGCCTGACAAAGTCAGAGCAGTGATGCAGGCAGCAGGACCCGGAAGTGAAGTCACTTCAATTCCGGCTTCATAGCACATGGCGGCAAGCTCCTCCCCGGGATCCGAGATACCCGGAGTACCTGCATCTGTGATCAACGCAATGTTTGTACCTGCCAGCAGCTTTTCCACAAGGACATGGCCCTTATCTATCTTATTGTATTCGTGGTAGCTGGTCATGGGGGTTTTTATATCAAAATGATTCAGCAGTTTTATGCTGTTGCGGGTATCTTCCGCGGCGATTAAGTCCACTTCCCGAAGGGTTCTTAGTACTCGAAGGGTGATGTCTTCGAGGTTTCCTATGGGGGTGGCACATAAGTATAGTTTTCCGTTTTGTTTCATATTTGCCTCTTTTCTCGCTTGACCGCGGGGAGTTTTTTTCCACTTGGCCGTGGGGGATTTCGCTTGACCTCCGGGGGGATTCCGCTCGACCGCGGGGGGATTTTGCTTGACAGCGGGGGTTTCCGCTTGACAGCGGGGGTTTGTTTAAGTTTGGAAGCTTTGAAAACCGCAAAGGGGCCGCAAAGCCGCGCCCCCTCTGCACACCCCTTGGGCTTTTTTTAAGTAGTGCAAGGGATTCGTTGTTCTTATTTGTTGACTTGTGTCTGTATTCTTCGATACTCAACGCACTACGCTATGCCGATATTATTTCATTTCTTCACTTTCTCAGTGATTCTCTTCCGGCAAGGTCCCTGTATTCTTCGGTACTCAGCGCACTACGCTATGCCGATATTATTTCATTTCTTCACTTTCTCAGTGATTCACTTCTGGCAAGGTCCCTGTATTCTTCGATACTCAGCGCACTACGCTATGCCGATACCATTTCATTTCTTCACTTTCTCCGTGATTCTCTTCCGGCAAGGTCCCTGTATTCTTCGATACTCAGCGCACTACGCTATGCCGATATTATTTCATTTCCTCACTTTCTCCGTGATTCACTTCTGGCAAGGTGTCTGTATGCTTCGATATTCAACGCACTACGCTATGCCGATATTATTTCATTTCTTCACTTTCTCCGTGATTCACTTCCGGCAAGGTCCCTGTATTCTTCGATACTCAGCGCACTACGCGCTGCGATCTCTCGCTTTGAATCTCAGGTGAGGGGAGGCAGGCTGCTGGTGGTGACGTTAGCGGAGCCCCCGTCAGCGAGGTGAGGATAGCTGCTGCCACCGAGCGCACTGTCTGAGGCGAAGCCGAGTTTGCGCGAATGGCAGCAAACAAGCGCACGTAACGAACAGAAATCGCAGTGTGTCAGAAAACCAGTTTTCTATCCCGGGCAGGTTAACTCGTTTTTCTACTCAGTAGGTTAATTCGATTTTCTGCTCGGGCAGGTTAATTCTATTTTCTGCTCAGACAGAAATATCCTCTATAATCTGTATGCTGTTTTGTATTAGCAGATACGTGGCAGTAGTTCTCCTCCTGGCTGTGGAAGAAGTGCCTGTGTTCCAATCTCGGTAGTCATGACTACCTTACCTGGCTGATCGGCAGTGACTTCTCCGATAATGGCTGCATCTTTGGAGTAAGGGCACTGGCGAAGGGTCTCGACAATTTTTTCTGCCTCGGATTTTGGTGCCATGATCACCATTCGTCCCTCGCATGCCAGATAAAGGGGTTCGAGTC
>OLOY01000773.1_pt1 | contig 17922 bp, 17 predicted proteins | sample 1672771 | NCBI WGS metagenome assembly OLOY01 (sample SAMEA3136722, study PRJEB25190) | human gut metagenome
GCCGACAAAGGCCGCGAGCTCCCTGGCCGCCACGTCGTTGGAATGCGTGGCGCTGGCGCCGCACGACCGGCAGCGCCATCTCTGGGCGCCCGACGGGGCCCTCCCGTTCCGCTTCATGGGCCCTCCGCAGGACGGGCATTTCATATTATCCACGGCATCCTCCCGGAATCGGTGACTTTTTACCGTGAATTTCCTCATGCGACCTGGGAAAACGTCAATAACGGGACACACTTTTTGTCCGAGCGGGAAAGTCGATTCGGATGACTTTTCCCATAAAAAATGGGCGCTGGCCTGCGCCAACGCCCAAAATCAGACACATTATTTGTCCTATAAGCCTTTTTTTGGGAATGCACCGGCGGCAATCGTGCGATTTGATTTTGTCCACTACCGCCTCCCATTGTTGTTCGCACCATTGCACGAAGGATGAAAATTCATCCTTATCTTTAAACAAGGGAAGCAACCGGAACAGCATCGATTTCGTGTTGGTCTCGGATGGCCCTTCTTTGCTTTCGTCTAGCATGAAGTCAAGTAAGCGTTTCTCGATTGAGCCTTCGACAAAATACCCAAACATAATCGTATCATTGAGGTCATATGATCTCTGGCTTTTTCGAACGAAGCCTATCCTTGGGGATGGGATATACAGGTGGTCGGAAAACGCCCCGGTCGTCTCATACAGCATGGTCTGGTGGTAATAGATACGGCTGATGCACCATTGGGGGCTCGTGAAGAAAGGCGATGCGAGCATGAAATACTCATAGCGGTTTTCGTCATCCATGAATTTTCGAATGTACGTGAACTCTGGGAAGTCCTCGTGGTAATAGCAATTTTGGAATCCTTCATCAATTCCCTCGATGGCGTTCAAGGTACTCTTCCATTTGGAAGGCTCGCGCAGCAGCGATGACGCTCGTTCGAGCGGGGTTTTGTCGAGGCCGAAATGCCTTCGCCAAAGCTTCTCGGATAGGATGGCATCGGCGGTGCCATCGATGGGCGTATTGCTGTCCCCGTCGCGGCTATAGATCGTTCCGGCGCGAACGACCTTGCGCTTCGATCTGCCCGATTGGGAATCTCTGATGCTGGCCTCATAGTCCTTCGCTAGTCTGTACGGAATCGCATCGTCATCGGGTTCGATAAGCACGACATCAAGGTTGACGTCGCTAAGCCGGATTGGAACGACGCGCACGTAGGGAAAAGTCGTAAGCCATCTGCATGCGCGTAACAGGTCGGTGATTTTCTGGCTGTCCTTGCGGTTTTCCGAATATTCTTCTACGTCGATCAACTCGTGTTCCGCGCCATCGTCGACTCCGATAATAAGCAGGCCAATATGCCCTTTGGGATTGTTGGCAAGGCAGATGATGTCATGGATGAGGTCGGCATTGTTCTTGTGCCAGATGCGCTTGAAGTCCCAATGGGTGGCCTCTCGATTCGTGCCAATCAGGCGGGTTACGAGCGAAGGAAGGTCTTCGTCGCAGGTATAGAGCAACCTATCGGTTTGGTTCATAGGCATCGTCCTTATTCTTAATCATAAACGACAAAATGAAAAACGATTTATAGTCTACGAGTATATGCGGGAATTTTCTCGGCAGGACCGGAAAACGGGAGAGGATCAACGTGGCCATGAATGCAAACGAGAGAAGCCTATTTCTCAGGCTTTTCGTGAGCGTCAAAACTGGCGCGTCTTAACAACCTGGCCCCGTTGCCTCAAGATTGTTCGCGTAACCAATCGATTTGGAGGTGCGGCGGTGGACGGTGCGCAGCGAAGGGGCATGTGGGCCGGGCGCATAGAGCGCCGCCTTTCTGCCGACACGACCATCAAGGAATGGTGCGGGCTGAACAAGGTGTCGGAATCGAATCTGTACAGGTGGATGGCGCGCTTCCGCGAGGAGGAGCCTGGCAGGTTCCCCCGCAGGTCCAGCAAGTGTCGACGCTTATTTGACTACGCACAGTCTTCTTCAAGCTTCGCCTTGAGATTGGGGAATTGGTCGCGTCTGTAGGTCGTCAGTTTGAGCATGGGCTACGCTTCCGGTTTTCTTTTACGGCCTGGATAATCGAGAGCGCGTCGATGTAGGTGGGCATTTCATCGACGTCGAAGACCCGAAGCTGAACGTAGGGAAGCTGTACTCAGCCCTTTTCGCCGACGTCAACGAGCCTACGACAATTACTCTCGAGCCCGCGATTGAACTTAAGTGACGACCTTGTGTGCGAAACGGTCAGCTGCGGTCACCTTGCGGTCAGCTGCGGTCACCTTGCGGTCAGTTATGAGCTATGCATTTTCGTTGAGGCGATAATACTGGTAAGGGTCGTTCGTTCCCCTGCCGACCCACGCGAGGACGCCTTTCTCCGCGAGCTGTTTCAAGGTTTTCGTCGCCTTGGTTCTTCCGACACCCGCTTGCTCCATAAGTGCCTTCTTCGTAACGCGGCCCGAGTCGCGCGCAATTTGCACGGCGGTCTTCTCGGCCTCGTTGAGACCCTCAAGTGCCGACGGGCTGGCGGCGATGACAGTTGTGCCGTCTGCTGCGATGTTTCCCCGGTCGTTTACCTGCGACCCGGTGCGTTCGAAGCGAATGACGGTGGCGTTGACGTCCTGGCGATAGCTGAATGCCACGCCAGCGACGTCGCACGCCCTCTTGATGCGCGGTATGCCGGTGCCGTACTGCTCGATCATACCCGAGCGGAAGAGCACCTGCGCGATGTTCGGGTTGCGCTGCTTGAAGTCGCCGCCCGATCCCTCGAGATGCCTCTCAGGCGAGTCGCCCTCGGGGAACAGCCCGGGGTTCACTATCTCGATGAAGTCCATGTAGACGTTTACCTGAACGGATGTGCCTGTTGCGTAGTCGCGGTGGCACAATGCGTTGGCAATTGCCTCGCGCACGGCCTCCCTCGGAATTTCAGGAACCTCGCGGCGCTGCATCCCGGGTTCGCCGAAAACGAATTTGCGGCGGATGTTGGATACGACGAAGAGCTCGGCGCGTTTCAGGAGTGGGATCAGGGGGAGGAACTCCTGCCTGAGGTCGAGGATGTCGAGTTTGTCGTTGCCTGCGAGCAGCCCCAGCTTCATCCTGGGGTAGGCGCTCGGCGCTTTGCAGAACGCCACGGCGGCCGCGTTCGTGAGCGTTCCGTCGGGAGCTATCATACCAAGCCGTGTGAGGACGTCGGAGGCATTCGTGAATTCGTCGCTCACACGTCCCGCCTGCAGGCCAAGCTCGACGAAGTCGCGCACCGCCTGCTCGTCGGCGTCGGCGACGGGCCTTCCGGAGGGCAGCGAATCCCATGGGCTGTGGGCGCGGTCGCGCTTTATGATCATGGTGCCGAGTTCTGCTGCAGATAGCGTCTTGTTCGAAGTTCCCACGCGGGTGAAGTAGCGGCCGTCGGCGGAATAGGGGGCGTTCAGACCCGAGAACTCGACGTGGATATAGATCAGCCCTTCCTCGGCTTCGAGGCGCTCGACCGTCGGGAACACCGCGGGCTCAATTTTATCCGATATCCAAGACGTCACCTGGCGAAGTGTCGCGTCTGAAGCCTCCTGGCCGATGACTTCGCCGTCGTCTTTAACGCCGAAGTAGAGCTCGCCGCGGCCGTGCTTGTTCAACATGGCGCTCACGGCCTGCAGGGCCTCCTTATGCTCGCCGGTCGACTTCTTGAATTCGACGGTTTCGCTTTCGCTACCCAGGTTCATCCGCGCCGCCTTTCCCGTTCGTTGCTTGTCTCGTTGGATTATACCGTGGTCGCCATGGGCGAATTTATGGAAGCGCGTTTGCTTGCCCCTTCCACGTTTTCATGCGCCTTAATGCCCTTTGTGAAGAATCATCCCATTGGGAAACGGGTCCCAATGGGACGATTTTGGTATCAGGCATGGGGGAAATCGGTGCGCTCCGCGTGTTTGAGGCTATGTGCCATTCCGATTCACTAATGCGTCCCAGGTGGCTCGAAATGCTCCATCGAAATTGCTGGCAATCCTCTCAACCTGCGCAAAATCCCCGTTCTGCCTCGCGTTTTCGTCTTGACAAAAGGGATGAACGTCGTGGGCCCACGCCCCACGCTGCCGAACGAGGTGGCAGCTTACAACGACTACTAGCGCCAAAGGCTGCTGGTGAAGCCCGGCTGACCTGCTACTGGCAAACCCGCCGCAACCGCGACTCCATCACCTTCGACGGGTGGGTCGGTTTGGACCTGTGACGGCGCCCTCGATGGGGCCGTATTCTCCCGTGGGGAAGAATGCCTTGGGATAGTTGAGCACGTGCTCCTCCCAACGGCTGTCGAAGATCTGGTAGGTCTTGTGCTCGGGCGGCGGCGCCACAGTCATGCCCAGGTTCACGTAGCTGATGTTCTCGTTCATGAAGCGCTCGCTGCTCACGTTCAGCCAGGGTACTCCGGCGTAGCTCGCCGTCTCGGCGTTGCCGTCGGTGATGCCCTGCGCCGCCGCAGTTCCAACCTAAAAATCAAAATTGTAAAACACAGGCTTTGCCGAGCCGGACCATCTTCAGCACGTCGTCGACCGGCTCGGCTGTGATGTCGGGACCGGAAGCGTCAGCCGTCTTTGCCGAATCGACCAGGCTACTCCTTGACATGTCAGTTTTCGATATTCTGACATTGGTGTCGACGATCACCGCCGCCGTATATGCACGAACAATTTCCACCAAAATTTATGAACGATTCATCTCGTACTGCAAATTGACCGTGTCATTTACCGCTCGCATGAAGGCTGCTCTTCCGAAGCTCCGGATTCCAAGTCATCAGCCCTGCAAAATAAAGAGACCCATTTCTTTTCGGCCACAATAGTAATCAATGCTCCAGCCAGAACCAGAATAGTAAACGGGAAAATGATGTCGGCACTTGGCTCAGTGAAACATAAAACAAAGGCAGCGATAATAAGTATGGTTCCGACAAGGCTAAAAGAACATAAAACCCGAGATATGCGTCTCATGTACTTGAGCTTAAATCTTTTTTCGGCATCCCAGAGATACTCGTCTATGTCTCTCTTACGTATACTATCATGAATGACAAGCAATATACCCAATACAGCAATGAACGGAAGTGCCGCCAGCATGCAGGCACCTCCATCTTTTGATAGCACCTCCAAAATTGGGGCACCGTTCTGCACCGCCGAATTCACTGAAAGCACCAGACAGTAGGCGATGATAGCAATCATGGGAACATACATGCCAAGTATTACCGTCTGCGTTATTCTATACGAAGGCTCTTCCTTGTATTTCCATTTCCACACTGCCGCATAAACCCTCGCTAGCGAGATGGCATCTTTTTCGCTTTGCTCGGAAAGCCATTTGGCTAATTCCGCGTTTGGCTCCGAAGAACTACCCCATTGCCTCGAATCGCGGCAATTGAGCTTGGAGCCACCGAAGCGATAGCCATGATAATCGCTGCGACTATTTCGGAATCCATTTATCCTCCCAATATGAACTTCGTTAAAGACTATTGAGCGGCATATCTTTTTGAGCAAATTAGCTCAAAAAGATATGCCTGTGCATTCTAATGAAGGTGCATCGTATGATTCTAAACGCTTAAGAAGATGTTAGCGCGTGGAAAGCATCCGTACCCGACCTCGGCTACGGCTCCCAACTTTGATTCGATACCCGCCTGCATAGAATAAGACTAAAGGGTCAGAGAATCGAAATAGCCTAGGGCGTCGGGATTGACGTTGTTTGATTTTTATGAGCGGCTGTTTTAGGTTGCTGTGTAAGTCGGGCCATTCACCTTTGCCGCCGTCATCGTCTCGCCCACGTCGCAGCCTTTGCGATATGAAGGGTGGAGTATTGGGCACTACGGTGAGGCGGTTGAAGCTGCATGCAAGAGGCTGAATGCGGAAATGCAGAATAAGGTCGGTCGGCGAGACGTAAGCGAGACGAGCCTGTTCAATGAGTGCTTTAGTGATGACGACCCCAAGCCGGGCAGGTCAAGATTGCGGTTCTCGGTGAACGCCGAAGGGAGAACGGCTCAGTCGATGCGGCGCGGCGTACGTGCTTATGCCGAAGGCGTGTTCGCTGCCATTCGTAACCCTTTGGCTCATGAGTATGGGGTCGAATTGGCTCCTCAAGTCGCGCTAGAATATCTTGTTACGTTGAGCGTGCTGGCTCGTTGGGTGGATGAGGCTTCGGTTTGCGAGTGCGGAGGAGCTGACGCAGCTCGATAGCTCGGGTTGTTCGATGAATGCAGACGCGAGTGGTATTTCGGCTGTTGCTTAGGATGCTCACATTGCGCCTCCGCCACGCCGTGAGCTAGACCCCAAAAGTGCAAAGGACCCCGTTTCCTGAACGGCAAAAGAAGTGAATCAAGCGGCCCGGCCGAGCCTGTACCCGACCGGGCTGCTTCCGTCCAGGCGCCTCTTGATGCGCACGTTGTTGTACCAGTCGATGTACTTCTCCAAATCCCTCTCGAAGATATCGGGGTCGTCTCCCTCCCAATCGTAGTAAAGCTCGGTCTTGACCATCGAGAAGAAGTTCTCGGCCTTCGCGTTGTCGAGGCAGTTTCCTTTGCGGGGCATGGACTGGGCGATCCCCATCCGCTCGAGCGCGAGCCTGTAGGCGGGCATCTGGTACTGCCAGCCCATGTCCGAATGCAGCAACGGGGCGCCTTCGCCATCGAGCCTGCCCTCGAGGCCCGCCAACATCTCGAGGACCATCTTCATGTTCGGGGACCTGGGTATCGAGTAGGCGACGACCTCGTCGTTGTAGAGGTCAACCACGGGCGAAAGGTAGAGCTTGGTGCCGCCCACCTTGAATTCGGTGACGTCGGTCACCAGCTTGGCCATCGGGTCCTCCGCCTCGAAGTCGCGGGCCAGCAGGTTCGGGGAGGACTTGCCGACCTGGCCCATGTAGGAGCGGTATTTCCTGCGTCTGCGGGTCCGGCACAGCAACCCCTCCTCGCGCATGACCTTGAGCACCGTCTTGTCGGCGATGCGAGCGCCGGTCGCTTTGCGCAACGTGTCGGCAACGCGTCGGTATCCGTATCTGAACTGGGATTTCTTGCATATCTCCACTATGGCAGGCCGCTCGGTTGCCTGCCTGTCTGAGGGAGGGTTCGCCTCGTGGTAGTAATAGGTGGAACGCGGCATCCCGATGAGCTCCAAGAGCGTGGAGAGCGGATATTCCCGCCTCAGCGACTTCACTATCTCGTGCTTCCGCCTGCTGCCGAGAGGGCCGTCGCCGAGGCGGCCATTCGTTTTAAGATCTCCACCTCCATCTCGAGGCGGGCGCACCGCTGCTCGAGCGTCTCCTCGCTCGCGGGCTCCTTCCTCCTTCGCCCCGACGGGTGGACGGCGAGGGCGTCGTCGCCTCCCTCTCGGTACCGCTTCACCCAGTCTCGTATCTGCGCGCTGTTGCGCACGCCATGCTCGAGGGCGAGGGCTTTGTAGTCTCCCTCGCCGCGGAGATAGGCTTCGACGACGCGAAGCTTGAACTCCTGGGGATAGCGGTTGTTCTTCCTCGGCCTGTCTATAGCCCCGACGCCGCCTTGGTCGATCCTCTCCCTCCAAAGCTTCACGGTTGACTTCGTAAGGCCAAACTCATGCTGCAGCATGGCGATGGTCGCGCCGTCGGCGTACCTGTCCGCAAAGCGCTGTTTGAACTCGGCAGAGTAATCCTTGCTCAGCAAATCAAACCCCCCTAACGCAGAAGACCCCTATAGGAGAAGCAGAACATTGTCTGTCCAACTATAGGGGTTCACTGCAAATGAATCGGATGCAGTGTCTCCGGAGTATTATTTGTGCTCTTCCGACCATGCTGGCTGGGCTGGGGAGTGCGTGATTAGGTTCAGGCTCGAGAACCGAAGCGACAAAAGGGTGAGCATACGCGGAATTCACGTCGATAAACATAAGCTGACCATTGACCCTAAAGGGTCAATGCTGTTTGTTCCGCAAGGTCGATTGACGGGTGAGCCATATCGTTTTGCTTGTTATTTGGATTCTGCGGGTTCGTCGTCTATGGTGCTGCTAGATAGCTGGGGATGCAATGGTCGCCAAATCATTCCTCAGAATTACTTCGACGAAGCTTCGATTGAGCTGCTGCCAAATGCATTGCTTAACTTCGCTATTCATTTGCGTACGGAGAAGGAATCGTTTGAGTGTTGTGGCATATCTCTGGTATGGGAATCAAAAATGGGCAAATTGAAGGATCTTACCGTACCTCTCCCGAAGAAGGTATTTGTTTATGCCTTTGATCGTGTTCCGGAAAGTCAGAGGTTCAGGAGGACGTACGACATTGTCGCGCCTTGGATTACTCTGGAGAGTGATGACCGGTTTTCTGGAAAAAATGCGTATCGATGGTATTAGGAGACGTAGGGCAGCACATGCTCTTTGATCGCCGAGTCGGACCATATTGCGAGCGTGAATGGGGGAGTGCCGGTAAAGTCAGCAGGGGGGATGGTCCCAAACTTCATGCGTTGCTCTCGAGATAATCGCTGTGGCGTATCGGTGCGATCTTGCCTTCCCGATACATGAGTCTGTGGGTGGTAACTTAAAAATGAACATATGGGTCTGCGGTGGAAAACCTGGACCGTTTCGGGTTAGGCGATTTGGGCTGGCCAAGATTTCTTGGACGGAAAAAAATAAGCTTCTTCAGGCAACATCTCGCTCTAGGTCGCGCGGGACGTTATAGCCAATCGATGAGCGCATCCTCTGCCTGTTGCAGTAGGGCTCGATGTATTCGAGCACGTCCCGCTTCGCCTCCTCCCTCGTCTTGTAGCCCTTGCCGTTCGCCAGCTCGCGCTTGAGCGTCTTGAAGAAGGATTCCGCGAGCGCGTTGTCCCATGGGTTGCCTGGCCGCGGCATGGATTGGGCGATTCCATGGGACTCGAGGCAGCGCTGGAACGCCCGGGAAGTGTACTGGAAACCCTGGCCGTCGTGAAAGACGAGGCTGAAGTCGTCGGGCGGGCTCTCCCTTCCGACTGCCTGCTCGAGCGCATCCGTGACCAGCTTCTCGGTCATGCGCCCGGACATCGACCGGCCCACGACCTTCCTGCGGAACGCGTCGATCGCGGCTGCGAGGTAGGGCCATCCTTCGCCCGTTCCGATGTAGCCGATCCACCCCTACTGCGGCGACCGCAAGGTGCTGAAAGGCTACAACGATCCGAGGACGACGCATCCCGAGATCGCGAGGGAGTGGAACAAGGAGCGCAACGGCGACCCGAAGCCGACCGACGTGATCGCCAGCTCCGACAAGCGCGTCTGGCGGAAGTGCAAGGAGGGCCACGAGTGGTCCGGCCTCATAGCGAACCGAGCGCGCAAGGGCAAGGCTGACCTGGGCTGCCCGTACTGCTCGGGGCGCAAGGTGCTCGCCGGCTACAACGACCTGGCCGCCACGCATCCCGTCATAGCGCCGATGTGGCACCCGCGCATGAACAAGCGCTTGAAGCCCGCCGGCATGCAGGCCGTAAGCCGCAAGCTCGCATGGTGGCGCGGCGAGTGCGGCCACGTCTACCAGATGGCCGTCCGCGGCGGGGTGAGGGCCAAGCCGGGCTGCTGCCCCGTACTGTTCGGGGGGGAGGCCCGAGAAGCCGATAAGGCTCGACTAGCCCTCGGCCTTCGGCGAGGAAGGAATGGAGGGGGGAGGCGTCGGTGCCTCCTGCCTATAGGCGTGATCTTGCGAATATTGGACTGGGCGGCTATGCGTGGCGGTTATGAGGGTCCGCATCGTTTTCGATGGCTGCTTGGATTGCGGGCGCATGGGGCCGGTTGTGGAGGCGGCGGTGTCTCTAGGCATGGCGCCCTTCTGCCTATAACGGTGCGGCCCGACGTGGCGGCGCAGTTGGACCCGGCTGTATTCCGTCAAGCAAAAATCGACAGGCTTATTTTGAGCAGACGGTTACAGGCCTTCGCTTTCGCCCCATGAAGCTGTTCTCGCCCAAAAGACCCCTTCGATGAGAACGTCGTTCCCATAGGCTCTTTGTATAGCCAATTTGCAAGTTTTGAAGTGGGCGCCACTGGATATAACGTCGTCAAAGATAAGCACACTGGCGTAATCCTTGATTGCGATTGACGTATCAACGACAATATTCGAGAAAAGGGCGTTGACGTTTCTTGTCCCAGCGCCGGTGTGGGCTGAAGCGATGGTTCGAGAAATCGACAGCAATTCGAAAGAGTCCACGTTCGGGAATCGCGAAGCTACCGTCGAACAGACCTTGACCAGGCGGTCATCATAGTTTGGGTCCGTTCTCGATTTTGAGGTAACCGCCGGCACCAAGAGAAATCGGGCGCGCGGGTTGGCATCGCGGAACAGCATTGCCAGGTCGTTCGTGATAGTCTGCACGGCCTGTTCTTTGTATCGCCTTCTCGCAGGGTTGTTCTGCAGTGCGACAGGTGGAATCTTAAAGTTCTCTATTGTCTGGTAGGCATAGGACCACTGGTCGATTTCGCCATATTGGTGCGTTTCGCGGGTATGGAGAAAGAGGCAGATGTCTTCGCCATCAAGCTCGCGATGGTTGAAAGAATTTACCCGGCTGATCCTGGTCCAGAGTGGCGTATCCAAGCTAGGACCCAATCATTTGCAAGATGTCGTCGGGCTCGTCGAGAATGTGCGCCCCTGCATCGACGAAGCGTTTTGGCCATGTGATATTCGGGTTATTGAGGCAAGATTTCATGATGAACAGATCGCGGCCTTGTTTGATACAAGCGCTTGCCTGTATAAGGGAGCCGCTTTTGTCGGAGGCCTCGACTATGACCGTCGCGTTTGATATGGCGGCCATAGTGACGTTTCGTTCTCTGAAGTACTGCCTCTTTGAGTTGAAGGGTTGATGCGCGTATCTGTAGAAGGGGACTTGGCTTACGAGCAAGTGATTGCGAGCTATCTCTTGCTGCAGCCCGATATTCTGCTTTGGGTAGACCTCGTCGATGGGGGTGCCGATGACCCCGATAACCGATCCGCCATGCTCGATGCAGCTCGTAAGCGCCGCTGTGTCTATGCCGGCAGCTAAGCCGGATACGACGGCAATCCCGTTTTGGGCGAGAATCTTAGCGAGGCGTGCCGCACGGGCGCATCCTTCGGCGGATGCTGCTCGTGCGCCGACGACGGAAACGCTTTTCTTGTCGATAAGATTGATGTTGCCGCGGTAATAGATCAGAGGCACTCGCTCGTTCGCGACTGCGAGCCTTGAGGGATACGAAGGCGTGTTGTTGACCGCAACATCGAAGAATCCAAGCCGGTCATCGAAAAAGGTTTTAACCTTGGAGTATTCGTCTTGAAGCACGATGATTTCGTCAAGAGCCTCGGTTGGCAGGACGCCCCTATTGACGGTTTGCTCCGATATGGTCTTGAGGGAAGAGTGCGGTATCGAATAAAGGTATTCGTAGGCGAGCGCCTCGTCGTAGGGGTCGACGACATCGGGAAGTTGAAGCGCTAAAGCCGACATCGTAAACCCTCCTTGCACAACGGACAGTAAATAGCAAGTATCTATATTATATCAAAGTCAACACTGCCGCGATAGAACAAATGTTTGTAAAGTCGGTGTAACGTTTGTGGGGTGCCGCGATAATCGGTTGGACCTATGTTGAAAACGAATAGCGGCCGCATGGTCACGATTAGGTATGGCAAGCCCCTTTTCGTTCGCAAGCTTTTCCAGCTGCTGGTCGTATGTGAGAAAGTCTTTCGACACGAAACCACTCTCAAAATCAAGAGGAGGGCCCGAAGATCCTCCTCTTGATTCCAGTCTTCACGAGTATCTGAAACCTAATCGCTTACACAATTTTGACGTATCTACCCGCACGTGACCTGTGACAAGGTGCTCAGGCAGCTTCCGTCGCTGGCAAACCTGCATGCGCGCAAGAGTATCGCCTTCATCGGCCCGGAGGGCATCGGCAAGACCCATCTCGCCCAGGCTTACGGCAACAGGTGCTGCACGCTGGGGTTCAAGACCTATTACCTGAAGGCGACCGAGCTCAAGGCCAAGCTGGAGAAGGCGATTGCGGAGAACAGGGCAGAGTCCGTGGTCAATTTCATGGTGAAGCCCTCATGCCTCATCATCGGCGAAATAGGCAGGCGCAAGTTCGACGGCGAGTGCACGAACCTGTTTTTCGACACCGTCGATCGCCGCTACGAGAAAGAGGGCCCAAACACGCTCATTCTCACCAGCAACACGCCGACGGTCCAATGGGGAGACTTCTTCACTGGCGGCGACGCACTGCTGTGCGCTTTGGACAGGTTGTTCGACAGGGCATCGGTCTTCATGATGAAGGGCCCGTCTTACCGCGGGAGGGAATGCGAGGTTTTCTCAGTCGAAGCGATGGCGTCAGTCATTAAAGGCGCGAAGTAAAGAAAACGTATAACTACAACCGCGCTGGTGTAACGGCGATTTTAATTCGGCTGCGCAGTGGCTAAATTATCCCGGCGCTAACACATGGGTGGTTGCCGTTTTATAATTGAGCGAATGATGGTTGGTCGATAGGTGGCTTTATGTTTGGGCTTGCGTCTTTACTTTCTGACAAAGCGTGTTCAGAGGGCTTGTCGTTGGTTGGATCTAAGGTTCGCCAATGGTACAAGTTAAGGGAGATAAACAGACTTGTCGCGGGCTATCGAAAACGCGCTGCCATGATTTCAACTTCGGTTGACCTTGCGAGTAGATTCGACGAGGTAAAGCTCGTCGAGGAGCTGATTGCTCACGAATCCAAGATGGATGTTGACCGAAGCGAGATGATCGGGTTCTTTCTCGGGTCGAGCTCGGACGATAATGCCGTAGCGTTGGTATCTGAGTTTCTGGATGAATTGGATGAGATACTGAGTCCTGAAATCGGAACGTTGGCGGATAGGAGGAACCGGACTAAGCTTGAATCGATTCAGCGCGATACGAATACTATTCGCAAAAGCGTTACGAACTATGAAGCGAGCAAGGAAGCTCAGCTCTCTTTGCTGAAGGAGCTCCTTGAGCCGCTCGGCCGCAATGCTGGTGATATTGAGGACATTTCGGCGCTTCTTGATTCCGTTGAGGGCTCTGTGTCATCTGCGTATCTTCGGGCATATTGCGACCTTTGCGCAGGGTCGAGGGTCGATTTCTCTTTCGAAAAGGACATCAAGGGGCGTGATGATCTAGTATTAATCCTGGCTGGTGTTGCTGTGAGTGCAGGACGACTTGCCGAAGTGCGTAGAATCCTCCGTTTGTGCTCTTTTGAAACTGGCGCGCTCGATAACGCTATCGAAATGCTTTTAAACGATGTTCCTAGAACATCGAACCCTATTGAGATTGAGGTTCCCGATGCAACCTTAACTCGCGAATTGGTTGGGTTGCTGAACTTCGAATGTATGTATAGGCGACATGCATATAAGCCGGCGGTGGATATGTCGGATGGTGCTGCAATTCTGTGGAATCCAATAGCAAGCGAGCGGTTACGCCTTTCTAATCTTGCGGCAGAGGCGATGCTTGATGGCTCGCAGCTGCTGACGCTTGCTTCGGAGGTCATCGGCAGCTTCCGCAGTTGGTTCCCCGATTTTCTTGTAGGGGAGCTTAGATACGTCTTGTCGATGGCGTTTTCTTTGATGACGGAAGAGTGCGTTCGTGGCTGCGTCGACCAGTTTCCAGAGGGCCTTGCGTGCTTTGGGCAGGATGTGCTTAAGGGCATTGAGCTGCAAAATTGCCAGGATGCGGAAACGGCAAAGAGCATTTTCGTTTGGGCTGAAGCGAGAGCGAACCCTGATCTTTTATTAGACGCAGCTCATAAGCTAGTGAACTTGAACGAAGCTGAAAGGCCTCGGGTCGTGGTTGCGTTTGAAGGGAATTACGAATGGGCGTTTCCTAACGTAAGGCTGCTGAGTCTGTACGCGACCCACATTAATCCGGGGATGTCGTACGAGACGTATTGCAAACTAGGGCACGCTTTTGCATGTGAGCCGGTTTTCCATCTAACGGCATATCAATTATTTGAAAGCAGCAACCCGGAAGAATCTGAGCGTCATATCGAGCGGGCGATTGAGCTGATGAGGGCTCCCGATAAGGGCGTGGAGATGCTGTTCTCGCACGCCTGGGTGCCATATCTGGTGCAGAAGAATCGTGTTGAGGAATTGATTCAGCTCGTCGAGGGGCCTTTGCCTCATGCGCCGTATGCGCTCGCGATGTCGTTTTTCCGGTCGGTGGCGAATTGCGACAAGGATGGGGATTTGCTCGATCGGGTAATCAACTCGATGGACGTTGAAGCGATTGAAGATCCTCGCACTGCGGAAGCTGTAGCATGCCATTTGAGAGCTGCGGGCAGTTCGCATTTGGCTGGCCGAATAGCGCTGAAGGCGTTGAAGGCTCGGCCAACCGATGCATTGGCGGGTATGGTTGCCCAATGGGAGGTTGAAAGCTCGCTGGCTCCGGACCCTGAGCTTCTTGCGTACATCAAGCAAAGTGACACTCCGGAGATGAATATCGTTGCCGCGAATCTGGAAAGGGAGGACTCGAACGAAAGCCAGCAGAACGACAACCTGATTCGGGCAGCTTTCGGCGGCGGCGAGGTAAGCAAAAGGGCCTTGGTACTGTTTGCCGTCTGGAACGCGGGAATTGGCGAGGAGCTTGTTAATCCTGTCGAAGTCCGCCCCGATACGTATGTTAAGGTTCGATCAGGTGAGGGAAGAGAGAAAACGCTAGTGTTTCCCGTTTCGAGGAGGGCAGTGAAATCGGACGGCCTTGAGGGTCCGGCCGGTTTTGTATTCGGGACGAGTTCGAAAATATACCTCCAGCTGGTTGGGCAGCATGTTGGTGATGTCGTTGCGATGGACGATGGTCCTTGGTCCGTGGTGGAAATAGGAAACATGTCCAGTTTGCTGAAGCGTGTCGGATTTAGCGAGATGTCGGCGATGCCTGAGACCATGACGTTCTCGGGCTCGCCAGAGGAGACTCTTGACGAGCTTGTTGAGATGATGCACGAGCAACAGCCTTCGGTCGATCCCTACGTTAATGGTGTTGAATCGAACGGCACAATCATATATTTCGGCATAGAAACCGGTGCGAGAATTGCGCCAAGAGATCGACGACTGGAATTTGTTCTAAATGCAATAGAGAATCAAAACATGCCGTTCAGAAGGTCTGTCGTCTGTCGGAATTACGCGCTATCGACAAGCACCAAGTTCCTTCTATCCTATAACTCTATTGCAGTGCTCGCCTTGTTGGACTTGCCGGATGAGCTCAAGGCGCATTTGATAACGGCTTGCGTGATGACCGAAAGCACCATAAGACATGTGAAGAAGGATGCGGAGAGATTGGTTGGCGAGCAGTTTGGAGGCAGTGTCGGAAGGCTTGGATATGCCGAAGGCGGTCTTGTGATGCTGGAATACGATGAGAACACAAGAGGACAAGCAAAAGACATGTGTTCTTCCCTTATTGATTTCGTTGACTCGATTGGTTCGGTAAGGCCATCTCTTGGGCTGGGAGACAGAAGGGCGGCTGAAGTATTGAGCGATAACGAAGCGATTGATATCAAAACCGCATCTGAAAAAGGTCTGGTGTACGTTACTGAAGATGTGCTAGAGGCGCAAATCGTGGATATGCTTGCCCTTTGCGACAGATGCAGTACTAGCGGCTTGTTTGTTGCCTTGGGGCACATCGGCTACGTTTTGAGCGAGTTTAGCGTGACGCTTCGAAGGTGGGGAGCGCAACCCGTTCTCGAAAATGACCTCCAACAGGTTTTAGGCGCTGCTATCAATGCTGCTTTGCGCACGGCATAAATCAATGCTGAACGCGCCGTGTCTATATGGCGGGCTTCAAAGCGATTGTGGAATGGACGACTGTGCAGAAAGCATGTGCCCTATGGAGGTAGTGCCCGCAATGACGCTCCTATTGTTGTCAACCCGCGTTATTTCGCTTTTCGACTCCATTGAGGAAGGCTTCGTAGGCGGGGGTGCCGACGTTTTTCCATACCAAAGCGCTCATGCCCGCTCCATCGCGCGCGAAACTTAACGATAGGTTGAAAAACTAACGGCATCACACTTCTTGATTTAATCCTGCGAAGCAAGTAGAATAGTTCGAACTATAGCTGGAAAGCCTCTCATTGATGCGCAACTCCAGCTCTTTTTTGTATCCAGAGGGCGAAACATGGAATACACCAAGATGTGGGTTTCCGTAGACGACCAGGTAAAGCTGCTGACGGAGGACAAAGGGCCTGCTGCGGCAACGTCGACGAGCTCAAAGAGGTTTTAGAGAGCATCGGCTACTACAGGCTCTCTGCATATCGGTTCCCATACAAAACCGTCTCGGACAGCGGCAAGACGGTTTTCCGTGATAGGGATGACATTCGACGAGGTAATGCGGGCCTGTGAGTTCGACAGAAGGCTGTGCCTCCTGATGTTCGATGCCGTTGCCAGAATCGAGGTGTTCCTGAGAAGCCGACTTGCCTATTTCGCTGCTAAGGAAAGTGGAGCGTTCGGTTACCCTGAAGGTGAGGTCCTTGATTTTGTCGGAAAAGTTCCTGGCCTAGTCGCAGAGCCTGGCGATCTCGGCACCACATGCGGCGCACCTGCCCTCGATGAGCACGAAGCCGTCTCGCATGCGCAGCGAGTAGCCGCTTGCAAACGACGCCGTGCCGCAGTTGGGGCAGAAGACGCTGTCCAACAACAGCTGCTGTATGTTTTCAGGCATGCGCTTCCACGCACGGGCGGCCTCGATGTCGGTCATGCCCCGACCGCGGCGGAACTCGTCTTCCTGCATCTCCTTGGCAACGAACCTCGCGATCATCGCCTCATCGACGCCGCCGGCGCGCATCTGCTGCGCCATCTCCTCGTATTTGTCGGCCATGGAGGTTCCCTTCTGTCGGCGTTTTGCCCTCTTGTTGTTCGTCGTAAGTCGCACAAGCCTCATGCGTTGCAATTATACGGACACCTCAGACCACAAAAACCACCGATGAGCTATTTTCTGAGAATCTGATCGAGGGCAATATATTCTTCGGGACCGTTTCTCTGGACTTTGGCGGACTTGCCAACTCGCGCTTGGGTACTACCCAGTAGATTACTCAGTAGTGCCCAGCAGGTTACTCAGTAGTGCCCAGTAGGGGGGCGGCAGCAAACGCAACGGGCCTGTTTCCCGGCTAGGCCCTGCAGCCTCAAACTCCGCTTGGCATCCTGTAGAACTGGTGCGGGTCTTTCGGGCTTTTTCCCGACCATTCCAACAGGCCTCGTCCGGCAAGGTCTTTCAGGGTCTTCGCGGCCGTTTTCCTGCCGACGCCGGCCTCCCGCGCGAGGTCGGAGGTCGTGATTTTCCCCTGAGCGGCGGCAATCGCCATCGCTGCCTGTTCGCGCTCGCTGAGGAGCGGTCGGTTGTCGGCCGCGATTCTGAAAGTCGCCTTTTGCGATCCGGGGCGCTCGAAGACGACGACGGTGCTATTGACAGTCTGCTCGAAGCGGAACCTCACGCCCGCGGCCTCGCAGGTCTCCTTGATGCGCGGTATCTCCGTGCCGTACTGCTCGATGACGCCAGCGCGAAATAGGGCGCGCGATTGCGGGATTTCGCAGGCAGAACTCGCTTGCGGTGCCGTCGAGGTGCTCTTGCGGCGAGTCGCCCTCGGGGAACAGGCCCGGGCTCACGATCTGGACGGTGTCCATGAACACGTTCACCTCGACGGTGGTGCCGGTTGTGTAGTCGTGGTGGCACAGCGCGTTGGCAACCGCCTCGCGGATGGCCTCGGCAGGGATCTCGGGGATCTCCTTGCGGTACATGCCCGTCTCGCCGATGACGAACTCGCGCCTGATGTTCGATGTCACGAAGTACTCGGCGAAGTCGAGCAGCTTGAGCATGGTGCCGCACTCGCGGCGCAAATCGAGGATCTTGGCTTTGGTGTTGCCGCCCAGAAGCCCCAGCTTCATCCTGGGGTAGGTGTCGGACCCCTCGCAGAACAGCTCTACCGCGGCGTTTCTGAGGCTGCCGTCGGGCGCGATGAGGTCGAGCTTGGCCAAGGGGTCCTCCATGCCGGCGAACCCGCCTCCGACGCGCCCGGCCCTGCCGCCGCGCTCGACGAAG
>OLOY01000778.1_pt1 | contig 17775 bp, 12 predicted proteins | sample 1672771 | NCBI WGS metagenome assembly OLOY01 (sample SAMEA3136722, study PRJEB25190) | human gut metagenome
ACAAGAGCTCCGTCAACGTCTGGACAAGCCATGTATTCAGCAACGTTTTCAGGTTTAACTGATCCACCGTATTGAACACGTACTTTGTCAGCAACTTCTTGACCAAAGTCAGCAGCTACAACGTCACGAACAACTTTACACATTTTTTGTGCGTCGTCTTGTGAAGCTGATTTACCAGTACCGATAGCCCAGATTGGTTCGTATGCGATTACTGTTGAAGCTACTTGTTCTGCAGTCAATCCAGCAAGAGCAGCTGAAACTTGAGCACCTACGAATTCTGCTGCTTTACCAGCTTCGTAAGTTTCAAGTGATTCACCACAACAGATGATTGGAAGCATACCGTTAGCAAAGATTGCTTTTGCTTTTTTGTTGATGTCTTCATCAGTTTCGTGGAAGTAGTCACGACGTTCTGAGTGACCGATAACAACGTAGTCAGTACCGATTTCTTTCAAAACTTGTGGGCTAGTTTCACCAGTGAAGGCACCAGCATTTTCAAAGTAAGTGTTTTGTGCAGCAACTTTAAGGTTTGAACCTTTAGCAGCGGCAAGTACAGCTGTCAAGTCAACTGCAGGAGCTGCGATACCAGCTTCAACAAGATCTGATGAAGGAAGTTTTGATGCTACAGCTTCAACGAATGCTTTTGCTTCTTCTGGATTTTTGTTCATTTTCCAGTTACCAGCGATAAATGGTTTACGTGACATTTCACATACCTCTTCTTTTATTTATTTACTCGTTTATTTTATCACAAATCCCTTACTATTACTAGGATTTTAGGAAAATTCCGAAAACTCGATCTGCTTTATGTCTATTTATCACTATCAAAACTTAGCTTAAGGACCTTAAACAGTTTAAAAGTATAGAATACAAACATTTTCAAACACCAAAAAGAGCCGAGTAAACTCGACTCTCTCAATTATTGTCTGACGAATAATTGTATTGGGAACTTAATATTAATTAAGCTTCGATTTCAGATACGATACCTGAACCAACAGTACGTCCACCTTCACGGATAGAGAATGTTGTACCTTGTTCAACGGCGATTGGGTGAATCAACTCAACGTCGATAGTCACGTTATCACCAGGCATAACCATTTCAGTACCTGCAGGAAGTTCGATTGAACCTGTTACGTCAGTTGTACGGAAGTAGAACTGTGGACGGTAGTTGTTGAAGAATGGAGTGTGACGTCCACCTTCTTCTTTAGAAAGGATGTAAACTTCACCTTTGAATTTAGTGTGTGGGTTGATTGAACCAGGTGCAGCCAATACTTGACCACGTTCGATTTCATCACGTTGGATACCACGAAGAAGGACACCGACGTTATCTCCGGCAATACCTTCGTCAAGTTGTTTACGGAACATTTCAACACCAGTAACAACTGCTTTTTGGATTTCTTCTTTAAGACCAACGATTTCAACTTCGTCATTGACACGAACAACACCACGGTCGATACGTCCTGAAGCAACAGTACCACGACCAGTGATTGAGAATACGTCTTCGACTGGAAGCAACAATGGTTTGTCAGTGTCACGTTCTGGTTCTGGAATGTATTCGTCAACAGTGTTCATCAAGTCCATGATGATGTCTTCGTATTTAGAATCACCTTCAAGAGCTTTAAGAGCTGAACCTTGGATAACTGGAATGTCATCACCTGGGAAATCGTATTCTGAAAGAAGGTCACGGATTTCCATTTCAACCAATTCAAGCAATTCTTCATCGTCAACCAAGTCAACTTTGTTCATGAAGACGATAAGGTGTTTAACACCAACCTGACGTGAAAGAAGGATGTGCTCACGAGTTTGTGGCATTGGTCCGTCAGTAGATGCTACTACAAGGATCGCACCGTCCATTTGAGCGGCACCAGTGATCATGTTTTTAACGTAGTCCGCGTGTCCTGGCGCGTCGATGTGAGCGTAGTGACGTTTTTCAGTTTCATACTCAACGTGTGCAGTGTTGATTGTGATACCGCGTTCACGTTCTTCTGGAGCAGCGTCGATTGAAGCGTAGTCTTTTGGTGTGTTAACTGCGCTAGGAAGACGACGAGCCAATACAGTTGTGATAGCAGCTGTCAAAGTAGTTTTACCGTGGTCAACGTGTCCGATTGTACCAATGTTAACGTGTGGTTTACTACGATCGTATTTTTCTTTTGCCATTTAGGAAAAGCCTCCAATAAAATATATTTTATAGATAGACAGTAGGCAATACAGTCTAACTTTACTCTACTATTCTATCAAAATGTCATAGAATTGCAAGTATTTTATATAGTTTTCAGTTTTTCTTTAGAGTAATTACAAATATTCCTTTCAATAATTCTATTTCTACTGCTCCTATTAGCTTTCACTATCTTCATACTACTGCCTAACACCATCTAACGAAAAAAGAAGCCGTATTACCGACTTCTTCTTAAAGGTACGATTTTTTCATCTTGATTTTCCAATTCTTGAGTCTGAGATAACTCATCCTCAATCGCTTGAACAATATTATCACGCTTTTCATTAGCAGCGATGTTCAAGACAAAGGCTATCCCAACTGAAGTCACTAAAAGAGAGTTACCTCCTTGCGAAAGGAAGGGGAAGGTAACCCCTGTTGATGGAATCAGCCCTGAGATTCCTCCGATGTTAACGAAGACCTGCATTAGCATTAAGGCACCTACACCCAATGCCATCATAGAGTTAAAAGGATTTCGTGCCTTGACTCCCACAATCATAATACGAAGAATGAGGAAAAAGAGGAGGGCCAGGATCAAGCCAGCTCCGATAAGACCTAACTCTTCAATTACAATTGAAAACACAAAGTCTGTTGTAGCTTCTGGGAGATAACCAGTTTTTTCAATCGAATTTCCAAGTCCAAGGCCGAACCAGCCCCCATTACTCATAGCATAGTATGAATGAGATAGCTGGAGACCAGATCCAGTCAAATCCTTGAACGGATTAAAATATGCTGCGAAACGCTTGGCAACATAACCGAAGATAGGTACCTTAGCCATGGTTTGAACCCCAACCAAGGCAATTAAACCAAGGAAGGCTGATGAAATCCCAACAATGCCTGCAAATAAGGCCGTGAACCAACGGTAGCCAACACCAGAAATTGAAAACATAACTACCGTAGTCAATACAATGATAGCCGCATTACCCAAGTCAGGTTGGATAGCAACCAAACCAATCATTACAAGCAAATAAACACGCCAGTCATTAAGTTCCTTACCATTCCTAGGAATCCATCTATTCTTCGTCAAGGCTTGGTAGTCATAACGTTCTATAGCAGACTGTTTTTTTGAAAAAGTATGTGCCAAAAACCAGACAACAATGATCTTAAGGTACTCCGCTGGTTGGAAAGACAAGGGACCAAGCACAATCCAACCATTGGCACCATTAATTTCCCTAGTGAAAAATTTGGCAATGACCAAAAGTAAAATCTCAAAAGCAATAACAACACCCAAAAGCTTATCTTTCCTGAGAAAGTTCAATTTCAGTCGGTAGATGAAAAAAATAGAGAACAAGGATACCAACCAAAAGGCTCCTTGGTTTATAACAGATGCGAAGGGATTGGCTCCCAAGGCTACTAAACGAGCACTTGTTGTTGAATACACTACTATTAAACCAACTATGGATAAGATTAAATAAGGTATCAAGATGGTGTAATCTAAAAGATGCTTCTTTTCAATTTTCATATCTTTAAAAAACTCATACTTTCTATTACGTTACTCTACATTTTCTCTTAAAATATAAAGCTAACAGCTTATATTATAACACTTTGATACCTTAAACTAAAGTAAAAGCTAAATTAACCGTTTTCAAGGATAGAAATCTGATTTTTTATCTTACCTTCAGATAGGTTTTACAATGAGCTTTCTTTGATAACTTTGCTACTTCTCATGTTTTCTTTTACGACAAATAAAAAACGGGACCAAAGTCTCGTTTTTTTTGTCTTATTTTGTACCGACACTGATACGATTAAGTGCTCGACGGAGAGCAACCTGAGCACGTTGAACTTCATCAATACGGTCAGATTTAGTTGCTTCTTCCAAGTCACGTTCGGCACGTTGCTTGGCACGTTCGGCACGAGAAACGTCAATGTCGCGTTCACGTTCTGCTGAATCGGCAACGATAGTAATAAAATCATCTTTAACTTCGATGATACCACCGTTTACGGCAATCCAATCGACGTGACTCTCGTCATCCACACGACGAACCTTGAGTTCATCCACTTCAAGTGGCGCAATCAAGTTAATATGGCCTGGCAAGATACCAATTTGACCATCTTTAGTAACCGCGTGGATAAAGCTGGCATGGTGGTCGTATTTCAGACCATCCGGAGTTACCACTTGTACGGTCATTTGTGCCATATCTTCACCTCATTAGTAGCCCATAGCCTTAGCTTTAGCTACTACATCCTCAATTGGACCTACGCTACGGAAGGCATCTTCTGGAAGATTATCATATTTACCTTCAAGGATTTCTTTAAAGCTACGAACGGTTTCAGCAACTGGAACATAAGAACCTGGTTGACCTGTAAACTGTTCAGCAACGTTAAAGTTTTGTGACAAGAAGAATTGGATACGACGAGCACGTCCAACCAATGTTTTTTCTTCGTCTGACAATTCATCCATACCAAGGATAGCGATAATATCTTGCAATTCACGGTAACGTTGAAGCACACGTTGAACTTCAGTCGCAACAGCATAGTGTTCTTCACCAACAATTTCAGGTGAAAGGGCACGTGAGCTTGATGCCAATGGGTCAACGGCTGGGTAAATACCCATTTGTGTCAACTTACGTTCAAGGTTGGTTGTTGAATCCAAGTGAGCAAATGCTGTAGCTGGCGCTGGGTCAGTATAGTCATCGGCTGGAACGTAGATGGCTTGGATTGATGTAACAGAACCTTTTTTAGTTGATGTGATACGTTCTTGCAATTGACCCATTTCAGTAGCAAGTGTAGGTTGGTAACCAACGGCTGATGGCATACGACCAAGAAGGGCAGAAACCTCAGAACCTGCTTGAGTGAAACGGAAGATGTTATCGATGAAGAGAAGCACGTCTTGACCTTCGACATCACGGAAGTATTCCGCAATTGTCAAACCAGTAAGAGCAACACGCATACGTGCTCCAGGTGGTTCGTTCATTTGACCGAAGACCATGGCTGTTTTCTCAATAACGCCAGATTCTTTCATTTCCCAGTAAAGGTCATTACCTTCACGTGTACGTTCACCAACACCTGTAAACACGGAAATACCACCGTGCTCTTGGGCAATGTTGTGAATCAACTCTTGAATAAGAACGGTTTTACCAACACCGGCACCACCAAAGAGTCCGACTTTACCACCTTTAAGGTAAGGGGCAAGCAAGTCGATAACTTTAATCCCTGTTTCAAGGATTTCAGTAGATGTTGACAATTCATCGAAGGTTGGTGCTTTTTTGTGAATTGGTTTACGCTCTGCATCTTCTGCAAAAGGTGCTTCCAAGTCAATGGTATCACCAAGAACGTTAAAGACACGTCCAAGGGTATCTTTACCAACAGGAACGCTGATTGGACGACCAGTGTCCAGAACTTCTAGTCCACGAGTCAATCCATCAGTAGATTCCATGGCAATGGTACGAACCACACCTTCTCCAAGTTCAAGAGCTACTTCGAGCACGATACGTTTAGACTTTTGTTCGTCAGTATAAACGACCAATGCATTGTTAATCTCAGGGAGTTTATCACCAGCTGCAAACGCTACGTCTACAACAGGACCAACAACCTGAGCAATTTTGCCTGAGCTCATTGTTTTCTCCTTATGATAGTTTTTTGGATGACAATCATCCCTTTTTCATGTGTGTCTAATTAAGACAAATCTCTGCTATTCAAGTGCACTTGCACCACCAACAATTTCAGTAATTTCCTGAGTGATGGCAGCTTGACGCGCACGGTTATATTGGATTGTCAAATCGTTAATCACATTCTTAGCATTATCAGTGGCTGTCTGCATTGCAGTCATACCCGCTGCGTGCTCAGCTGTTTTGGCATCTACGATAGCACCGTAGATAAGACTCTCCGCATATTGTGGTAAGAGTTGATCCAAAATAGTGTCACGATCTGGTTCCAATTCAAACTTGGTCAACACATGACCTTCTGATTCATTGGGATCCAAATCAGCGATAGGAAGCATTTGTTCCACACGAACTTCGCTAGACAAACTGTTAACATGGTGGTTATAGCACACATAGAGTTCATCAAAAAGTTCATTTTGATACATTCCTACAGCTTTAGAAATGATTTTTCCGACTTGTTCAAAACTAGGTTGATCTTCAAGGCCACGAAGTTCAAAAGCAACATTCATGTTACGAGCCTTGAAGAAATCTGAACCCGTTCCACCAATAGAAATGATAGCATATTCATCTTCAGAATCATGGTCACGTTTAATCATGTCCAACACAGCTTTAAGAATTGTTGAGTTGTAACCTCCAACAAGTCCTTTATCTGAAGTAATGACAATGTAACCTGTCTTACGAACTGGGCGTGCATCCAACATTGGATTTGACGAACCATTAATCAATTCTGAATGTAGAAGATCTGTTGTGATCTGTCTAATTTTTGAGGCATAGATTTGGAAATCTTTAGCAGCTTGCTCAGAACGTGTCAATTTTGAGGCAGAAACCATTTGCATGGCTCCTGTGATTTGACTCGTTTTCTTAGTTGAAGCAATTTTTGCTTGGATTTCTCTTAGAGAGCTTGCCATATGCTGTCCTCCCTATTTCTATTTGTATTCTGACTGATCTTTGAAAGCTTGGATAGCTTCATTAAGTACAGATTCCTCAGGAAGATCCTTAGTTGTACGAATAGTTTCAAAGATATCCTCATGGTGACTATCAAAGTAGTCATAGAGTGCTTCTTCAAAATCCAAGATTTGATCAACCGGAACACTATCCAAGAAACCGTGTGTCAAAGCGTAAAGGATAACAACTTGTTTCTCAACTGGAAGTGGTTTATGAAGCGGTTGTTTCAAAACTTCGATTGTACGACGACCACGGTTCAATTTCGCTTGAGTCGCAGCATCCAAATCTGAGCCAAATTGCGTAAAGGCTTCAAGTTCACGATATGAAGCCAAGTCAAGACGAAGTGTACCAGCAACCTTCTTCATCGCTTTAATTTGCGCTGATCCACCTACACGTGATACGGAAGAACCTGCATCAATGGCTGGACGAATACCTGAGTTAAACAAGTTTTCTTGCAAGAAGATTTGTCCATCTGTGATTGAGATAACGTTTGTTGCGATATAAGCTGAGATATCTCCGGCTTGCGTTTGGATGATTGGCAAGGCAGTAATTGAACCACCACCAAGATCATCTGAAACTTTAGCTGAACGTTCCAAAAGACGTGAGTGGAGATAGAAGACATCCCCTGGGTAGGCTTCACGACCTGGTGGACGACGGAGAAGCAATGAAAGTTCACGGTAGGCCACGGCTTGTTTAGACAAATCATCATAAACAATCAAAACGTGTTTTCCGTTATACATGAACTCTTCAGCCATTGCAACACCAGCGTAAGGTGCGATGTAAAGCAATGGTGATGGTTGTGATGCTGAGGCAGTCACAACGATTGTGTAATCAAGAGCACCATGTTTACGGAGAGTTTCTACTTGTGTACGAACTGTTGATTCTTTTTGACCAATAGCCACATAAATACAGATCATATCTTGACCTTTTTGGTTCAAGATAGCATCAATGGCTACTGAAGTTTTACCAGTTTGGCGGTCTCCGATGACCAATTCACGTTGACCACGTCCAATTGGAACCAAGGCATCAATGGCCTTAAGACCAGTTTGCAATGGCTCAGAAACTGATTTACGTTGCATAACACCTGGAGCAGGTGTTTCAACTGGACGGAAACCTGTTGTTTCGATATCACCAAGACCATCAACTGGTTGCCCAAGTGGGTTTACTACACGACCAATAAGGGCTTCACCAACTGGAACTTCCATGATTTTTCCAGTACGTTTAACAATATCGCCTTCACGAATTGCTACGAAATCCCCCAAGATAATGATACCGACATCATTAGTTTCAAGGTTTTGGGCCATACCATAGGCACCATTTTCAAATTCGAGCAACTCACCACTCATAGCGTTATCAAGACCACGAGCACGTGCGATACCGTCACCGATATAGGTAACGACACCAGTTTCAGTGACGTCAAAGTTTGGCTGGAAGTTTTCAATTTGCTTTTTAATTAAAGCGCTAATTTCTTGTGCGTTAATTGCCAAAAGTCACACCACTTTCTATTTCAAATTCGTTTTAAAGGTTTGCAATTGACTGCGAATTGACGTGTCAACAACCTTATTTTTTGCTTTGATGACGAATCCTCCGATGAGGTCCTCATCAATTTTTTCTACTAAACGACGTGTCTTAATCTCAAATTTTTGTGAAACAATCGCCAAAAGTCGGGCTTTTTGTTCCTCAGACAAGGGACTTGCTGATGTCACTGTAACATCGTAAGTATTGTCTTCTTGATCAAAGAGCTCAAGGACCAATTTCAACACATCATAGAGAATGTTGGCACGGTCATTGAGTGAAATTACCTCAAGAAAATTGTTCATATACACTGAACAAGACTCTTGAAACAAGCTCAAACTTTCTTTTTTAGCTTCACTTGTCACATTTTCCTGCGACAAGAAGGTTTTTAGATTTGTTTCAGCAAAAACTGTTAGGATTTGCCTTACTTCTTCTTGGATTGTTGACACGGCGTCTTGTTCAAAAGCGACTTCTACCAGGCTTCTGGCATACTGCTCAACAAGAGCTTGTGTTTTCTTATCCATTAAGCATCTCCTAATTGATCAAGATAGCTATCAATCAAGTCAGATTGCGCTTTAGCATCAAGGTTTTGTTTCATAACTTTTTCCGCCAAGAGGACAGTCAAGTCTGCAACTTCACCTTTAACGCCAGCAAGTGCTTCCACACGGCTTTGGGCGATGTCTTGATTTGCTTTCTCTTTCAAGCGTTTAGCTTCATCATGTGCTTCTGCAATGATTTTTGACTCTTGAGTTTTACCAGTTTCCTTGGCCCCATCAATAATCTGAGCTGCTTCTGTGCGAGCACCAGCTAACTCATCTTGACGTTTTTGTGCCAAGCTCTCTGCTTCTTGACGAGCATTTTCAGCACTATCAATATCTGTGGCAATTTTCTTTTCACGAGCGGCAAAGATTCCTGTAATTTGATCCCATGCGAATTTACGAATGAGGTAATACAAGAGAAAAACTGAGCCGAGCGTAATAATGATATTACCAAGTGTCGTACTATTAATCAGTAATGACATTTCATTTCTCCCTTTCTTAATTATTCTTCGTTGACTTTATCACCAATGTAGTTAGAACTTAGGATAATAAAGACATAGGCTTGAATGAACCCAATAAAAGCTGAAAAGGCAACCCAGACAAGGTTCAAAGCAAAGGACACCGGTGCTGCAAAAGCAGACCATGTCACCAATTGAAGAATCAAGCCAGTTAGTACCTCACCAGAATAAATGTTACCAAACAAACGCAAAGCTAATGAAGCAAGATTGGTTAACTGTTCCAAAATGTTCATCGGAAGCATTGCTGGATATGGTGAAAGGTAGCCCTTTAGATAGCCTTTAAGCCCCTTTTTACGGATCCCCTCAATATGACTAATGAGGGTAATAATCAAAGAAAGAGTGATAGTAACACCGAAATTCGATGTTGGAGAAGACCAAAAATTGTAATGCTCACTTTTAACAGATACAAGCAGACCTAAGTTGTTTGCTGTAAACACAAAGGTGAAAATTACAAACAAGAGCAAACTATAATTTTTTGTGAATTTTCCAAGTTTTTGAGAAATGGTGTTGTTCACAAATTCATAGATGAACTCAAGTACATTTTGTTTTCCCTTTGGTTTAATGGTCATCTTACGACTTGACCAAAAAACCACTCCAAAAACGATAATTACTGTCAAGAGAGACATGGCAAGGATCGTCAAGTCAAAATCAATCCCAAATAATGAGACGGTTGGATTACTTGTAGTTTCCACTGCTCATCCCTCCTTCATCTTTTTTATTTGTCTATTAGACAATGTAGCTAAGGGCAAACAATACGAAGAAGGTACCTTCGATGAAGGCAACACCAGTAAACATCAATGTTTGAAGTTTGCTAAACATCTCAGGTTGGCGAGCTGCAGCTTTAGCGATATTGGCAACGAGGATACCCTCACCAACAGATACACCCATAACGGCCAAACCGAGGGCTAAGATAGTTAGATTCATAGTAGAATTCTCCTTTTTAATTATTTTTACCCTGCTATTTTAGTCCTATTTTCCACGAAAGTCAATAAATTGACGGTTTTTTAGACGTTTTCACTGACTTTGCCTAACGTTTTCATTTTACTTACACAAGCGTTTACTTTTAATGAAAAACTTTCTGCTTATTTCATAAAAACAAGCCTAACCTTGTGAGATTAGACTTGTTTGGGAGATTTATGAAAAAAAGAAAGATTCACTGTCTGACTTAAAGTCAGAACAAGTGAACGTTACCGAACGACGTTCAGTAATACTTATTAGGATGGTCATAGTATAGCTTGAGTTACTTAAAGAAAGCTGAAGAGGGGTGGATAGTTTAACTGATAAGTCTGACGAGCATACTTATCAAACTCATTGGCATACACCACTCTGAACTCGTTGGTCTGTTCAAGTCCCAACTCAATTCCCCCAACATCTGAGAAGAAGGCTGCAATGTTGTACTTCTCAGAGCGGTTCGAACTTACAGAATTTTTCATGTTAACTTCTTTACTAACGTATAACTAAATTAATAGAGTATGAATATCAGGTATTCTACCTTCATGTTCTACAATTGATTTAAAAATTTTCATAGCATCAAGTCTATCTAATCTACCAATACGCTCAATGTTTTTCAAAATAAACCCAGTAAGTTTAGCTTCTTCTTTTTCCTGGGTATCTGAGAAAATAGGCTCACATTCAATAGCAATATCGTTAAAAATATATTTAAATATTCTATCAACAACTTCTTGCGAACTGTCTTTCCCTATTCTATCAATAAGTTCTCTAAATTTATTTTTTAAATAATTCCTAGTTGCATATCTTATCTCATGAGAATCCGATATGTTTTTTTCAGAAAGGTGTATTCCATCATCGCTTGCTTTAAGTAGCAATGCATCTAGCCAAATGCATTCCAGCAAATGTATCTTATCCGTTTTTACTTTAAAATCTTCATAAAGTATAAGATCTCCTATTTGATCAGTTCCTAAGTCAGATTTCGGAGTCTGACTATTGACTACTTTGTCAATACTATCTTGAGAAAGACCATACCTTTTCAAAGCTTCTTTAACAATAGGATCATCAATATCAACATTACTACCCAATTTTTTTAACTTTTTAGATAGTAATTTTTCAGTAACTATCTCACTCACATCTTCAATTTCAACTAATTGAAGATGCGACAACCTTCGATTATCGTCATCTCTTATAGTCATATCACAATCTTGACTTACAATTAAATATTTTTTGGCACCAATCTTTATAACATCCCCAAATGATATATCTGTACTAGCCGAAATTTTTCTTAGTCTATCATTAAAAGTTAATCCTAAATCAAGTTCTTTTAAAAATCGAAGTATTTTACTTTTTTCCTGAACAGACTGGACACTTTGTTGCATTGACCTTCTTATTGGATTAATAAGTTCCTGATGGTTATTTTTTTTACTGAAAGTATCTGAATAAACTTGTTTAAATTTAGTTATAAAAATCTCGTAAATAATACTATCTACATGCTGACCTTCGTTAATATAATCATAATAAAATAACACTTGATTCTGATTCAACTGCCAAAGTCGCTCAGTTAACTTACTATATGACTTTTCAAATATATTTTTGTATTCACTGATATAATTGGCTTTCTGAGATTTCAATATATTGTCAAAGAAATCTTCTGTTAATTCTTCTGTCTTTTGAACATAATTAAAATGAAGAACCAATTGTTCAGCAATACTTTCGTCTAATCCTAGATGTCTTAAATATCCTTTAGCATCTTCAAAACTATTTAATTCTTCTGGTGTACTAGAATCGGTGTAAATTAAAAGTAATAAATTTTTTTCTCGAAGTTTACTATGTATCAACTTCAAAATATCCACAAAAATATCATTCTTCTCTAGTCCAACCACTGGATTTTGAAGTGTCCTATCAAGAAGTATCAAATGTTTGCGAGATTTATCGGTTGCATCAATCTCATCAATAGCTTTCTCAACTTGACTACAGTCAGCACCTATTTTTTTAAAATCAATATTATCAGATTGAAAACATTTATAATGTTCAATTTGATCAAGAGAAGATTTTAATTTTGCGATAAAATCATCTTCACCAAGCTCATCAATATATTCTGAAATCGTATAATCTTGGAAGCGTTCATACTCTCCTCCAGTTAAATCATAAATTACTTCTGGTAGAAATTTTTCTAATTTATCTTCTTCATTAATATCATTGAAAATATCATCAATTGCAATAATAGTTGAGACGCCATAGTCTTTAAATTTATCACTCATCAAATTATACCTCTTCATCCGGGAATGTGATTATAAATTTATAAAGATTACCATATTGATTCCTTTCATCATCCAAAGTAATTGTTGCCCCAAATTCATTTAGCAATGTAGTTACAATATATAATCCCATACCTCTACCATCATTATCAGGTTTATTCGTTACAAATTCTTCGAATAGATGATTTTCAACAGATTTATCTATTCCAATACCATTATCAAACACAAATAATTTTCCTAAATCATTATCAAGTTTAAAAGTTAATAAGGAATCACTGATATTCATCTTATCTAGCCAATACGTCGAATTTATAACTAAATTTTCAATGATAATTTTAAAACTATCACTAATAATTTTTGCTTTAAAATCATTTCCAACAATTTTAAGATTCACAGATGTATTTCCGTATGTCAGTAATGGGGTATTTTCTAAAATTTCTTCAAGTTTATCCTTTATTGACTCTACAGAATAACGTCGTCTTCTAGAATATGAATTTACATCTAGTAATGAAGCATAACGCACTAAAAACTTATTGCTAGAATCTATCCGATTTAAATTCAAGATAGCTTCATCATCATTATTATTAAGAACTGAGTTTCTGACTTTTGATGAGCTAAGCTTTATATTATTAGATAATCGAATAATTTCATGAGATAAAGTCTCTGCTATAATGGTAGCGCCCATAATTGGTGCAAACTCATCTATATGAGCCCCAAGCTCTTCAACTTGTTTCTCTTTTAAGTTAACTGCATTTCGTAAATTTTTGGTTGACTCTTGAAGTGAAATTAATTCATTTTTCTTTTCATTGTCATCCATATTATCAAATTCTTTTACAAGGCGCTCTGCTTTATTCTCAGCTTGAATTACAGCATTTTCTTGTTTCCTAAAAGAAATTCCTGCAATTTCTATAGTCTGTCCCGAAGGCATTTCCTTGATAAGTTTTCTATTAAAACTAAAATAACTAGAGAAATCCCGATCCCTTTTTGCTATTGTTTTATAAATGAGTTCTTTACCAATAAGAATAAAATTTGTACCGAAGTTGTCTAGCACTAATCCCTGTCTGTTGGTTAGCTCTTTTAGAAGTTCTAAGTTTCGTTCACCATCAATATTGAAAAAACCTGTCGAACTATGTTGCTTAAAAATGACACTTTTATGTCTTTGGTTGTAATCTGACATCTCTAACCAGTCATTATTTTTACTACCGTAAGGAAAAATTCTAAAATTATTTCTGTAAATTTTTACGCCTTTAATTTCCCCTAAAACCTTTCTAAAATTTTTTGAGATAGGACTATCTGAAGATAGGTCGAAGGCGTAAATTGATCCTCTAAAATCACCTGGCAAGAAAATTTTCTCTATTGCTTTCTTATCTTTTTGCTTTTCGTCTTCAACTTCTTCAAAATAAGTTAGAAACTCATCGAAATTAGCATCTGGTAAAGAAATATTTGCTTGCATCAAATTTGATAAATCAATAGTTATTACCTCTCTCTCCCATTCATTATAGTAATCTTTATATGGTGGCTCGTTTTCTTTCTCAAATTCCCATTTTTTTATATCTGAAATTAATTTTTTAACTTCATAATCTATATATTTTTTACTTCTACTGATATTTAAATTTATTAATTTCTCATTTGAATCAAAAGTAAAATCCACTTTTGAAAGAAAATTATTTTCTATATCAGAAATATCATAATTATTACTTGTAAAAATTCTATTATCTAAGTTTATCTTTACATAGAAATTATACTTTTCATCTAGATAAGGATTTAAAAATTCTAAAACGTCTTGTTCAATTTCTTTCTGCGTTTGATTACTTTGCCAAAAATCAATTCCTTTTAGACCTAACACTTCTATTCTTGTTCCGTGATTTTTTTTATGACTAAAAGTTAATTCATTAAATAGTAAAGTTTGTAATTCTAGTTTAACATTTTCAATTGATTCGTTGCTCTTACTATAACGTTCCCAATCAATATCGATATGATAATAATAAAAATCATTATCATTAAAAAAATCATTTTCTGAATTATAACCTAAAACAGTTTGTAATTCTTCCGATGAAAAATACTTGGGGAGTTCCAAATCAACCTTAGTATCGACAGAAATGAATTTCCCCAATTGGTTCAAGGACAATCGACCGATCCCTTTATTCCCTTGTGCTTGCCTTTTGAATTTAGGAGAAACCTTCTGATGATTTGATTTAAAAGAAGTAGCGATTTTTAAAAAAGCATTCTCAATAATATATGGAGTCATACCATTACCATCATCTTCAATAATAATGCGTCCCTGACCATACTCAGATTGATAAAGAGTATCAATTTCAATGTTACAATAATTAGCATCAGCATCTGATGCATTTTTAATGAGTTCTAGTAAAGCTATTTTTTCATTATCGATTAAGGCTTCACCTAAATGACTAATAATTCTAGAATCAATAGTTAAATTTACTTCTTTTTTATTCATTAAATTACCTTTTTTCTACTTTTTTAAAGATTAAAACATGTTCTTTATTCATAGACTCTACAGAATTCCCTCCGACCTTTGAAACTTTTCTGGGCATCCTTTTTTTGGGAATATTTCTAGTAATCGCTTTTTCTAAAATAAATCCATTAGATTCCAGATATTCTGTTGTAATAGCTGACAGGGGAACCACTCGATTATCTACTCTTCGATCTCCGAGAGTCAAAATAATATACTTTCCCACTTTTAAAACACGTACAAGTTCAGTCATTACATTTAGGTAATCTAGCACAAAATTTTTCACTTTATTTTGTTTTTTTTCATCTATTCTAGGTAAAAAGTCATGTAGAATAGATGATCCAAAACTATTTCTGACTCTTTGATTTCCACCTAAACTATTTGAATCAATACTAGAATAATTTGCAATTAGCTGTTCATCAAATTTTCCTAAATCCGACTTATCAATCCAATATAGCGGAAGTATCGAATATTGACCATACGTTACTGTAGTTGAATTATCGCCATACGGTGGTGATGTGCAAATTAAATCAACTGACTCGTCTGTAAATTCCGATAATATTTCTTCAGCTTTTCCTATATAAAGCTCTTTTTTATTATACTGAACAAAACTTGGAAGAAAAATATACGATTTCTCAATGTTTTTTATAAAATCTTCAATGATATTATTGGACATTGAATCAATATCTTCTTGTGTTTTTACATGTAACTTAAAAGTAGAGCTACGAGTATTACTATATTTTTTTAAAATATTTATTAAACAAACCCAGTAATACTGTCTTATATTTTTATATCTTTCTCTTTGGATTGCTGCTCTAATTTTACTAAAAGTCTCAATAAAATCTTCTCTATACCACTTATTGATATTATAGAAATCATGAATTTCAAACTTGAATGATTCTTTATGTAACAGATCTATTATTCTATTATTGGAGAGTTTGATGTGTTTTTTACTAACACCTTGTAATTTTACTAAAGTAATTAAATTCGCTAAAGGATTAATATCAATGCCTATTGGAGTTAAATCATTCTTCATTCCCTCGACTAATGTTACTCCAGAACCATGAAATGGATCTAATATATTTTGAACCGATTTATCCTCGCTCTTGATTAATCTAATTAATTCATTTTGCATATCTGGAACCATCGTAGCCGGGTAAGAGCTAATCTTATGAATTCCTGTTGAAACAACATCTGAAAAATCCCAATAATTTAATTCTTTTTCATCAATTTTATTTGCTAAGGACATTGCTTCTCCATTTCTTATTAAAAGTATACTCAATTACCATTATACCAAAAAAACACGGCATTCCGCCGTGCTTCTTTGTTTATTTAACCAGTTTCTTCATTTCTTCAATACGTACGACTGTCGCATCGTATTTAGCTTGGTAATCTTCTTGTTTGTCGCGTTCTTTTTGGACGACTTCTGGTTTGGCATTGGCTACGAAGCGTTCGTTAGAAAGTTTCTTACCAACCATATCCAATTCTTTTTGCCATTTGGCCAATTCTTTTTCAAGGCGAGCCAATTCTTCTTCGACATTAAGAAGGTCAGCGAGTGGTAAGTAGATTTCTGCACCTGTGATGATGCTTGACATAACCAAGTCAGGTACTTCTACATCTGCTGCAATCTCCAAGTGTTCTGGATTTGTGAAGCGTTTGATGTAGTTGACGTTATCATTGAAGAAGGCATCGAGCTTGCTGTCACTAGTTTTAATCAAAATAGTGATTGGCTTGCTTGGCGCTACGTTAACTTCTGCACGTGAGTTACGGACTGAACGAATCACGTCTTTAAGAGCTTCAACGCCAGCTGCCGCTTCTTCATTTTCAAATTCTGGACGAACCACTGGGTATTCAGCCGTCACGATAGTTCCTTCAGAGATTTGGCCGTAGATTTCTTCAGTTACGAATGGCATGATTGGGTGAAGGAGACGCAAGATTTGGTCCAAAGTGTAAAGTAGGACAGAACGAGTGATGACTTTCTCGTCCTCGTTATCACTGTAAAGCACTTCCTTAGTCAACTCAACATACCAGTCCGCAAACTCATCCCAAATAAAGTTGTAAAGGATGTGCCCAGCCACACCGAATTCAAACTTATCAAAGTTTTCAGTGACTTTGCCGATTGTTTCATTGAGGTTGTGGAGAATCCAACGGTCTGTAACGTTACCTGCTTGACCAGTAGCCACTTTAGCAACATTTTCACGCGCCGCATCCAAGGTCAAACCTTCATTGTTCATGAGGATGTAACGAGAGATGTTCCAAATCTTGTTAATGAAGTTCCAAGAAGCATCCATTTTCTCGTAAGAGAAACGCACGTCTTGACCTGGTGCAGAACCGTTTGAAAGGAACCAACGAAGGGCATCTGCACCGTATTTTTCGATAACATCCATTGGGTCAATACCGTTACCAAGGGACTTAGACATCTTACGTCCTTGCTCATCACGGATAAGACCGTGGATAAGGACATTCTTAAATGGTTGGCGACCTGTGAATTCCAATGATTGGAAGATCATACGAGACACCCAGAAGAAGATGATGTCATAACCAGTAACAAGTGTTGAGGTTGGGAAGTAACGTTTGAAGTCTTCTGCTTCCACATCAGGCCAACCCATAGTTGAGAATGGCCAGAGGGCAGAACTGAACCAAGTATCCAAGACATCTTCGTCTTGTTTCCAGCCATCACCTTCTGGTGCTTCTTCGCCAACGTACATTTCACCCTCAGCATTGTACCAAGCAGGGATTTGGTGACCCCACCAGAGCTGACGAGAGAT
>OLOY01000784.1_pt1 | contig 17665 bp, 14 predicted proteins | sample 1672771 | NCBI WGS metagenome assembly OLOY01 (sample SAMEA3136722, study PRJEB25190) | human gut metagenome
AGGTCTCCGACCCGACCTCCGCACTGCTGACCAACCGCGACGGTTCCGCCGTGGCATCCGGTGAAGAGTTCGTCAAGACCCTCGTCTCCCAGGTCACCAGCCCCGTCCGCTGGGACCTGTGCATGGCAACCCTGCTCGAGCGTGAGGTCGCCGTCGTCGAAGATCGGGCGGATACGCCGCGCCCAGAACCTATCGCCGACCGTCATCCTCGCCGCGCCGGCCTGATTCCCGGCGGAATCTTTCCTTCCCATATGCCATCCCTCCATGGTCATCCATCGCGGGCCCGCGCCCGCATCCTGTGTCTGTATCTACCCAAATGTGCAGATGCGTAATCGCACAAACGCGCAAAAACGAAAATGTGCGGTTGCGCATATGCGCATATGCGTACATGCGTATGTATGCTGATGTGTGGGATGAAAAAGGCACAGGCCGTTTGGACCCGTGCCTGAATCAGCGCGCGTCGACCTTGAGGAAAGTCGATACCTTGATCTCGCTCTGCCCGCCGGCCTCGGCCCTCCTCGGACGGCCGTCGAGAAACGATGCCGCCCTCGCCTCGGCCAGCTCCCCCTCGAGCACCACGGCGACGCCAGGTGCAAGGGAAGCTGCCACAGCCATCGCCACCGGGCCGAACGCGACGCAGTGGAACCTGTGCTCGACGCGGCGCGAGCCCGCCGCCTTCTCCTGGGACAGGCAGAAGCGCGCGTGCGCGGGCCCTCTGTCCGGCTCCGTGAACTCCACGGGCCCGAACACGAGCCCCGACACCACGATCCTGTTGACCGTTTCCAAACCCCGACTCCTTCCTTCCCAAGCCATCCGTCTCGGAGGGTAAGCCGCCGGCTGCGGCGGCCTGGGGCTCTTTATGCCCACTGAGGGGGAGTTTCAACGCGCGGGTTGCGCGATTTACGGCAAACGAAGGCGCTTTTCTCCATAAACGGTCCATATGGAGAGAAAAACACAACTCGATCGATAGCATTTCCGCGGTTCGCCCATGGGATTGGTCGGCATTGGGTCGGAATCGGAGCCACGGGGTCTCGAGGTTTCCACGCCCTAAAAATGAAAAAGCCCCCTGAACAGGGGGTTTGTAAATAGGAGGGAGCGATAATTGCAGCCATCGAACAGCACCGCACTCCTGCGTTGCTTTGCCATTGCGAACAGGCGCCCCGCTATTCGCCTTCGGCGGCGCGAACGGTGGTCTGGCGCATCCACTCATACATGACCGCCGTGCACGCCTGAGCAACGTTGAGGGAGCCAACATGGCCCGCCTGCGGCAGCTTCACCAGGAAGTCGCACTTCTCGAGCGTGAGACGGGCAAGGCCTTCGGCCTCATTGCCCATTACAAGCGCGATTTTGCCATAAAGCGGGGCTTCCCATACCGTATGCTGAGCTTTCTCGCTCGCGCCAGCAACCCAGAAGCCAGCTTTCTTCAGGCGGTCAATCGCCGAAGCAAGGTTGGTCGCCTGGGCGCAGCGCACATGGTTAATGGCGCCCGCCGAGCTTTTATAGGTAGCCGCGGTCACGCTCGCCGAGCGTTTGCCCGGAATAATGAGGCCGCTCGCGCCAATCACGTCAACCGAACGCGCGATGGCGCCAAGATTGCCCGCATCGGTAATGTGATCGAGCAGCACCACGAGCGCGGCGCCATTGTTCTTTTCGGCATCGCGCTCGGCAATTTTCAGAATGTCGGTGACGCTGGAGTACTGGTACGGCTTCGCATGCGCCATAACGCCCTGATGGCTGCCGCGCTCGCTGCGCTCGTCGAGCACCTTGCGAGGCACGGTTTTCACGGGCACGTCGTACTGCTTCGCCTTGCGCAAAATGTCTTTGATTTGGCTATCTTGCTGAACGTTGTCGGCCATAAGCACGGAAATGAGCGGCATCTGCGCGCGCAACGCCTCAATGACCGGGCGTTTTCCTTCAATATAGTCTGCCACGTAGGCTCCTTTTCATGTGCATTAAGCACTCAGTCGTTTTCGTTCCGGCGGTGCGGTCCTGTCCATGACCACGCCGGGCTACCGTTCGCTTCGCTCACTATGCGCCCGCCTGGCTGCGTTTCATATTGAGAAGAAATGCCCATATGAACGCAGACGGTCACAAACAGAGCCGCGCCGCCGGAGCGAAAACGACGAAGCGACCCAACCCTTGGTTATTTCGCCTTGACGCGAGCGCCGGCGGCGGTGTCTTCCACCACCAGGCCAAGCTCGCCCAAAGCATCACGAATGGCATCGGCCACGGCCCAGTCTTTCGCGGCGCGCGCTTCAGCACGAGCAGCAATAAGGGCTTCGGCAGCCTCGGCCGTGTCGTCGCCGGCGTAACCAGCGCGCTCAGCAGCAAGCGCAATGATTTCGACAGGCAGCTCCGCCTCCTGCTCGGGGAGTTCGATACCCAAAACGTCCATAGAACGCTCGATGAACTCGGCAGCCGCAACTACCACCTCGGCATTAACCGCACCGTCGGCGGCATCGAGGTACGAGTTCGCTTCGGTGATGAAGCCGAAGAATGCGCCCAGGGCGCCTGCGGTGTTGAAGTCGTCATCCATGCAGGCCTTGAACTCGGCATCGGCAGCCGCAACAGCGTCGGCGAGTTTTTGAGCCAATGCGGCATCGGGCTCGCCCGTCGCGTGGGCCGCAGCCCAACGCAGGTTCTGAGCCGTGCCCGCAATACGGGCCAGCGAGCTTTCCGCGCCTTCCAGGCGCTCGAAGCTGAAATCGAGCGGGCTGCGATAATGCGTTTGCAGCATGAGCAGGCGAAGTGCTGCCGCCGAATGTTTCTCGAGCACTTCTTCGAGCGTGAAGAAATTGCCGAGCGACTTCGACATCTTCTCGCCGTTCACCAACAGCATGCCCGTGTGCATCCACGTGTTCGAAAAGCCCTGGTGCCATGCGCACGTTGCCTGCGCGCATTCGTTTTCGTGGTGGGGGAACGCAAGGTCGCTGCCGCCGCCATGAATGTCGATGGGCACACCCAGGTAGCGATGCACCATGGCAGCGCATTCGGTATGCCAGCCAGGGCGGCCTTCGCCCCAGGGGCTTTTCCAGCTGGGTTCACCCGGTTTGGCGGCCTTCCACAAGGCGAAGTCGAGCGGGTCGCGCTTGATTTCGTTTTCCTCAATGCGCGCGCCCACCATGAGGTCGTCGATATTGCGGCCAGACACTTCACCATAGGTCTCGTCGCTGCGCACCGAGAAATACACGTCTCCGTTCTCGACCGCATAGGCATGGCCCTGCTCAATGAGCGTTTTGATCATGGCGATCATGGGACCAATTTCTTTGGTAGCGCGCGGGCGCACATCGGGATCGATCACGTTCGCGCGACGCATGACGTCGATGAACTTGTTCGAGAATTCCGTGGCCACCTCGGCAGCCGTGCGACCCTGCTCATTGGCTCGATTGATAATCTTGTCATCAACGTCGGTCAGATTCTGGGCAAACGTCACTTCGTAACCGCTCGCGATGAGCCAGCGGCGAATAACGTCGAAGCTGATAAACGTGCGGGCGTTGCCGATGTGGATATTGTCATACACCGTGGGGCCGCATACATACATGCGCACCTTGCCCGGCTCGATAGGCTCGAACTCTGCCTTTTTATGGGTTTGGGAGCTGTAGATTTGCACGATTCCTCCTGGTTATTCTGAGTCCGACGCAACGTCGGGAGTGGTTTTCGCGGGGCCTCCGATAGTTTTGCCTTGCGCCTGAGCCGCAAGCAGCGTTTCCAGGCGAGCAACACGCGCCTGGAGTTCGACGACGTCGGCAGTCGTGGGGTCGGGCAGGCATTCGCGACGAGCGGCGGCGTCTTTCTCTTCCTGCTGCACGAGTTTGCCGTTGCGCACCACAACGCGCGCGGGAACGCCGACCACGGTGCAATTCTCAGGCACGTCCTCGACGACAACCGCGCCGCCACCGACCTTCGAATTGTCGTGAATGGTGATACTGCCAAGAACCGCCGCGTTCACGCCCACCATAACGTTATTGCCGAGCGTGGGGTGGCGCTTGCCGCTTTCTTTGCCCGTGCCGCCGAGCGTGACGCCCTGATACAGCGTGACGTCATCGCCGATTTCACACGTTTCGCCGATAATCACGCCCATGGCGTGGTCGATGAAGAAACGACGGCCGATTTTCGCGGCGGGGTGAATTTCCACGCCCGTCATAAAACGGGTGAACTGGCTCGAAATGCGCGCCAGACTTTTCAGGCCATGGTTCCACAGCCAATGCTCAACAACATGGCTCCAACGAGCATGCAGGCCCGGATACGTGAGCCAAATGATGAATTTACTTTGCGCGGCAGGGTCGAGACGCTTAACGTTGTTCACGTCTTCGGCGATGGTTTTAAAGATATTCACGATAGGTTCCTTCGATGTTGGGAGCAAATACGATTACGGAAGTGCCCCTAGCAACATCGTTTCGAAAGCAAGGCCACGGCCTGAGCCGAAATGCCCTCCTCGCGACCCTCGAAGCCCAAATGCTCAGTGGTGGTGGCCTTTACGCCCACCTGATCGACGTCGATACCCATAGCATGGGCCAAGTTCTCGCGCATTTGATCGCGGAAAGGCGAGAGCTTAGGGGCCTGCGCCGAAATAACGCTATCGACATCGACGATATCGAAACCGAGTTCGCGCACGTGGTTCGCAACGCACGACAACAGCACCATGGAATCGGCGCCCGCATACGCCGGGTCGGTATCGGGGAACAGTTTGCCGATATCGCCCGCACGCGCAGCGCCGAGCAGCGCGTCGGAGATGGCATGCGCAAGCACGTCGGCATCGGAGTGCCCCAAAAGCCCCTGATGATGCGGAATGTCGACACCACCCAGAATAAGCTTGCGGCCTTGCGCGAATGCGTGCACATCGAAACCGAGGCCCACGCGCATATTCATAGCGTTCGTCACGAGTAATCCCTTCGTCTTAGACGAAATCGTAATGTTCCGAACGATTATAGCCCACTTCAACGCAACGAAGTTTGCGGCAGGCGCAAGAAGGAAAACCCCTTCCGATGAGCACAAGATGAGGCAGCTTAGTAGAATGAAAGCGTCTTGGGCTTCTCTACTCGCGCCCCATGTGGCGCTTGGGGCGAGAAGCCTATCCTTCCAGGGCCGTGCGCCCTATAAAAAATGGGGCGGGGAACTTACCCCTACCCCATTTCAGCTGATTCACTAGTCGGGCTGAACTCCCAGGCTCATGTTCAACATGGCGTAATCTTCTGGGACGGTAAGCTTGATGTTGCTGCGCTTGCCTTCCACCACGAGCACCTTGCCGCCCAATCGTTCGATGAGCGACGAGTCATCGGTGCCCACGAAACCTTCCGAGAGCGCCGACGCGTGCGCGCGACGATACACGCCCGCACAGAACACCTGCGGCGTTTGCGCATTCCAAAACACGCGGCGATCGGGAGTTCCCACAATGCAACCGTTTTCGACCACTTTGAGCGTGTCAATCGAAGGCGTGGCGACAATCGCGCCATCGGCGTCGAGCGTGCCTTTGAGCGTGTTGATGGTATGCGCGATAAGCTCTGGGGCGATGAGCGGGCGAACGCCATCATGCAGCACCACGTACTCATATTCCTCCGACGCGTATTCCAGACCCGAGAACGCGCTTTCCTGACGCGTGGCGCCCGCCGGAGCCATCGTGATAGGCGTCACAAACGGGTACGGGTCAATGGCGCAACTGCGATATTCGGCAATGCGCTCTTCGGGGCACACCACCACGATTTCGCCCACATCTTCAACCGCATCGAACGCCGCAATCGACCAGGTGAGCATGGGACGTCCAGAAATCTCAACAAGCTGCTTGCCACCCTCGTGGCCGAAACGCTCGCCCGACCCGCCCGCCAAAATAATGGCAGCCGTCTTCGGGCTCTTCGACACCTTGCCCGAAAAATGCACCGTTCTCGCGCCCGTTTCGCTCAAATCGAGGCGCGCCGCCGCATCTTCGGCGACTTCAACAAGCGCCGTAGGCACAAACACCGGGTCAATAACGCCGAACTCGGCTGCACCTCCCACGGTTCTCACATTCTCCGGTGCGCTCATGGGCTCCCCTTTCATGGCTTCAACAACAAAGGGGCGCCCACAGACGCCCCCTCGCATGGCGCCACCGCGAAGGCTGCGCCTATGGTTCGTTAATCAGCCGCGCCGTCGCTCGACACGCCGCCACCATGGCTTGGCGCCCCGGCATGCGACAAATCGAACTGCGGCAGCAACGATTCTGCTTCGTGTGCAATGCTATCACGTTTTCGCGGCGCGGGAATCTCTCCTGTGCCAGGCGTAAAAGTTAGCTCGCCATCTTTCACATCGACATCAATAACCGAGCCTGCATGCCACGTGCCGGCAAGAAGCTGCTCGGAAATAGGATCTTCGAGCAGACGCTGAATCGCTCGACGCAACGGACGAGCGCCCATCGTGGTATCGGTGCCTTCCTTAGCCACAAGCGCACGGGCCTCAGGCGTAAGATTGATGGTCATATCCATGGCGATGAGGCGATCGCGCAGGTCGGCAACCATGAGGTCGACGATTTGGGCAATCTGCTCTTCAGTAAGGCTCTTGAACACGATAATCTCGTCGAGGCGGTTCAAGAACTCGGGCCTGAAGAGCTTCTTCATCTCGCTCATCACGCGGCTCTTGATTTCCTTATCGGAAAGGCCCTTCTGCGAATCGGGCGTGAAGCCAAGCGGCGCAGTTTCGGCGATTTGGCGAGCGCCCACATTCGAGGTCATGATGATAACCGTGTTGCGGAAGTCGACCGAGCGGCCCTGCGAATCGGTAAGGCGGCCTTCCTCGAGAATCTGCAGCAAGATGTTGAACACATCGGGATGCGCCTTTTCGATTTCGTCGAACAGCACGACCGAATAAGGACGCTGGCGAACGGCCTTGGTAAGCTGGCCGCCTTCGTCGAAGCCCACATAGCCCGGAGGCGAACCGACCAGGCGGCTCACGCTGTGCTTCTCCATGTATTCCGACATGTCATACGTGATAAGTGCGTCTTCAGTACCGAACAAAAACTCAGCGAGCGCCTTGGAAAGCTCGGTTTTGCCCACGCCCGAAGGGCCGAGGAAAATGAACGAACCGCTGGGGCGCTTCGGATCTTTCAAACCAGAGCGGCTGCGGCGAATGGCCTTCGACAGGGCCGTTACAGCCTCTTCCTGGCCGATGATGCGCTCATGCAGCACGCCTTCCATGCGCAAAAGCTTGTCGGCTTCGGCTTCGGTGAGGTTGCTCACGGGCACGCCGGTCGACATGCTCACCACGTCGGCGATTTCGACCTCGGTGATGTTGGCGAGTTCCTTGTCGCTTTCCTCGGAAAAACGCTTTTCAGCTTCGGCACGCTGCTCTTCAAGCTGCTTTTCTTCGTCGCGAAGCTGCGCGGCGCGCTCGAATTCTTGCGCCGACGCCGCCTCTTCCTTGTCAAGGCGAACGCGGCGAAGCTCGTCGTCGAACTTGCGAATCTCATCGGGCAGCGTGCGATTACGAATGCGCATGCGCGCACCAGCCTCGTCGAGCACGTCGATCGCCTTGTCGGGCAGGAAGCGATCTTGAATATAACGCGAAGACATAGAGACGGCGGCCTGCAGCGCCTCGTCGGAATAGCGCACGTGATGATGCGCCTCGTAGCGGTCGCGAAGGCCGTCGAGAATGCGCAGAGCCTGCTCCTCGCTCGGCTCTTTCACGTTCACCGTTTGGAAGCGACGGGCGAGTGCGGAATCTTTCTCGAGATGCTTGCGGTATTCCTCGGTAGTGGTGGCGCCAATTACCTGCAGCTCGCCACGAGACAGCGGCGGTTTCAGGATGGCGGCAGCGTCGATGGAGCCTTCGGCAGAACCCGCGCCAATGATGGTATGCATTTCGTCGATGAACAAAATGATGTTGCCGTCTTTGACGACTTCCTTGATGACCTTCTTCAGACGCTCTTCGAACTCGCCGCGGTATTTGCTGCCTGCGACCAGCGCAGACACATCGAGGGTAATCACGCGCTTGCCTGAAATGATATCGGGCACCTGATCGGCCACAATGAGCTGAGCCAGACCTTCGACAACGGCGGTTTTGCCCACGCCAGGCTCGCCGATAAGCAACGGATTGTTCTTCTGGCGGCGCGAGAGCACCTGCATCACGCGTTCGATTTCGGCCGCACGACCGATAACCGGATCGAGCTTGCCCGCCTTGGCCTTCGCAGTAAGGTCGGTGCCGAACTGCTCGAGCATGCTCTTCTCGCCATGGGGCTCGCCGCCGAAAAACGGCATGCCCGCAGCCACGGGCGTCGGCTGATCGACCAAGTCGTTGAGTGCGGAACGAACAGCGTCGATTTCGACGCCGAGCTTCGCCATCGCATCGATAGCGCCGCCCTCGCCTTCGCGCACAATGCCGAGCAGCAAATGTTCGGTAGAAATATAGCTTTGGCCCATTTGCATAGCTTCACGCAGCGCATTTTCCAGCACGCGCTTGGTGCGCGGCGTGAACGAGATGTTCGCGCCCGCTTCGGCTTCTTGCTCGCCTTCGGCCATGCCGGCGACGACCTCAAGAGCCTTCTCGTACGTTATGCCCACGCGTTCGAGAGCCTGCGCAGCAATGCCGTCAGGCTCTTTCGCCAGGCCAAGCAGCAAATGCTCAGTGCCCACATGCGGGCGTTTGAGCGCAGCGGCTTCTTCCCTGGCAAGCACAAGGACGTGTCGCGCCTTGTCGGTAAATTTATCGAATGCCATATACGGTCCATTTCTGTAGAGGTTGCTGAATGTATGCTAGCACTCATTCGCAATGAGTGCCAAAGCTTCACATGCGCGATACCTTCTTGTTGACAATCAATTGGGCTTCTAGTTTGACGGTTCTGCCCTTCATTCAGGAAGGAATTCCAGCAAGCATCACCAACAAATCTTTCGCTTTACCTCGTCTGGCTCGGCGGTTTCGTCCCTGGTTCCAGCTCGGCCAAATCCTGCTCGCGACGAACAGCACATTAAATGCTGTTCTGCTCGTGCGGAATCTACTGAAACCAGAGACGAAAAAGGCCGCCCTCGCGGACGGCCTTTGATTGTTAGTAGAGCTTTGCGCCAGCGGGAATCGCGCTGTCGAGCTGCAGCAGATTCAAGCGCTCCTCGCCATTCTCTTCATGGATGGCAGAAAGAAGCATGCCGCACGAATCGATACCCATCATCTTGCGCGGGGGCAGGTTCGTGATAGCCACGAGCGTCTTGCCCACCAGGTCTTCGGGTTCATAGTCGGCATGAATGCCCGAAAGAATGGTGCGCTCGACATCGGTGCCGTCATCGAGCTTGAACGCCAGAAGCTTCTTCGACTTCTTCACGGCCTCGCACGCCTTCACCTTCACCACGCGGAAATCGTTCTTGCTGAAGGTTTCGAAATCGACGAATTCCTCAAACAAGGGCTCGACGGTAACCTTCGAGTAGTCGATAGTCGGAATCATCGAGCTGACAAACGGGCTTGCCGTAGCGGCATCCTGCGCCTCTTTGGCGGCCTTTGCGCCGCTCTTCGCACCAGCCTCGGGCTTCATGTGCGGGAACAACAGCACGTCGCGAATGCTCGCGGAGTTGGTGAGCAGCATGACCACACGATCGATGCCGATGCCAATGCCACCCGCAGGAGGCATGCCATATTCCAGGGCGCGCACATAGTCTTCGTCATATTCCATGGCCTCATCGTCGCCGCCGGCCTTTTCGACCATTTGGGCGGCAAAGCGCTCGGCCTGGTCAACCGGGTCGTTAAGCTCGGAGAACGCGTTGGCGTATTCGTGGCCGGCGATAACGAGCTCAAAGCGATGCGTAAGACGGGGATCGTCTTCATAGCGCTTGGCAAGAGGCGAAACCTCGATGGGGTAATCGCACACGAACGTGGGGTTCACGATAGTGTCTTCGCCGAGCTCGTCGTAGATTTCAGCAATGAGCTTGCCTGCAGTCCACTCGGGCTTCACTTCCAGACCCTTGCTACGCGCGGCTTCGGCCAGAACGTCAGCCGGCGTGTCGATGGTGACCTCGAAGCCCAAAACCTCGGAAACGATATCGGTCATAGGACGGCTCGCCCACTCGCCCGACAAATCGATCTGCTGGCCCTGGTATTCAATGACCTCGGGGTTGCCCACCGCGGCATTGGCTGCCTTGATAACGCCCTGAGCGAGCGCCTTCATGCCATCGAGGTCGCTGTAGGCGCGGTAAGCCTCCATGGTAGTGAACTCGGGGTTATGCGTAAGGTCCATGCCTTCGTTGCGGAAAATGCGGCCGATCTCGAACACGCTCTCGAAGCCGCCAACCAGGCAGCGCTTCAAATGCAGCTCAGTGGCAATGCGCAGGTAGCATTCCTGGTCAAGCGCGTTGAAGTGCGTGATGAACGGCTTGGCCGTAGCGCCGCCCTGAATGGTTTGCAGAATCGGCGTTTCAACTTCCATGTAGCCGTCAGATTCCATGTAACGACGGAACGTGGAAAGGATGGTGGAACGCTTGCGGAAGGTGTCGCGCACGTCTTCGTTCACAATGAGGTCAACGTAGCGCTGGCGATAGCGGGTCTCTTTGTCAGAGAGACCGTGGAACTTCTCGGGGAGCGGACGCACAGCTTTGGAAAGCAGCGTAAGGGCGCGCGGAGCGATGGAGAGCTCGCCGCGCTTCGTGCGCACGACAACGCCCTCGACGTTCACGATATCGCCAAGGTCGAGGTTGCGCAGAAGCTCCCAATCGGCCTCGGACATATCGTTGATGCGGCAGAAAAGCTGGATGTCGGCCGTGGTGTCGCGCACCACGAGGAACATGATTTTGCCCTGGCCACGCTTGGCCACAATACGGCCGCCGATTTTCACGACGTCCTCGGTGTTTTCGCCGGTCGCGAGGTCAGCATACTTCGCGACGATGTCGCGCACGTAGTCGGTCACTTCGGAGTGCTCGGGATACGGGTTCACGCCACGAGCGATGTAGTCTTCACGCTTGGAAAGACGCAGCGCACGCTCATCGTTGAGCAGCTCAGGGGCAATGGTGTTTTCGGTATCGGTCATTTGAAAACCTCTTCGTTTCCAGATGTGGTGATGAACAAAAGCATTCTATCGCAGGTCAAGCGACAAGTGCGAAAGGTCGCAGATTATACGTCGCTTTCGCACCAAATATAAAAGGGGCAGAGGACAATCCCCTGCCCCTTTCGATGGCGAGTTGGAAAATCGCATTCGCGCCCGCGGCTCAGCGAGGCAGATTCGTTTGATGGCGAGGCGCTCAAGCCTGGGAGATGCCGCATTCGTGCTCACGACAGCGAGAGCCGGCCGGGTGCCCCATATTGGCCTGAAGGCGAGGCGCCGCGTACTTTGGTACGCAAGCCAAAGCCTGAATGCCAAGATGGGGTGCCCGGCTGGCTCGCAGCGGAGGCTTCATTCGCCGTTCGGCAGAACGGCGAAATCCCTACAAAGCCTGAAAGCGAAAATGCCCGCCGTGTGGCTTAGCAGCGGCAGCAAAGTACGCTGGCCGGAAGGCCAGCGTACTTTTAGTGCTCGATCTTGAGAATCGTCATCTTGATTTCACGGCCGGTGGGACCGATGGCGGTCACTTCGTCATCTTTCTTGTGACCGAGAAGAGCGGCGCCAACGGGGCTTTCGTTGGAAATCTTGCCCGCAGCGACGTCGGCCTCGGCGCCACCAACGATGGTGAATACGCGCTCTTTTCCGCCCATGTTCACCGTGACAATAGCGCCAACAGTAACCTTGTTCGACTTCTTCGGCGTATCGACGATCGTGGCCTCAGAGAGAATCTGGTTGATCTCGGCGATACGAGCCTCGACCATGCCCTGCTCGTTTTTCGCATCGTCATATTCGGAGTTCTCGGAAATGTCGCCGAATTCGCGAGCAACCTTGATGCGCTCGCCAACCTCGGCGCGCTTCTCGGTTTCGAGGTAATGCAGCTCCTGCTCGAGCTTCTCGCGGCCCTCGGGAGTAAGGATGTAATCGCTACCCATTTCGTGACACCTAATTTCAAAATCGATTCAGCGGCAAAACGCCGCCCTTTTACTAAAACGGGCACGCAATGCGTGCTCGTATAAGAAAACGGCATGTCGGGCTAGCCGACACGCCGCATATTACCTTAAGGGAGAATGTGCTACTCTTCTTCAGCCTTTGCAGCAGGCTCAGCAGCTTCGGTCGCATCTTCCGCTTCGGCCTTTTCGGCAGCCTGCTTCTTTGCAGCAGCAGCCTTCTTTTTACGGGGCTTCTCGGCGGGAGCTTCTTCCTCAGACGCGTCCATTTCCTTCTTGGCGCTTCCCATGCCATCGCGCAGGTTCTTCACCGTGCGGCCAAGCGCGGAGCCAAGCTTCGGAAGGTTCTTGGGGCCAAAGATAAGCAGAGCAACAGCCAGAATGATGAGGAGCTCAGGAACTCCAAGACCAAAGATTTTCATGCAAGCCTCCAAGTTTTGGGGCCCGACCAATATGGCCGGAAAACAAAAAAGCTGGTGCGATCAAATGGTCGGGACGACAGGATTTGAACCTGCGGCCTCTGCGTCCCGAACGCAGCGCTCTACCAAACTGAGCCACGTCCCGACTTCTCGCAAACAGCGGGCTATATGTTAACACACGCGCCGAACAATGCAAGCACTTTTTTTCGACTTCATGCACACCCTTAGCGAAAAAAGGCACCGACCTGGGTCGATGCCTTTCAATTCCCGCTTAGTACCAGCGCAAGGCGCAGTAGAAGGGGTTGTACCACGAAAGCGAGCTGTAGCACACCACTTCGCCCGGCTGCGGGGCATGAATGTATCCGCCGCCGCCCGTAGCAATTGCCACATGGCTGCCGCATGCGTACACGTCGCCCGCCTGAGCCTCGGAAACCGAGCCCGTCCACTGGGCGGAAGCGATCTGATCCCATGTCGTACGGCCAATCCAAATGCCCGCGGCACGCTTCCAGCAGCCAGACGTCAGGCCGGAGCAGTCAAGGCCCGAACCCCATGCCGTGCCGCCCCACACGTAGGGCACGCCGAGCTGGCTTTGCGCAGCGGCCACGACCGAGCCGCCGTAATTGTTCGAACCGCCACCCGAAGATGAGCTGCTGCTCGACGACGAGCTGCTTCCCGAAGACGAGCCGCCGCCATTGTCAGATGCGCTACCACTCGTCGCGCTATCACTCGAACTGCTGTCGCTGGATGCGGAGCTATTGGAGGCACTACTCGAGGTGTTGCTAGAAGAGGAAGCAGCTTCGGCCTGCGCGGCAGCGGCAGCAGCCTCTTCCGCCGCCTTCTGAGCAGCAGCCTCTTCCTCGGCAAGCAGCTCGGCAACTTGAGAATCGAGCGAATCGACCTCGTTTTGATATTGCTGCACAAGCTCTTCAGCCTGCTTCTGCGCCGCATCGGCCTCTTCGACCTTCTGCTGGGCGATATCGGCCTGGTTGGCATATTCCTGCTTTTGGGCCTCGTTGTCGGCGCGAAGATTCTTAGTCTGCTCGACCATCTCGGAATCTTTTTCATTCAGCGAGGTGAGCGTATCCCAATTCTTCGCGAAATCGTCGAAAGAATTCGAGCCCAGAATAACGTCGAGGAACGTGGTCTGGCCATCGCGATACATGTTGCGAGCGCGCTTGGAAAGCTTATCTTGTAGCTTGTCGATTTGCGCGTTGTTATCGTCGATTTTAGTTTGGCACTCGTCCATCTTGGAGACTGCCTCGTCGTGCTCTTGCACGGCTTGGTTGTAATTCGCGGATGCAGCACCGAGCTGCTCGCGCATAGAATTCAGCTTTTGACGAGCTTCGTCGGCCTGAGCCTGCACATCGGCAGACGTAGGATCGGCGAAGGCATTCTTCGGAGAAACCATGGCCGCGGCGCCAAAGGCGGCGGCTCCGCCGAGGAAGGCTCGTCTCGTCAAGCGTGCGTTTAAAGTAGTCATAAACGAACCCCTTCATATGGTATCGGGAAGTCGAAATGGAGACTCCCGACGAACGAGGATAGCAAAGCCGCGGCGTTAATTACACCCCATGTAACCAAAGCGGCACATGGCTTTCACAAACCTAGAATCGAATGTCGCAGATGAAACCAGGTATCTTATATATACTTTGTTTCTTTGTATATTGTTAACGTTAAAGATAATTCGACAGCATGATGAGGGGTTATTCAAAAGCAAACACATCATGTTGTGCTTTGATGACGCACTCTAGATTCACTTGTATGCTCCTATTACAATGCAATCGCAAAGCGTGAAACTTCAGCAACCTGAATAAAAAATGAAGGGCCCGTCCGCACGGACAGGCCCGAAACATACAAATACGTATTTACTTGCTACCAACGAAGCGCGCAGACGAATTGCGGCCAGCTCGACTCGCATACCGTTTGACCTGGCTGCGGAGCATGAATGTAGGAACCGCCACCCGCAGACGTGCAAATGCCCACATGGCCGCTCGTCCACAAAACATCACCGGGCTGTGCCTCGGAAAGCGGCCCACGCCAACGGGCGGAAGAGTACTGAGCGCTATCGGTACGGCCAATCGAGATACCCGTAGCCTGCTGCCAGCACCACGACGTAAGGCCAGAACAGTCGAGGCCGACGTTGGGAGTGCTGCCGCCCCATTCATACGGGACACCAATTTGGCTGCGCGCAAAATCGACGACCGAGCCCGAAGGCGGAATGTAATTATTCGTGCTGTAGCTCGGCGAGGTGTCGCCGCCGTTATTACCGCCGTTGTTGCTGTTGCCACCATTGTTGTTGCTCGCGCCATTATTGTTCGAAGATTCAGGTTCGGATTCCTGCTGAATCTGCTCGATAGCCGCCTGAGCTTCGGCGGCAAGCGCAGCCTGACGCTCCTGATCGTACAGCGCCTGCGCCTCGGAGGAAAGTGCATCGTAAGACGCCTGGAATTGCTCGGCGAGCGCCGTGCCTTCCTTCACTGCCTTGTCGGCCTCTTCCATTTGATAGGCCGCTTCGCGTTCCTGTTTGCTGTATTCATCGCGCTGCGCTTCGTTATCGGCACGCAGCTCCTTGGTTTCGGCAACCATCTTCGCGTCGTTTTCGTTCATCCTGGTAAGCATGTCCCAGTTCTTCATGAAGTCATCGAACGAATTGGAACCCAGAATGACGTCGAGAAACGTGGTCTGACCGTCGCGATACATATTGTTCGCACGATTGCCGAGCTTGCCCTGAAGATCTTCGATGCGCTCGTTGTTGTCGTCGATTTTTGCCTGGCACTCGTCCATCTTCGCCGTGGCGGCATCGTGAGCGTCGACCGCGGCGGCGTAATCTTTGACCTTCTGGTCCAAATCGGAATTGAGCTTCAGCAATTTCTGAAGCGCAGCATCGGCCTCTGCTTGTTTTTCAGCCGCCGAAGGCTCAGCGAAAGCGAATTTCGGCGCCGCAACGGCAACGCCAAATGCGGCGGCGCCACCCACAAATGCACGGCGCGAAAGATTCATGTGTTTATCCATAAGCCCGGCCCCCATCGCCTGGTTGAAATCATATGAAAGATACTTTACCAGCCCTCATCGCAAAAAACAAAAGCCCGCACACGGCGGGCTTTCAGAAACCTGAAAAGAAAACAGTTTTTGAATTTAAAACGCGTTGCAGAATGCGTCCAAAAGCGTAATCGCATCGTGGTGAGCAGCTCGCTCGATAGCCGCCACGCTTTCGTCAGCGTTGGGACCGACGATTTCAAGAACGATACGGCGAGGACGACCGGCTTCGGCAGCCTCATTTGCCGCATCAACCGCATTCGCAATGCGGCGACCAAGCACCTGAGGGTCGTCGCACACAACGCGTGGCACATTCGTTTCATAAGGCCGGCCCGAACGCACAATATGCGCAAGCAGCATATTCGCATCGGGAGGCACGAGCAGCGTTTCGGCGCTCACCATTTTGGAGCGCGGATTCGTCGCCATAGCCAAGTTCGACATATTCGATGCCACGCTGCGCGTGTATTCTTCCGTGCCGAACAGACACACAGCATGGTTTTCAAGCACATCGGCGGCACGTGCGAATCCCATGTATGCGCGATCTTCGATTTGGGGCTTGTCTTGCCATGCATTATGCAAATGGCGCAGCGTCGCATACGTTTTCACGCCAGCGATGCCGTCGGGCACAAGGCCCATGTTCAACTGAAACTTGCGCAAAGCGCCTTCGGTATAGGCGCCAAACGTGCCGCTTACGCCGCCGCATGCAAAACCAAGCGCACCGAGAGCCGTTTGCAGCTGCTCGACATCTTTGCCCGAAAAATACGGCGTGCGCAAATACAGCAGACGTTCGCCCAGCTCAAAGCCCTCGTCGGCTTCGCCTTCCCTATGAATTGCTTGAGGAATCATAGCTTCGTCCTTAGCATCGCATTATTTCATGCGATTGATGAAATAATCGGCCATAGAAATGAGTAGCGCACGAGCATTGCTCTCGTCGATTTCCTGAAGGAGCTTTTCCTTTGCCTTATCGGTAAGCGAGCTCGCGTAATCACGCGCATAATCAAGAGAACCGGCCTCGCGCATAATCGACACAGCCTCGGCAAGCTCAGCGACATCGGTCGTTTTCGAAGAGAGAATCTCAACGAGGCGATCGCGCTTGTCGGAATGCTTCAGCGCATGCACGACCATGAGCGTGCGCTTGCCTTCGGTGATATCGCTCGCGTAATCTTTGCCCACGATTTCGGGGTCGCCCTCGATATTGAGCAGGTCGTCTTGAATTTGAAAAGCCAAACCCGTAGCCAAACCATATTCGCGCAGCGCGGCAATCTGCTCTTCGGTGCCGCCACCAACGATGGCGCCGACAGCCAACGGAACCGCACCAGAATAATGCGCGGTTTTATGAATTGCCATGCACAGATAATCGTCGGGAGTGATGTCGTAACGCTTGTCGCGCGCCCAGCCCAAATCGAGGGCCTGGCCCTCGATGGTGCGGCGGGTCATTTCGATAAGCTCGGTAACCACGCGCACTTTTTGGGCATCGGTAAGATACGGATCCCTCATAACGGCACCATTCACCATGGAAAGCGCAAGGTCGCCCGTGTTAATGGCGATGCCCAAGCCTTCGGTGAGGTGCATGCAGGGCACGCCGCGACGGGTAGTCGCCTCGTCGGCGATATCGTCGTGAATAAGAGCCGCCGTATGGAAGTGTTCAATGGCCGAAGCGGCAGATGCAGCATGGCGAATATCGCCGCCCACAGCAACGCACGCCGCAAAGCAAATCAGCGGACGGTGACGCTTGCCGCCGTTTTCGCTGTATTTCATAAGGGGCCCATAGAGATACGTATCCATGTCGGGATGGTCGCCCGACGGGATATACGAGTTCACTAAATCGCCTACGACCTTGGCATTCTGAATGAGATACTCCTCGAACGACGCGGGCGGATTCGCCGCTGCCGTAAGGAGTTCGTTCATGCTTTCGTTTCTCACTTCAGCTGGATTCATACCGGACTTTCCGATCGTAGGTTCACCGCAATGGGTTCATGCAAAACAAAGCACCTGGAAGCCACGCTCTTCCTTGGTAGGAGTAGCAGGACTCCGGCCTCGCTTGCGCGAGCCCGACCCCTCAGGCTGAAGCCTTCGGGCGAATTCCTGAAAACTGCCCACTGGGCAGTTTTCTTGACGGAATTCCACCTCATCGGTTCGAGTCCCTTCCGACTCGAAGTCGCCATAGGTCGAAACCCGCCTGGAAGCCACGCTCTTCCTTGGTAGGAGCGGTGGGACTCCGGCCTCGCTCGCGCGAGCCCGACCCCTCAGGCTGAAGCCTTCGGGCGAATTCCTGAAAACTGCCC
>OLOY01000802.1_pt1 | contig 17097 bp, 15 predicted proteins | sample 1672771 | NCBI WGS metagenome assembly OLOY01 (sample SAMEA3136722, study PRJEB25190) | human gut metagenome
GTAACAGCTAAAGCTACGAAAGATGGTCAAACATCAGATGCAAGCGCACCAAAAGAAGCTACAGCAGCAACACCAGCTAAACCAAGCCAACCAGTAGTCGATACAGACCTTACAGGTAAAGCAGGAACTAAAGACCCAGTTGAAGTGACTGCAGCACCAGGCACTAAGGTAGAATTGTTCGACAAAGATGGTAACAAGATTGGTGAAGCAACAGCTGATGAAAATGGTAAAGCTACGATCACGCCAACCGTTGATATTCCAGCAGGTAATGTAACAGCTAAAGCTACGAAAGATGGTCAAACATCAGATGCAAGCGCACCAAAAGTTGCGACAGATACCACAGCGCCAGCTAAACCAGTTGTGAACCCGGTTAAAGCAGGTGGCACAGCGATCACAGGTACAGCCGAAGCAGGCTCAACTGTAGAAGTCACTCTTCCAGATGGCTCTAAAGTATCGGCTAAAGCTGACCAAGATGGCAACTTCAGTGTACCAGTCAGCGGTTTGAAGGAAGGTGATACAGTTTCTGTTACTGCAACAGATGATGCAGGCAACACCTCTAGCTCAACATCAGTGACTGTAGGTAAAGGAATTGATAAGATAGCTCCATCAGCACCAGTTGTGACTACTGATCTTACAGGTAAGGCAGGTAGTCGTACTCCAATTGATGTTATTGCAGAACCAGGAACTAAGGTTGAATTGTTCGATAAAGATGGCAACAAGATTGGTGAAGCTACAGCTGATGAAACAGGTCATGCAGTAGTAGTTCCAACAGTTAACATTCCAGAAGGTACTGTGACAGCGAAAGCGACAGACCTAGCAGGTAATGTTTCAGGAGCTAGTGCTCCAATGTTTGCCACAACAAGTGGAACAGTAGATTCCTTTAACAATGGTAAAGGTTCTGAGAATACTCCAACAGTTGTTAAACCGACACTAAGTGGCAAAGTTGAGTCATCAACTACTTCAGCGAAACGCATGAACCTTAAAACTAGGGCAAATATTTCAGCAACTGAAAAAGACGCTTCCACACTTCCGGCAACAGGAGACGAAGCATCTATCGGTGGCGTTGTCCTTGGTGGAATTCTTGCGGCAGCTGGACTTGCCATTGCAGGAAAACGTAGAAAAGAAGATTAAGATAAAATATTCTTATAGAAGTGATTTAAAAAGTCTTCTAAGTTTTTAAAGCAAAAGACTCATCCCTGATAGGGGTGAGTCTTTTTGTTTGAAAACTACCAGTTGTACTAGTGGTTCCGAAAATTGTTTAGCGATGTATAAAAAAGTCCTACCAAAGTGCTATATTAGATAAGGTTTACCGACCACTAACTAATATATCAAAGGAGGAACAGTGATGAGATATGATAATAATAGTTTATCGTATACTAATATGAAAGGATACTGCCGTTTGCGACAAATTCGAGCAGTTAAACCAAGGTTTTTCATCAGACGTTTGAAAGTACGTCAAAAGGTACGGTTTATCACGATGGATATGTCTGGAGCTTATATTCCACTGGCTCGCAAACTCTTCCCTAACGCCAAAATAGTTCTTGATCGATTTCACATTATTCAGCACCTTGGTCGAGCCTTTTTAAAGACAAGAATCGCTATTATGAACCAGTTCGATAAGAAGTCACTACCCTATCGAGCCTTGAAAAATCACTGGAGACTCTTCCAAAAGGACAGCCGTAAGTTATCTTGTAAATCATTTCACTCGAAGACCTTTGGTCAAACCTTAAGTCCACATGAAGTCGTTAGGAAGACACTAGACTTTTCAGAAGAACTCGCTAATTATTATAACCTCTATCAGCTGTTGCTGTTTCACTTTCAAGAGAAGAGGGGGGATGAGTTTTTTGAGCTCATAGAGGAGAATATAAGCAAGGTCAATCATTACTTCAAAACTGTCTTTAGGACCTTCCTTAGACACAAACCATACATCAAAAACGCACTAGAAGCACATTACTCAAATGCAAAATTGGAGGGGACCAATAAGCTTATCAAAGACATCAAACGTCTGGGCTTCGGTTTTAGAAACTTTATTAACTTTAGGAAGCGTGTTTTCATCACTCTGAACATACAAAAAGAGAAGACCTATCTGGTCCTCTCTAGATGTTAGCTTTTCGTCACCCACTACAGTTGACAAAGAGCCTATTTTCTATGCAATAAGTGAAAGTAAAAAGAAGATCTCTAGTATCTCCTTTTTTCATTTTTTATAGAGCTGCTCGCATGCGTGCTTGTGAATTTTCGACATTTCGTATTGAGCGCGGTAAGAACGCACGGATGTCATCTTCTTTATAACCCACTTGCAATCTCTTATCATCAATTAAGATTGGACTTTTCAAGATTCTTGGGTTTTCTTGAATCAAATCAATCACTTCACTAACACTGAGCTCGTCGATATCACAATTTAGAGCTTTAGCATAGCGATTTTTTGATGAAACAATGCTCTCAACACCATTCTCTGTTTTTGATAGGATGTTTAAGATTTCTTCTTTTGTAAGTGGTTCTTTACCAAGGTTTTGTTCTTTATAAGGAAGTTGATGGTTGTTCAACCATGTTTTTGCTTTTTTACAACTTGTACAACTTGAGATTGTATAAATCTTAATCATGTTAATTCTCTCTTTCTGTCACATGATACTATTATCTTATCATTGTCCTTAGTTTAAGAAATCGGTCTAGCGACCTATTTTGATTCTAAGGTGACTTTTTCAATTATCATAGATCTTTTTTTACTTAGATTAAATCAAAGAGAAAAAGAGCTCTTCGGCTCTTTTATACTTATTCTTCAATTTCAATGGTTGAATCAAGGTCCAAAACAAGTTCATCAGATGTTTCTTCAACTTGTGCTTCTTCAACACTATCCTCTTCATCTGGTTCAATCAAACCATAGTGTACACGTACTTTATGATCAATTTCTTCAAAAATATCTGGATGATCTGCCAAATATTTTTTAGCATTTTCAGATCCTTGACCAATCTTCTCTCCATTATATGAGAACCATGCTCCGGCTTTTTGAATAATTCCTAAATCACTAGCGATTTTTACAAGCTCACCTGTTTGTGAAATCCCTTCACCATACATAATTTCGACAAAGGCTTCTTTAAATGGTGGGGCAACCTTATTTTTGACAACCTTGATTTTAGTTTCCTTACCAACATTTTGGTCTTTTTTATCACCAGTCCCTTTGATTTGCGTATTTCCACGTACGTCAAGACGTACTGATGCATAGAATTTCAGAGCACGTCCACCAGGTGTTGTTTCTGGATTACCAAACATAATACCAACTTTTTCACGCAATTGGTTAATGAAGATAGCAATTGTTTTTGTTTTATTAATAGATGCAGATAGCTTGCGCATGGCTTGACTCATCATACGCGCTTGAAGCCCAACATGACTGTCACCAATATCTCCATCAATTTCTGCACGTGGTACCAAGGCCGCAACTGAGTCAACAACAACCAAATCAACTGCACCAGAGTCAATCAGCTTACCTGCAATTTCAAGACCTTGCTCACCTGAATCAGGTTGTGACAAAAGAAGCTCATCGATATTAACACCTAGAGCTGCTGCATACGCAGGGTCAAGAGCATGTTCAGCATCGATAAAGGCTGCAATTCCGCCTTCTTTTTGGGTCTGAGCAACTGCATGAAGGGCAACAGTTGTTTTACCTGATGATTCTGGTCCGTAAATTTCAATAATACGTCCTTTAGGGTAACCACCCGCACCAAGAGCAATATCCAAAGCTAGCGAGCCCGAGCTCATAACTTGAACTTTTTGCTCTGCACGCTCACCAAGACGCATAACTGCACCCTTACCAAAATCTTTTTCAATGTTTTTTAATGCATCGTCGAGAGCTTTGCGACGCTCATCACCAAACTTCTTTGTGATTTCTTCTGTTTTCTTTGTTTTCTTAGCCACTTAATTTCCTCTTCTTTCTATGTTAATGACAAACTTAAATCAAGTTGTCTCTTGTAATAAAGCTTGGCGAACTAGGTTAAAGGCATAGAGGGTACTAATATATCTAACGTCATAACGACTTCTTCCACCTATAACAACCTTGATTGACCTTACTTGATTCCTATCAGCAATACCAATAAATACTGTACCTGCTGGGTGTCCTTCTAATGAATCTGGTCCAGCTACACCGGTAAGTGCAATTCCGTAATCGCTATCTGTTTTAGCTCGGGCACCTTCAGCCATTTTTTCTGCAGTAAAATGACTGACAACACCATGTTTTTCTAGTTGCGACAAGGGAATATCCAACATTTTAGCTTTTTCTTCAATGCTATAGGTAACAAAACCACCCTTGAATACTTGTGAAGCTCCAGAAAAATCAGCAACACTAGCCTGAAATAAACCTGCTGTTAGGCTTTCAGCTGCAGTGATAGTCTTGCCATGGTTCTTAAGCAAACGAAAAGCTTCAAAGGCTAAACTATTAGACTCTCCATACCCATAAATAAAATCAGATAAGGATTTACCATCTAGAGTTTTAGTAGAACGAATTTGTTTTTCTAAAACATCTAGTTTTTGATTTGCTTCTTCTCGTGAAGAAGCCTTTGTAGACAAGCGAAGTGTTACTTCCCCCACTTTAGCATATGGAGCTATGGTTGGATCTGTTTGGTTAACAATAAAATCCTTAAGAATAGTCACCAATTGACTTTCTCCAACGCCAAAGAATCTTAGGACTCTCGAATAAAGACTTGCGTGATTCTCAGTAAGTGCTGGAACAAGTTCCTGATTCACCATAGGTTTGAGTTCACTTGGTGGACCAGGTAAGACTACATAGGTCACCCCTTGAGCAGTAATGACGCCTCCAACTGCAAGACCAGTAGGATTTTGCAAGGGGATAGCCCCCTCAACAATTTGCGCTTGACGTTCATTATTAGGCGTTCGTGTGTGTTTAGGGCGAGTAGCAAAGAAACTGTCCAGCTTTTTACTTGCCTCCTCATCAAAAACAAGTTTTTTTCCTAAGAACTTAGCTAGGGTTTGCTTGGTTAAATCGTCCTCCGTAGGGCCAAGTCCACCACAAAGTATGACTAAGTCACTACGTCTACTAGCTTGGTCTAGAACTGAGAGTAGGCGGTTTTCATTGTCTCCTACTGCTGTGTGAAAATACACATCGATTCCTAGTTCAGCTAGTTTCTCAGATAAAAATTGGGCATTGGTATTGGTGATTTGCCCGGTTAGGATTTCGGTTCCTACTGCAATCAATTCAGCTTTCATTGGTTCACCTATATTACTATTCGTAAAATAATCTCAAAAACATGTTCGTTTATAAACTAACATGTTTTTCTCGTCTTGTCAATCAAATCCACTCATTTATTTGAAGTCACAGTTATTTTCATGATCATTCACAAATCCTGCGGCTTGTAAAAATGAATATATAGTAGTCGGTCCTAAAAATTTGAACCCTCTCTTTTTTAGATTTTTGGCAATCTGTTGGGATAAATCAGTTGATGATGGGACGTCCTTATATGTGGGAACATTATTTATCAAGGGCTTTCCGTCAAAGAAATGCCAAAAATAATGAGACAGGGAGCCAAATTCATCTTGGAGTTTTAGTACTTGTTTGGCATTATTTACGGTTGCTTCTAACTTAAGTTTGTGACGAAAAATATCCGGATTTTGAAGCGCTTCTTCAAGTTCACTTAGGCTAAACTGGGCAACACGCTCAATATCATAGTTATGAAAAACACGATTAAAGGCCTGACGTTTATTTAAAACAGTTAACCAAGAAAGCCCTAACTGATAACTTTCTAAGCAAAGTAGCTCAAAAAGTTTTTGATCGTCACCAATAGGCTTTCCCCACTCCTTGTCATGATAATCACAATATAATTTATTGTTTGTTGGTACCCAACGACAACGATTGACCATTGCTTACCTCATTTCATCAACATCTTAAGAGCTGATTTTATGTATTGCTCTGCCGTTTCATTAGTACCTTCGAAGAAGGCTTTGATTTTCTTAAGTTCTGCAGCTTTATAACCAAGAGCAAGCAAAGCTTCCATAGCCTCATCCAACTGATGATTTCCTTCAGGTTGACTTGGTATCGTCTTGGTCGTTTCTGTTGGTAACTCTGCAAATTTCCCTGCCAAGTCCAAAACCATTTGCTGAGCTGTCTTTTTACCAATCTTTGGAAACTTCATCAAGTACTTGATGTCACTATTATCAATGGCAGCCACCAAGCCTTGATTATCATCTACAGCAACAATGGCTAGAGCAGTCGTTGGACCTATTCCAGAAACTGAAATAAGCTTAAGGAAGACCTCTTTTTCATCTTCGGTATGGAAACCAAAAAGAAGGTGGGCGTCATCCCTAATAACCTGATGAAGGTAGACTTGGATAGTCTGATTCATCTGGTCAGAAAAACTATAGGGGTTCGCTACAGTGACAATATAACCTAAGCCGTTTGCTTCTATAACAATATACTTGGCGGTAATTTTCACTAGAGTTCCCTTGATGTAATCATACATAGCGTGTGATTTCCTTTCTCGTTCGTATCTTCAACGGATTACTTGGTTATTTTATACTTATAAGATAGTTGTCTTGAGTGTTTATTTTGTCATCTCAAGCACTGCTGTACTATTGTAACAAAAAATCCACTCGAAAGTGGATTATGTTTGCTCTATTTTAAGGATGACTACTCGTCTTTAAAGTATCTGTAATCATCTTCAAGCCTAATAGAATATATGTTACAACGCCTAAAGTAAAGGCAATCCTAGAAACATTTACTAGGGCATTCTCCAAACTTGGTCGACCTAACCAAGCCAAAATATAGAAAATCAAGCTAGTCGCTAAAAATGTTAAGCCAACAAGTAAAAAGTGTTTATTAGTTTTTGTTAGGTGTCTCATCACTCTACCTCCTAACTTAAAAATCAGTCAACCATCCTACAATGATGTGCTAAAACATTAGAAGATTCCTTATCTTCATCACTATTATAAATCTAACATTCCTATTCGTAAAGTAAGACGAAAAAAAGTTTTAATACTTTCCTAAGTCACGTAGACTGGTATGATTTTCTTGAATTCGACGGAACATTTTTTCCATATCAGACTTTGTAAAGTTGACAAGTACAGGACGTCCGTGAGGGCAATTGTAGGGGTTTTTACACTGGGCAAGCTGTACTAGAAGGTCACGCGCAGAGTAATCATCGAGAGCATGATTGGCCTTGATTGAACGTTTACAACTCATCATGATGGCTAACTCTGCACGGTAGGTCTTGACAGACACTTCATTCGTCAAAAGAAGCATGTCGCACATCTCATAGACTGCAGATTCAATCTCTTCTTCCTTCATCCAGATAGGATGTTCACGAAGAATGAAGGTGTTATTCCCATAAGGCTCTAAAAAGATACCAACCTGGTTAAGAAGAGGCATTTTTTCTTGTAAACTAATGTAATCTGCCCCTGAAAATTCAAAGAGATAGGGAACCAAAAGCTGCTGTAAACTACTGTCAACCTCACCAATCTTTTCGCGATAGTACTCATACTTGACACGTTCTTGGGCAGCATGCTGGTCAATGATGTAAAGTCCACCTTGTCCTTGAGCAAAGAGATAGGTTCCATGCATTTGACCAAAAAACTCCAACTCAGGGAAGGTTGATGTTTCCTCATTGTCCAGATTTTCAAGCATGCGCTTCATTTTCGACTTGTTTTTATAATCAAGTTTTTCGTGTTCACTATCACTTTCATCTGCTGAACGTTGTGCTTGTTTAACAGAAGGTTGCGGTTTGTTTTCTACCGATGAAACTGGAGACTCTGACACGAGTGGTTTGATATCCTCTTGGACTGTCTCTGGTTTGACAAAGAAATCATTACGACTGCTATCATAATAAAGATTGGTTTGTTTGAGTGGAAGACTGGTTTGAACCGGCTTAGTTGCACCTCTGGTACTTGACTTGGCTAGATTTTCAAGGGCATCTGGAATTAAATCCTGCTCTTTAAGACTTTGAGCAATGGCAGAGCTGATAAGAGCCATGAGCTCTTTTTCTTTAGAGATACGTACTTCCTGCTTTGTTGGGTGAACATTGACATCAGCCAAGTAGGGATCAATCTGAATATCAATAACCGCAATAGGGAAGCGCCCTACCATGAGTTTAGAACCATAACCATCAAAAATAGCACGGTTAAGTAGAAAGTTTTTTATATAACGTCCGTTAATGAGAATCGTGATGTAGTTACGATTCGCACGAGTTAATTCAGGAAGGCTGACATAGCCAGAAACTTCAAAATCAAGGTCAGAATTTGAAATTTCCACCATTTTTTTAGCCGTTGTCAAACCATAAATCCCGGCAATAGCTTGACGGAGGTCTCCAGTACCTGAGGTCTGTGTCAACTGACGACCGTCATTAAGCAAGGTGAAGGCAACCTCAGGATGAGCTAGACTCAGACGATTGACAACATCGACAATATGAGCCAACTCAGCCTGTAAACTCTTCATATACTTGAGACGAGCTGGGGTGTTATAAAATAAATTTTCAACGGTAATCTTTGTTCCAACTGGTGTTGAAATAGGATCCTGACTCTCAATTTCCCCACCTTTGGCAACCAGTTTAGTCCCATAGGCTTCTCCATCAGCCGCCGTCACAATGGTAAGATGACTGATAGAAGCTATTGATGGCAGGGCCTCACCTCGAAAACCAAGAGTTCGAATACGAAAGAGGTCTCCTTGATTTTTGATTTTACTTGTTGCATGACGGCGCAAACTCATGGCTACGTCAGCTTGAGCCATTCCTTCGCCATTGTCTGTAATTTGAATTTTTGAGAGGCCTGATTCTTCAACTTCAATAGTAATCTGGGTGCTGCCTGCATCAATAGCATTTTCCACCAGCTCTTTAACTACACTAGCTGGTCGCTCTACGACCTCTCCAGCAGCAATCTGATTGGCTAGAACTTCAGGCAATTCGATGATTTTTGGCATAATTATTTTTTCTCCCTTCTAAAAGGTTGATACATTCACTGGTGCTGACTGTTACTTATGCTTACTATAAAGCCACAACTCACACACAACTGTTAGCCAAGATAAGGCTGTGGCTATAACAATCATATCCCCATGACGAAGGTTGAACCAAATGAGCCCAGAAAAAATCAAGAGGTAGATGATTTGGAAAATCCATTGGTAGGTTTTAGGCGAGCTTGTAGAATCCATAAACTGCTTAACAAAGAAATAAAGCAAGAGCAGGTTCAGTGTTAGTGCCTTTTCAAAAGGTGTAAAAAAACTCAAAATCAGACTGCAGGCAAGAAAAATTCCTGCTAACCATTTCATTATAGATTTCATGTGATTACCTCGTCAGTACGTTTTCATTAAGTATAGGGGTTTTCTAAAATATTTTCAACCACTTAGACACCATATGGGACCACATAGACAAACGCTATTGCTGTGGACTAGTAAATAGTGTTTAATAAAGGTGTGAAAGGGAGGAGGCCTCCTCAATTACAAACAAGAAAGGATAGTTATGAAAATAAAAGTTCAGATTGACTCGGTATTTCAAGAAGAGACGTTGCAGATTCAGGCACCTAGTCGGACGCCAAAGATTCAGCAAGTCGTCGAGTTTGTCGAAAGTTTGGATGACAACCACCGACTCAAAGGAAAAAAAGATGGAGAAACTTATCTTATCGAACCCAAAGCTATTTCCAGAATTTACATCGAAAATCGACAAGTTCTAGCTGAAACTATTCAAGGAGAGTACCCCTTAGGCTTACGTCTCTATCAAGTTTTAGAAAAACTGCCATCTTACTTTATCAAAATTTCACAATCAGAGATTGTCAACCTCAAAGAAATTGAACGCTTCAACATCACCCCTAACGGCCTCGTAGAAATTCACCTTAAAAACAAGGAAACTACCTACTCATCACGCCGTTACCTCAAAGCAATAAAGGAGAAATTACAATGAAAAAACAATTTTTTAAATCAGGCACAAGTGGCATCCTTATTGGATTAGCTGTATCTATGATTATGTCCCTTATCTGGGCACCAAGCTACATGCCTCTAAATCCTCACTCAGCCATTGGACAATGGATGACGTCACATCAGGTTCACGGATCTATAGTATTGGCCTACTGCCTCATCACTTGGTTTGCTATCGGTATTCTTTTTGAAATCGCTAGTTATATTTTCCGTAAAGCTGAATGGAGTTTGCTTCGTGCAACCCTCACTCACTACGCCTTGACCTGTCTAGGTTTCATTCCACTAGCTACCCTCAGCGGATGGTTCCCTCTACGTTTAACTTTCTACTTGGAGCTAGTCATTGAATTCAGCCTTATCTATCTCCTCGTTTGGGTCTTCTCTTATTGGAAAATGAAAAAGGATATTGAACAACTCAACCAAGAATTGAAACACCTATAAAAGACAAGAAGCCTGTCAATTGACAAGCTTCTTTTATAGTTTCTGTTTTAAATCTGCTACAGCCATCATGACCTGCATAGGTGTCATGTTGTAAATATCTAAATCACGCAACTCTTGAAGAACTGGATTTTCAGTAAAATCATCAAAGAGAGAGATTTGCTCGTTGACATGCGTTTCTGTGGCAGATTTCTCTTGAGGCGATACCTTTTCCTGAGGTTGGATGGTAACTGTATCGCCCTCTAGTTGTGTCAAGATGGTGTCAGCACGTTCCAGTAAATCTGCTGGTAAACCTGCAATCTTAGCTACATGAATACCATAAGATTTGTCGGCTGGTCCATCGACAATCTTGTGAAGGAAAGTCACTTCACCGTCCTTTTCAAGTGTCGCCACATGAACGTTTACAAGGTGTGTCAAACTGTTTGACAGGGCTGTCAACTCATGATAATGGGTAGCAAACATGGTCTTAGCCCCCACCTTGTCATGAATAAACTCAATAATAGACTGAGCTAAGGCCATACCATCATAGGTAGCTGTCCCACGTCCCAACTCATCAAAAATAATCAAGGAATTAGGTGTCGCCCGCTTAATGGCCTGATTAGCCTCCATCATCTCAACCATGAAGGTCGACTGACCTGAAATCAGATCATCTGCAGCACCAATACGTGTATAGATAGCATCAAAAACTGGCAAGTCAATACTATCTGCTGGCACGTAAGACCCCATCTGAGCCATAACTACTGACAAGGCTAACTGACGCATATAGGTGGATTTACCACTCATATTTGGTCCTGTGATGAGCTGAATATTGGTCTGACTGTCAAAGGTAATGGTGTTTGGAATGTATTCTTGAACGCCCATAACCTTCTCAACCACTGCATGACGGCCTTGATCAATAACAATACGATGCTCATCATTGAACACAGGACGAACATAATGATTAGTCTCTGCTACAACAGCTAGACTCTGAAGCACATCGACTGTCGCAATAGCCTTAGCCAAAGATTGCAAACGGTCAATATAGCGTTCAACCTGCTCACGGACACGCATGAAAATATCATATTCCAGCGTTGATGATTTTTCACGCGCCTCAAGCATTTCACCTTCTATCTTAGCCAACTCAGCAGTTCCAAAGCGCTCTGAATTTTTCAGGGTTGCCTTGCGGAAGAAATGGTCAGGAACCAAGCTAAGGTTAGAGTTGGTCACATGGAAGTAATAACCATCTTTACGGTTATAATCAATCTTTAGTGTTGTAATACCAGACGCTTCACGTTCCTTGGCTTCGATATCTGCGATCCATGAGGTTCCCTCACTCATCACCTTGCGATACTTGTCCAAGGTCTCATCAAAACCAGCACGGATAATGCCACCTTCTGTAATGGTTGCAGGGGCATCAGGATCAATAGCCGACCGAATCAAACTCTCTAATTCTGGCAGAGCATCTAACTCTTGTAAAAGACGTGACAAGGCATCGTCATTAAAAGACTCCAAAATCGCCTTAATCACCGGTACTTGAGCCAAAGTATGACATAGCTGAATCAAATCTTTTGGATTAGCCTTGCCAAAGGAAACACGACTGGCCAGGCGCTCAATATCGTAAACACCTTTTAGACTCTCAGTCAAGTCACTACGCTCAAAGAAATTGTCCAAGAAAACTTGGATAATATTCTGACGCTCGGTGATAGTGGCTTGATTCACTAAAGGACGATCAATCCAAGTTCGCAAGAGACGCATTCCCATAGCTGTCTTGGTTTCATCCAAGAGCCAGAAAAGAGATCCGTGTTTCTTGCCCGTTCTAGCATTTTCAAGTAAATCCAAACTTGACTTGGTCGCATAGGACATCTGCAAGTAATCCTTAATCTCATAGTGCTGAGCCTTTTGTAAATGACTAAGCTCACGCATCTGAGTACGGTGCACATACTGGAGAAGTTTACCAGCCACACTGCTTTCCAAATCTGTCAAGCTAGTGTCAATCAAGTGGACATCATCGTAAACCTCTGTTTCCTTGGAGAGAAGCAGGTTGAGTTGCTTCACCAAAACTTGTTCATCAGCTTCAGGTAAATCATACCCAACGACTACTTCACGTGCCTTAAGATTCTGAATTTCACTGCAAACTGAACTAAAATCATCCAACTCTGTCGCAAAAAATTCACCCGTTGACACATCCATATAGGCCAGTCCGAATCGACTTCCAGCCTTGTCAATGGCTACTAAGAAATTGTTGGCATTATCAGGTTTAGAGCTGTCAACCACTGTCCCTGGCGTGATAACCTGAACTACCTCACGCTTAACCACGCCAACAGCCTGTTTAGGGTCCTCCATCTGCTCAGCAATGGCTACTTTGTAGCCCATCTCAACCAAGACATCAATATATGCTTGAGCCGAATGATAAGGAACACCTGCCATAGGAATGGGATTATCTGCGTTCTTATTACGACTGGTTAGGCTAATTTCCAAAATTTGAGCAGCCTTAACGGCATCATCGTAAAATAATTCGTAAAAATCCCCCATCCGAAACAGCAAAAAAGCATCTGGATAATTTTCCTTGATATCCAAATACTGCTGCATTCCTGGAGATATTTTTTCCTTAGCCATGTCTTAACTCCTCGTTAATCTTTTCTTCGATAGACTTGGTCACATATTGAATCAAGTCACTGGCATCCTGCATCTTTTGACGGTAATCCTGAACAATGGGCAAATTTTCCAACTCATTCTGAATCAAATCTGCCTGCTCACCTGCCTCCTCATAGGCACGTTGTTTCTCAATTTTTTGAAAAAGCACCGCTTCTTGTTGATAGGCCTTCATCTGTCCAGCCAGATAACTAATCTGAGGAATCTGTCCAATAGCTTTCTCAGCCTCTTGAAAAGCAAGAACCGCCTCATGGTTTTTGAGGAGGTCGATTAACTCTTCTTTGGCTTTTTGGAAATTCTGATGAGGAGTCTTCATCAGTGAAACTCACTTTCCAATCTTTCAGCAACCACTGCGTCCTTACAGATTACCAATAGGGTATCTGCGCCAGCAACGGTTCCTAAAATTTCAGGATTGCCGTCACTATCAATCAGGTTAGCCAAAACATCTGCTTCACCCAATTCTGTATGGAGAACCAGCATAAACTGGGCACGGGAAACTGATTTGACATAGTCCTTAACCGTAGGATCCAAACTTGAAAGCACATGCTCAGACAAACTATAGTAAAGTTTACCTTCCTCATCACGAAGCTTCAACAGGCCAATCTCACGCAAATCACGTGACAAGGTAGCCTGTGTAACCGTGATACCTTCCGCCTCTAGGCGTTGCTTAATTTCCTCTTGTGTCCCAATCTTATCTCTTGAAATCATCTGTTTGATAACAGCTTGACGATCTCTCTTCATTATCTTTCCTCTTTTTATGTATATTCCTTGCATATTATAACAGAATTTTTGTATTTTTTCATGAAATACTTCTTGAGAGATACTTTCTTGTCCCTACCCTATTAACTAAAATAATGGTAAAATAGGTATGAATGACAAGATTTGAAATGGAGTACCTATGAATACTAAAGAACTCATTGCAGCAGAAATTGGCAAAGTTGTTCCCGAATTGGAACAAGAAAACATTCAAAATCTGCTTGAAACCCCTAAAAATGCTGACATGGGAGACCTTGCCTTCCCTGCCTTCTCATTGGCAAAAGTCTTACGCAAGGCTCCTCAAATGATTGCAGCAGACATCGCTGAAAAAATTGATGCTTCAAACTTTGAAAAAGTTGAAGCTGTTGGTCCTTACATCAACTTCTTCCTTGATAAATCAAAAATCTCGGCGGACGTTCTTGGACAAGTCATCGCTCAAGGCAGCCACTACGCTGACCAAAACATCGGTCACGGACGTAACATTGCCTTTGATATGTCTAGTCCTAACATCGCTAAACCTTTCTCTATCGGTCACTTGCGTTCAACAGTTATCGCTGACGCTCTTGCCAACATCGTAGCTAAACAAGGCTACAAACCAGTCCGCATCAACCACTTGGGTGACTGGGGTAAACAGTTTGGTATGCTGATTGTTGCCTATAAGAAATGGGGTAGCGAAGAAGCTGTCAAAGCCAACCCTATCAATGAACTCCTTCAACTTTATGTGCGTATCAATGCCGAAGCTGAAGAAGACCCTTCTGTAGACGAAGAAGCTCGTGAATGGTTCCGTAAATTGGAAGCTGGCGATGAGGAAGCAACTGCCCTCTGGCAATGGTTCCGTGACGAAAGCTTAGTAGAATTCAACCGTCTCTATGATGAACTTGGTGTTTCATTTGATAGCTACAACGGTGAAGCTTTCTACAATGATAAGATGGACGAAGTCGTTGACATCTTGACAGAAAAAGGACTTCTCCAAGAATCTCAAGGTGCCCAAGTGGTTAACCTTGAAAAATACGGTATCGAACACCCAGCCCTCATCAAAAAATCAGATGGTGCAACACTCTACATCACACGTGACTTGGCTGCTGCCCTCTACCGTAAACGTACTTACGACTTTGCCAAAGCCATCTATGTGGTTGGTAATGAACAATCTGCCCACTTCAAACAGTTGAAAGCTGTTCTTAAAGAAATGGGCTACGACTGGTCTGACGACATGACTCACGTTGCCTTTGGTCTAGTAACCAAGAACGGTAAGAAATTGTCAACTCGTAAGGGTAACGTTATCTTACTTGAGCCAACTATCGCTGAAGCTGTTAACCGTGCTCAAGCTCAAATCGAAGCTAAGAATCCAAACTTGCCTAACAAGGAAGCTGTTGCCCACGCTGTTGGTGTCGGAGCTATCAAGTTCTACGACCTTAAAACAGACCGCATGAATGGTTATGACTTCGACCTTGATGCCATGGTATCCTTCGAGGGGGAAACTGGACCTTACGTACAGTATGCTCACGCTCGTATCCAATCTATCTTGCGCAAGGCTGACTTCACGCCATCTGCAGATGCCACATACAGCCTAAACGACGTTGAAAGCTGGGAAATCATCAAACTCATCCAAGACTTCCCACGTATCATCAACCGTGCATCAGATAACTTTGAACCATCTATCGTTGCTAAATTTGCTATCAGCTTAGCTCAAGCCTTTAACAAATACTATGCGCACACACGTATCTTGGACGAAAGCCCAGAACGTGACAGTCGTTTGGCTCTTTGCTACGCAACAGCAACAGTCCTCAAAGAAGCCCTTCGCCTTCTCGGTGTTGAAGCTCCAGACGAGATGTAAGCCATATTTAAAACGCCTAAGGGCGTTTTTTTAGTGACCAAAAAAAGAACCCAACACATGGTGTTGAGCTCTTTTGGAGATTATGAAAAAGAAAAGTTCGTTGTTCTACAAAAAGTGTAAGCCAACGAGACTTACTGAACAAGGTTCAGTAAAAGTTATTTAGGAGACTTAAAGTATAACCTCCCTACCTTAAAGAAACCTTAAATCGCAGAAAAAAATCCCCAAAGGGATTTTCACAGCAGCCCAGAGACCACTGAAAAGATACGATTGTACAGGCTTTCCAACCTCTTCTTCCTAATCCTCCAAGGTGACCGCTTGTCCAATAGAATCTTTATATAACTATATTACCTTGTTTTGGAAGGGTTTTCAAGTATTTTCTTAAAATATCCTAATAAAACCTCAAAAATAAGAAAAAAGCCTAGATTTCTAGACTTTCTTCGGGGAGATTTGTTATGAAAAAATTATGTTTACCTCTAGCTCACAAAAGCTAGCTGCTTTATTAGGATGGTTATAATATATCTTAATAAGCTTAAAGGTAACTTAATAAATTATTATCTTGCATCACTTTTTAAAACGATAAGTAAAATAAGTAATAGTAAGCACCCATTAGGAATATCCATATCTAAAAACCAAGAGGGGGCTTTGATACTTCCAAGATCATTCATGATGCGGATGATATTATAGGCAATGCTTACTATTAAGAGGCTAAGTTCCGGTAAATAGTTAAGTCGTCCTTTTAAGATTGCTAACTTCTCCTTTCTGATAGTTTTCTTACGATGACCCTATTATAAGGCTGAAAAAGAAACAAAACTAGTGACATAAATGTCACCATCAAAAAAAGCAGGGCAAACCTGCTTTCTGTTATTTTGTTTAGATTAGTCACCCAAACCAATGCGTTCGAAGATTTCATCAACACGTTTAGTGTAGTAAACTGGGTTGAAGATTTCGTCGATCTCTTCTTGAGTGAGACGAGATGTTACCTCTGGATCTGATTCAAGAAGTGGTTTAAAGTCTACTTGGTTATCCCATGATTGGGCAGTCTTAGGTTGAACAAGGTCGTAAGCTTGCTCACGTGTCATACCTTTTTCAATCAAAGTAAGCATGGCACGTTGGCTGAAGATAAGACCAAATGTAGAGTTCATGTTGCGGATCATGTTTTCTGGGAAGACTGTCAAATTCTTAACGATGTTTCCGAAACGGTTGAGCATGTAGTCAATCAAGATAGTTGTATCTGGTGCGATGATGCGCTCAGCTGATGAGTGAGAGATATCACGCTCGTGCCAAAGGGCTACGTTTTCATAAGCTGTGACCATGTGACCACGGATCACACGCGCAAGACCTGTCATGTTTTCAGAACCGATTGGGTTACGTTTGTGAGGCATTGCTGAAGATCCTTTTTGACCTTTGGCAAAGAACTCTTCCACTTCACGTTGTTCAGATTTTTGAAGACCACGGATTTCAGTTGCCATACGCTCGATAGAAGTTGCGATGCTCGCAAGAACTGCAAAGTACTCAGCGTGAAGGTCACGAGGAAGGACCTGTG
>OLOY01000819.1_pt1 | contig 16794 bp, 13 predicted proteins | sample 1672771 | NCBI WGS metagenome assembly OLOY01 (sample SAMEA3136722, study PRJEB25190) | human gut metagenome
AAGGTTCGTCGTGAGAAGCTTGCAGATTTACAGGCAAACGGAAAGGACCCGTTTCAGATCACAAAATTTGACCAGACACATCATTCACTTGAGGTGAAGAATCTCTATGAAGCACATGAGGCAGAGATCTTAAAAGACCGCAAGACTCCAGATGTAGAAGGTCTTGATGAAGCACAGGCAAGAGAAGTCCTCAAAAAGGACTATGAAGAAAGAAGAGAAATCATGGATGCGAGCCCGATCCACGTTGCGATCGCCGGCCGTATGATGTTTAAGCGTGTCATGGGAAAAGCTTCTTTCTGTAATATTCAGGACCTGCAGGGAAATATCCAGGTCTATGTGGCAAGAGATGCTATCGGAGAAGAATCTTATGCAGATTTCAAGAAATCTGATATCGGTGATATCTTCGGCCTGGAAGGTTTTGCTTTCAGAACAAGAACAGGCGAGATTTCTATCCATGCTGAAAAAATGACTATGCTGACCAAGAGTTTACAGATCCTTCCGGAGAAATTCCACGGACTGACAGATACAGACACTCGTTATCGTCAGAGATATGTAGACCTTATCATGAATCAGGACAGCAAGAACGTATTTATCAAACGTTCCCAGATTCTGAAAGAAATCCGTAACTTCCTTGCAGACCGTGACTTCATGGAAGTGGAAACTCCGATGCTGGTTGCAAATGCAGGCGGTGCTGCGGCAAGACCGTTTGAGACTCATTATAATGCACTGAACGAAGATGTTAAGCTTCGTATTTCTCTTGAACTTTATCTGAAGAGACTGATCGTTGGTGGTCTTGAGAGAGTTTATGAGATTGGACGTGTATTCCGTAATGAAGGTGTAGATACCCGTCATAATCCGGAGTTCACTCTGATGGAGCTTTATCAGGCATATACAGATTATGAAGGTATGATGGAACTGACTGAGTCTATGTTCCGTTATCTGGCAGAGAAGGTTTGTGGTTCTGCGAAGATTTCCTACAATGGTATCGAGATCGACCTCAGCAAACCTTTTGAACGTCTGACCATGAATGATGCAATCAAGAAATATGCAGGAATTGACTTTGATGAAGTTGCAGATGATGAAGCAGCTAAGAAGCTTGCAGATGAGCATCATATTGAATATGAAGAACGTCATAAGAAGGGTGATATCATCAACCTGTTCTTCGAGGAATACTGTGAAAAAGAACTGATCCAGCCAACCTTTATCATGGATCATCCAATCGAGATTTCTCCGCTGACAAAGAAGAAACCTTCTGATCCGAATAAGGTAGAGCGTTTCGAGCTGTTCATTAATACATGGGAAATGTGTAACGCATATTCCGAGCTCAATGACCCGATTGACCAGAGAGAGCGTTTCAAAGCACAGGATGCTCTTGCTGACGCAGGAGATGAGGAAGCGAACCATACAGATGAAGACTTCCTGAACGCACTGGAGATCGGTATGCCGCCTACAGGTGGTATCGGATACGGAATTGACCGTCTTGTTATGCTGCTTACAGACAGCCAGGCAATCCGCGACGTACTTCTGTTCCCGACAATGAAGTCACAGGGCGCTGCAAAGAACGAAGCAAACAACGCAGCTCAGTCTGGTGCTGTTGCTCCGGCAGAAGCAAAAGTTGCTGAGAAGGTTGATTTCTCCAATGTAAAAATCGAGCCAATCTTTGAAGAAATGGTAGATTTCGATACATTTGCAAAATCTGATTTCCGTGCAGTTAAGATCCTGGCATGTGAAGCAGTTCCGAAGTCCAAGAAGCTTCTGAAGTTCACATTAGATGATGGAGAACGCAAGGATCGCGTGATCTTAAGCGGAATTCATGACTATTATGAGCCGGAAGAACTGGTTGGCAAGACAGCAATCGCTATCGTGAACCTGCCACCGAGAAAGATGATGGGAATCGATTCTGAGGGTATGCTGATCTCAGCAGTACATGAGGAAGATGGTCATGAAGGACTGAACCTTCTGATGGTAGATGACAGAATCCCGGCAGGTGCAAAGCTGTATTAATCCAGAAAAAAGAGTTCAGGTTGGTGATCATAGACGTCTAATCAGGAAAAGCAGCCTTATATTCAGAAGCCACCATATCTATGTGCCGGATGGTTGTTATGAGCATGAGTAGTAGAAAATCGGAAAGTAAAAATACTCCTGATTACTAAAATTAATAGTAACTCAATATTATCAATAGAAAAGCTATAAGATTTCAAAAAAGGAATCTTATAGCTGTTTTTTTGCATCAGCCCACTATATTTTACCTTCTGAGTATTTTGTTATATAAGGGCATATAGGCACTTTTTTACTTACTTATTATAAGGACAACTGATAAAACTGATCAAACAGCTCCACCTGGAAGCTTCCGGGACCGGAGCTGTTTTTTTCAGCTCTTTCGCCGGCGATACCAAATTCTGTAGCTGCAGTGAAAGCTGCAGTGAAAGGATCTGTGACTGCCAGATAAGTGGCACAGATCATGCCAAGCATACAGCCGGTTCCGGTGATCTGCGACATGGCAGGAGTACCTCTTTTGATAAATGAGCATTTGTTTGCAGAAACGATCATATCTTCCTTACCAGTGATCAGGAGTGTAGTATTCCATTGAGCAGCTTTTTCCTGGAAGAGTTCCTGCAGATGAAGCCGATTGATATCTGTGACGGTATCCTCATCCCCTGCATCAATGCCAATGGCATGGGCGGTCTGGCCGGACATGGCAAGAAGCTCAGACATATTGCCCTTGAGAAGTTCTGGCATGTGGATGTTCATAAGCTTCTGCGCGAATTCATAGCGCAGATTGCTACAGGCGGTTCCTACCAGATCAAGCATAACAGGAATATGGAGACTGGCAGCAGTTTTCAGAGATTCCGGCATGGATTTCATACGCGCATCGGTGATATTTCCAAGATTCAGTGCCAGTGCATGAGAGCTTCTGGTGATCTCAGCTACTTCAGCGGGATGTTCTGCCATGATCGGGCGGCCTCCGGCCGCCAGAATAATATTGGCACAGTCATGGATAGAAATTGGATTAGTGATGCAGTGAATCAGCGGCTGTGCTGCTCGTGTCATTTGTCTGGGATTTGTTTGATTTACGGTCATATACTTTTGCTCCAAGGCTTTGCTGAAATTTGGCAAGCATTCCTGTGTGACTTAAGGCTTTCAGGAAGAAATAGGCAATGGTGCCGCCCATGCAGGTTGCTGCCAGAAACATTGGTGTGTAGAAAAATGCGTTCAGTCCGCTTCTGCCCATAAGAAATGCCATTACAGGATAGGAAACCAGAGAGCCGATGATACCGGTTCCGAAGATTTCACCGATCACTGCGCAGATAATCTTTCCATGAGAAGCGCGGTAGAAAACGCCTGATAAAAATGCGCCGAATACGGCACCTGTCAGTGCAAGTGGCGGGATACCCATAAACATCATGCGGATGATTCCGATGAGAGTGGCACAAAGAAGTGAATACCACGGTCCCAGAAGTACGGAACAGACGATGTTTATCAGGTGTGCAGTAGGGCACATACCCTCAATTCTCAGAATGGGTGAGATGACAACGCCGATGGCAACCATCATGGCGAGCATGACCATTCTGAATGTTTTGGATCTGTCTGTGTTCATAATGAACCTCCTTGAAATGAAGATTTAGTCTGCCGAAGCAGATATTATCAGTTGTGCAGGAAGTAAATAAAATCCTACAAAAAAATCTGCCGAATAACACACTGGCAGATTTTAATATACAAATACAGTCCCTACGCTGGCATTATCCATATCAGGTGCGGTCGAAGATCAATCTTCCTCTCAGCCTGTCACACAGGCTCCCGTTGTTATCATCTATATGCAGATTTTCTTGTGTTAGAGTAACACAAGCATCTGGAAAAGTCAATGGGATGTAAACGCAGGTTTTTGTCGATTCTGCAAGCAGATGTGATGGCTTGATTGTTATTGGGAAATGTAATAAAAAGGCACTGGCCCTTTTTCGAAAGAAATATAAGAACGTGGTATGTGTGAATCGAAATGCGTCTTCAGGAGCAGCGGATGAAGTTGTATGTGATGGAGAGAAGATTGCATTTATGGCGGTTGAGCATCTGATCGAGCTGGGTCACACAAATATTGGTTATATCGGAGAATGCCGTAATGAAGCGAGATACAGGGAATTTGTGGAAGCGCTTCATGACCATCATCTGGAACTGGAATGTAAACTGATGGTGCGGAGCAGCTGTACGTCTGCCCAGGAGAATGGGTGGAGTGATTATTGTATTTAACCGACCCGGCTGCGAAAAGGATGATATATGATAATATTATTTTTAAGTTGACTTTTTATTTTTTTCAGCATATACTAACAGTAGCTAAGGAATGTGACGAGATTCCATGAAGCGAACTAAAGAAACAAAAGCCCTCAGAGTTGCAGCTCTGAGGGCTTTCTTGCTCGTTACGGTGAGCTGTTCCGTTTAGGCTGTTGCTGTCTAGCGTCTGCCGTCCAGCCATTTGCATATGTAGTAGCTAACTACGCCTGCTAAAACAGAGACAAGAAATGTGACGAGAATTTCTTCCATGAAACTCACCTCCTTTCTGCTGGAGGTTCGACAGCTCTTATAGTATATCGTGGTTTAGGACGAATTGAAATAAAAAATTTATTTGTACTAAAACGATTGTCCGTGCTATGATTAATAGGTAGATGACAGACAGCATATTATGAAAAAGAAGCTGTCTGCATGGACAGAAAGGCAGGTTAAATCTGATGAAACAGGAAAATTACATAAAGGGTATGATAATGATCATCCTGTCGGCGTTTTTCTTTGCTTGTATGAATGTGAGCGTACGTCTGGCAGGTGATCTGCCGTCTGTGGAGAAGAGCTTCTTCCGGAATTTGGTGGCGGCGGTGTTTGCAGCGGTGATTCTGTGTAAAAATCGTACGGCACCGAAGGTTGATAAGAAATATTGGGGGCCGCTGATCCTTCGGTGTATCTGCGGTACGTTGGGGATTCTTTGTAACTTTTACGCGATTGATCATTTATTGGTCGCAGATGCTTCGATTTTGAATAAATTGTCTCCGTTTTTTGCAATTATTTTTTCTTTCTTATTGTTAAAGGAGAAAATTAAACCGGCACAGGCGGCATGTGTAGCACTGGCGTTTATTGGGTGTCTGTTTGTGGTGAAGCCGGGATTTCAGAATGCGGCATTGATTCCTGCGTTAATCGGAGTGTGTGGTGGACTTGGAGCTGGAATTGCGTATACCATGGTGCGTGTACTGGGAACTCACGGAGTGAAGGGACCGGTCATTGTGTTTTATTTTTCGTTCTTTTCCTGCTTGTCGGTGGTTCCATGGATGGTATTTCACTTTACTCCGATGAGTATGAAACAGCTTGTCACATTACTGATGGCTGGACTGTTTGCTGCAGGTGGGCAGTTTACGATTACCGCGGCTTATACTTATGCACCGGCTGGAAAAATTTCTATCTTTGATTATTCGCAGATTATTTTTGCAACGTTGCTGGGATTCTTTCTGTTTGGAGAGATTCCGGATAAGTACAGCTTTACAGGATATGTGCTGATTATTCTGGCATCATTGGGTACCTTTGTTTATAATATGAAAATTGCGAAAACTGTAGAAAAATGAAAAATAAAAAATCGAATAACTGATTAAGTGTAAATGATTTCAAAGGAAAGGAAACACAAAGATGTCTTTGATTAAGAGTATTCCACTACGCCCTCATCACGGAATGTGCCTTGCATATTTCAAGGGTGAGGGATACAGTGATGGGTTTTCCGCACATATGCAGGAAATGCTGGATATTTTCCAGAAGGGAGCGAAGATACAGCTTCATGCAGATACAGACGAGATATGTTCCGCCTGTCCGAATAATGAAAAAGGATGCTGCTCTTCCTTTTCGCTTGTAGAAGCATATGACAATGCAGTGCTGGAGCTGTGCGGTCTGGAAAATGGGCAGATTATGGAATTTGATGATTTTACAGAACTTGTCCAGAAAGAAATCCTGGTATCAGGAAAGAGGAAAGAAATCTGTGGGAATTGTCAGTGGAACTCCATCTGTGAAAACCAGAAGAGCAGATGGGAGAAATGCTAAGAAAAATAGAGTAACAGAATGAATAGCGTTCCGGTACAGAACAGAAGCTATGAATTAAAAAGTCAAATGCGCAAATAGTGCAGTAGAAAGGACATAACGATAAAAATGGAAAATACAGAATCACGTTTATATTTTGCCAGTGACTACATGGAGGGTGCACATCCTGCGATCATGAAGAAGCTGATGGAGACAAATCTGGAGAAAACAGTGGGCTATGGTCAGGATCCATACACAGAAGATGCGAAAGAAAAGATCAGAGAAGCCTGCAATGCACCGGAGGCAGATGTATTTCTGCTGGTTGGCGGAACACAGACCAATGCCACAGTAATCGATGCACTTTTGAAATCCTATCAGGGAGTTGTGGCTGCGGATACAGGGCATATTGCAACCCATGAATCTGGCGCCATTGAATTTGGTGGACATAAGGTTCTGACAGTACCGCAGAAAGATGGAAAAATCTCTGCACAGCAGATTGAGAAGCTGGTGAAGGATTTCTATGATGATGCCAATTATGAGCATATGGTAATGCCTGGGATGGTATATATTTCCCAGCCAACAGAATACGGAACCCTGTATTCCAGAGAAGAATTAGCAGCTCTCAGCAAAGTCTGCCGGGAAAATCATCTTCCTCTTTATGTGGATGGTGCCCGCCTTGCCTATGCACTGGCAAGCCCGGAGAATGATGTGACTCTCACTGATCTGGCAGAACTTAGCGATGTATTTTACATTGGAGGAACCAAATGCGGAGCATTGTTTGGAGAAGCAGTGGTTATACCGCAGAAAGGACGGATTCCTCATTTTTTTACGATCATCAAGCAGCATGGAGCATTGCTTGCTAAGGGACGGATCGCAGGAATCCAGTTTGGTGAGCTGTTTACGGACGGACTGTACCTGCGGATCGGCAAACCTGCAATGGAAGCTGCAGAGCAGATCAAGGATGCACTGAAGAAGTATGGGTATCAGCTTTCTCTGGATACGCCCACCAATCAGATATTCTGCATTGTGTCTAATGATGTAATGAAAAAAATAGCCCAGGATGTGGAGTTCGGATTCTGGGAGAAGTATGATGAGACACACTCTGTGATCCGCTTTGCCACAAGCTGGGCTACTACTATGGAAGATACACAGAAACTGATTCAGATTCTGGAAAAAAATAAATAAGAGAAAAAATCAATAGTCAGTTGATTTAGGCAGTATCAGGGCAATGGTGCTGCCTTTTTCGCTACTCTGGGTTACTTTTACCTGACCCTTGTGCTGTCTGGCAATCTCGCTTACAAGAGCAAGCCCCAGACCTGCACCGCCCATAGCACGGCTGCGGGATTTGTCCACACGGTAGAAAGGATCAAAGATTTTTTCCTGATTTTCAGGGGAGATACCGATGCCTGTGTCGGTTACCTCCAGGACTGCAGACTCTGCAGTGTGAATATTTACAGTGACGGAACCGGAAGGCCGGTTATATTTGATCGCATTTTCAACCAGATTATAGACTGCCCGGTACAGAAGGATATAGCTGCCTGTAACAGTACAGTCACCTTCTGTCTGAATAAGCCGGATCTGATGCTTGTCTGCAACCGGGTCCAGATCGCAGAAAACTTCTTCTGTGAGTGCTGCAAGGGAAATGGTATCAGAACGCTCTACAGTCTGAAGACCTGTCATGTCCAGCAGGATTTCCGCAAGATGGGAAAGCCGTCCGGTCTGTTCCTGAAGCATGGTGAAAAGCCTGTCGTATTCCTGGTGTGTGTGTTCCGGCTTTTTGTAAAAAACTTCCAGATTTGTCTGCATTACAGCTAAGGGCGTGCGAAGCTCATGGGCGGCACTTGCCACAAACTGCTTCTGTGCAGAGAATGCATTGTCCAGGCGTGCAAGCATGTCATTAAAGGATCTGGTCAGACGTGAGATCTCATCCTCTGAGAGTGGGACTTCCAGCGGTTCAGACAGATTCTGAGCCTGTACCTGGCTGATCCTGTCGCTGAATCTGCGTAGGGGGGCCAGGGCTCTTCTGGTGACAAACCAGGTACAGATACTGCTGAGAAGAATAATGATACCTGTGGCAATCATGCTCTGGAACAGAAAAATATTTTTGGTATTCTGGATCTGGTTTTCCAGATCAGGGATGAGGATTTTTGGATCTACATTGATAGAGATCGGGTTTGAATTGTCAGGGGTGACTAGAACCACATAGTCGGAAATCCCTTCCAGACCGGTCACAGCAGAACGGCTGATGAAGAAATACATCAGTGCACAGGCTGTGATAACCAGTCCGGAGATCAGCAATGTGAGCCGCCATTGGAGTGAGAGCCTGCGGGGGGAAAGTTTTTCTGAGTAAAATTTCATAGATTTAGTCCTCCATAATATAACCTTGTCCGATCTTATTCTGTATAGGATCATATCCAAGGGCGGTTCTCAGTTTTTTTCTTAAAGAAGAAATATGCACCCGGATAGAGTTACTGAAGCTGTTCACGCTGCCATCCCAGAGATGCTCGATCATTTCTTCGGGGCTGATGATCCGGTTGCGGTGAAGCAGAAAATATTCCAGAAGTGCGCTTTCTTTTCTGGTGAGAGCAAGAGGTGTGCCATCTACACTGGCTTCTCTTGTGCGTGTGTCAAAGGTAATACGGCTACATCTCAGGCAAACATCCTCCTGGATAAATTTACGGCGGGTAAGGCTGCGGATACGGGCTTCCAGCTCCTCGAAATGAAATGGTTTGGTGAGGTAATCGTTGGCTCCCAGATCCAGACCCTCCACCTTATCCTGGATTTGTACTCTTGCGGAGAGTATGAGAACAGGAGTATTGGTATTGAAGGTACGGAACTGACGCAGGATTTCCAGACCGTCAATTCCCGGCAGGTTCAGATCCAGAAGGATCAGATCGTAATTCTCTGTCATACATAATTCCAGTCCCTCTTCCCCGTCAAAGCAGGTATCTGTTTCGTATCCGTCCATGCGGAGTCCCTCTGCCATGGAACGGCAGAGCTGTTCTTCGTCTTCTATAATTAAAATGTGCATGATGGTCTCCTTTTTGAATTTCCAGATTTATAGTTTTATAATATCAGAATCAAAAGGTTAGAAGATAGTCAGTGTTTGTACGATAGGATTTTTGATTCTGACATATTATCAATTTTATCATAGCACACGAAGTATAAAATTCGTATAAAAAAGAAAACGATTTCATATTAAAATATCTGATTATAAAGTTTTTTAACCGCATCAAACTGCGGAGCAGTTATTCGGTGTAGATCCATGTAGCGAAGCGGATTGCGAATATCTGCCAGACTACGTTTCAGATTTGTTCGGGATTGATTACAAAATAAAATTCGAAAAAAGTTATTTTCTTAACACAGATTTTATTTCTCAGATGCTATAATGTGTGCATATCAATAAAACGATGCCTGTTATGCGGGGATAAAATCCAGATCTGCAGACAGACACAGGAAAATAATTAAAAGTAATATAAAAATCATAACAGTAAAAAATGAAGGGAGTTTACTTACAATGAAAAACAGAAGAATGAGATTAATGGCGATTTTTGCAGCAAGTGTATTAAGTGTGACATCTATGGGAGGTATTGTAACTGTACATGCAGGGGAGGCTCTTGCAGTGCCAGCAGATGAAGCAGGTGTAGTCCAGACGGATGGTAAGGATGTTCAGGCAGCAGAAGATGGCAGTGTGGCAGCTTCCGAGGGTCTGATTGCTGAATCCTTCAAACCCTCAGAGATTGCTCAGCCTGCACAGGATACTTATGAATATCCATTCCTTGGAATGAAATTAGGGATTTCCAAAGACCTGAAAGAGCAGATGGAGAAGAAGAATATTTCCATGTTTACAGATGAGAGATGGGATGACAATGCAGAGGCAGTCACATATGCCACAGCCAGCTGGTGTACCCTGACAGACGAGCAGAAGGATGCAGAGGTGGACAAGATGGGCACCGGATATGACGACTGGCTGAAAAGTCTCAGCAGAGTAGGTGTGATCGGAATGTATGACGAGGAATCCCAGAAAGATCTGGATACGATTACCGGATGCACAGAGCATAAAGAACTGGGCACCAGCAGTGACGGCAAATATAAATATTATCTCAGCACAAACAAGGATGCAGATGCAGACCTGCTAAAGGATGTGGAGGGGATTGAAGTAACACTTACAGAAATGACCCCGTTCCAGATGCTTTCTGCATTTGACCAGCCGCAGGATACTTCTGACAGTACAGATGCAGCTGAAGGAACAAATGTAGGCAAATTTGAAACAACAGGAGTTGACGGAAAAACCTATACACAGGATATCTTCAGCAAATACGATCTGACTATGGTAAATGTTTTTACTACCTGGTGTTCTCCATGTATTAATGAGATTCCTGATCTGGAGAAGCTTTATCAGGAGATGAAGGATAAAGGTGTGGGAGTAGTAGGCGTTACACGGGATACAATAGGCAGTGGTGGAAAACAGGATGAGGAAGCAGTGAAAAAGGCTCAGGTAATTCAGGAGAAAACAAAGGCATCCTATCCATTCCTGATCCCGGATTCCGGAATGATGAACGGACGTCTCAATGGAATCTCCGCTTTCCCGGAAACATTCTTTGTTGACAAAAATGGAAATATTGTAGGCGAGACTTACTCCGGAAGCCACAGCCTGGACGAGTGGAAAGAAATTGTGGAAAAAGAGCTGGCGAATGTCACAGAGGGAAAATAAAAAATGAATAAATTGAAAACCAGCAAAATATGGAACAGTAAATGGCCGGCGTTGATTCTTATGCTTGTGGGAGCCTGCTTTATGGGATATGGGATTTCCCGCGGAGAGCTGGCAGTGGTGTTTACAAAAGCCATTAACATCTGTATGGAATGTGTGGGAATTGGATAAATGAGTAATAAAAAGAACAGTGATAACAAAAGTAATAAGAAACAAAATACAAAAAATATGAAGATCAATGAGTGGCCCCGACACGGAATCCAGGCACTGTGGGCGTTCATTACAAACAGTCATGTTACCGGCTTTGTTACAGGCAAAATTTACACAGGCAAACTAAAAAATGCCTGTGTTCCGGGCCTGAACTGCTATTCCTGCCCCGGTGCTGTAGGCGCCTGTCCTATCGGTTCTCTTCAGGCTGTGATAGGGAGCTGGAATTTCAAGATGGCTTATTATGTGGTGGGATTTCTTATCTTCATCGGAGCTATGGTGGGAAGACTGATCTGCGGTTTTCTCTGCCCCTTCGGATTGATTCAGGATTTGTTGAATAAGATTCCATTTCCTAAGAAAATTCGTACATTCAAGGGAGATAAACTGCTTCGCAAGTTGAAATATGTGATTTTTGCAGTGTTTGTGATCCTTCTTCCATTGTTCCTGGTGGATATTATGGGACAGGGTGCACCCTATTTCTGCAAACTGATCTGCCCGGCAGGAACACTGGAGGGCGGACTGCCGCTGGTACTTCTGAATAAATCCATGCGCAGTGCACTGGGCTGGCTGTACATATGGAAGAATGTGATCCTGATTATAACGATTATTCTTTCCATTTTAATCTACCGTCCGTTCTGCAAATATATCTGTCCACTGGGAGCACTTTATTCCGTCTTTAATCCTGTCTCTCTGTATAAATACAGAGTGGATAAGGATAAGTGTATAAAATGCGGAAAATGTGCAAAAGCATGCCAGATGATCGTAGACCCTGTGGAAAACTCTAATAGTCCGGAATGTATCCGTTGTGGCAGATGCAAGAAGGCCTGTCCGACAGGTGCAATCCAGTGTGGAATCAGAAAAACACCTGACAGATTATAAAAAGTAGTCTGTCAGGTGTTTTTTTGCCTGTTTATAAATAAATACATTCAAATTTGAGTAGGCATACAGGAAAAAGTAGGGTAAAATAATGCATATGCTGAAAGAATGGGAGAAAAGATATGAGCATTGAATTAAATATTTTGGACTGGTTTCAGACTCTACACACGCCGTTTCTGGACAAATTGATGGTGTTTATTACGAGCTTGGGGAATGCAGGGATTATATGGATCGTGATGACGATAGTATTTCTTCTGATTCCTAAAATGAGAAAAACAGGTGCAGTTATGGCAGCTGCTTTGATAATAGATTTATTACTTTGCAATGTAATATTAAAAAATCTGGTTGCAAGGACAAGACCTTATGATGTAAATACAGGAGTGCAGCTTCTGGTATCCAGACTTCATGATTATTCTTTTCCGTCAGGACATACAGCAGCGGCATTTGCTTCAGTAACTGCTTTATATCTGGCAGGAGAAAAGAAGCTGTGGAAACCGGTTCTGGTTCTTGCCTGTCTGATAGGAATATCAAGATTGTATTTGTATGTGCATTATCCCACAGATGTTCTTGGCGGAGCCCTGGCAGGCGCTATATCAGGATATCTGGGATATCGGTTCATCCAGGCCATTTTTTACAGAATAAAACAAGAAGGGGAGGGCCATGTCCGAAGTGAAGAATAAGAAAAAGAAATCCGGTATTATTCAGGTCAGTATTGGTGTTCTGGCAGTCATTCTGGCTATCCTTATTATTATAATGATGGTGATTGTCTCTGACATTCAGGGAACAGCCCGTGTTGTAAATTATACCGGTTTAGTCCGTGGAGAGACACAGAGGATCATCAAGCTGGAGGTCGCCGGGGAACAGGACGATGCAATGATTCAGGAAGTAAAGTCTTTCATTGATGGTCTGCGCAATGGAAATACGAAACTGAATCTGGTATATCTGAATGATACGGATTTTCAGAATAAAATGCAGGAACTGGACGAGGGATTTTCTGATCTGTATAAAGAAATCTGTTTAGGGCGGTCTGAAGGGTATGAAAAAACAGATATTATATCCAGAAGTGAGGATTTCTTTGTAATCTGTGATGAAGCAACAGGTCTGGCTGAAAAATATTCGCAGAAAAAAGCCACATCTTTATCATTGCTTGAAAAATATATCACAGCAGATATTGTTGTATTGATGCTGCTGATCGGATATGAGTTTATCAAAGCGATACAATATGCTGCAATGAACCGTCTGTTGCAGCGAAAGGTATATCTGGATGATGCGACAGGACTTCCGAACAAAAATAAATGTGAAGAATTACTGAGTGAGGAAGAACCGGATGCAGATACCGGTGTCTGCAGTTTTGATCTTAATAATCTCCGGCGTATTAATGACAGCAGAGGTCATGAAGCCGGTGATGCCTATATCCGTAGATTTGCTATCTGCCTGCGGGATTCCATGTCGGCTGAGCAGTTTGTGGGAAGAGCAGGTGGAGATGAATTTCTTGTAGTTACCCATGGACTGGATAGGGAACAGATGACACAGTGTCTTGAAAAGGTGCGCAGGGATATGACAGAGGAATCCAGAGTGTATCCGGATACTCCTTTAAGCTATGCGGTGGGATTTGCACTGGCCGGCGATTTTCCCGGAAGTACAATGAGAGAGCTGTTTAATTGCGCAGACAAAAACATGTATATCAATAAGAATCATGTAAAAAGGGAAGAGGCTGCAGCAGAAAAGCATCAGGGATATCAGCTGTTAAAGCTGCTTAATCAGCACGGCAGTAATTTCTCAGACTGTCTGTATTGTGATGCCAGGATGGATACTTATCGGGCGATTCGTTCCAGTGAAAATTTTTTCCTGGCCTCTGATGGTGCATATTCCGGTGCTGTGGAACAGATCATAGAGGAACAGATTGAAAAGTCCTGTCAGGCAGATATCCGTGAAGGACTGCAGATTTCGGAGCTTCAAAAGAAGATGCATACGAAGGAAGATGTGCTGGAATATGAGTATAATATTGGGAATCAGGAGGCATATAACCGCCTGACACTGATTCCGGTGGACTGGGATGAGGACAAAAATCTGCATCATTTTCTTCTGGCATTTGAAACCATCCGAAAGACTTCTGAAGGCCAGACAGGTGCAAAAGAGCAGCTGCAGCTTTATTATGAACAGCTGAAACAGTCTATCCTGGAAAATGACAGCTATGTGGATGCACTTCTGGAATTATCAGATGTGATCTATACAGTAAATCTGACAAAGGATGTTCTGGAAAGAAGAATCGTACTGAATGGAAAAGAACAGAAGAGCAGGGAGCTTTTTATGGATTATCCGCTTCCGTACTCTTATCAGGATTACTGTTGGGAATATGAGAAAAAAATTACCCAGGAAACAATTGCCGGTTACTGTATGACAGATAATTGTGAAAAGCTTCGTAAGAGATTTGAGAACGGAGAAACAAATATGTCTGTGGAATATTGTGCCCGCGAAGACGATGGAAGTATCCGCTGGGTGCAGAAAACAGTGCTTATGACCAGGATGGTAGTGTTTGATACAGAAATCCTTGCTGAGGTCCCTATAATCTATGCAATCATTCTGCTTCAGGATACCACACAGAGACATGAACGGGATGAACAGGAACAGGCGCGCCTTCAGGCTGCATTTAATGAGATGCGTGCCGAGAGCAGGGCAAAAACCAAGTTCCTCAGCCGTATGAGTCATGATATCAGGACACCTTTGAATGGTATTATTGGTCTGTTAAAGATTGATGAGACCCATTTTGAGGATAAGGCACTGATACAGGAAAATCATAAAAAGATGAAGATAGCAGCGGATTATTTGCTTTCCCTTATCAATGATGTTTTGCAGATGAGTAAAATAGAGGAAGGTCATATTGTTCTGACTCATGAATATATCTGTCTCAAAGATCTGGTCTATGAGATTGAGAGCATTATCACTCACAGGGCAGCAGATGAGGATATTCAGTGGATTTATGAGAAAAATAAGGAGGATATTCCTTATCCTTATGTCTATGGAAGCTCACTGTATCTTCGCCAGATTTTTCTGAATATCTATGGAAACTGTATTAAGTATAACCGGCCGGGAGGAAAGATTACTACGGTATTAGAGGTTGCAGATGTACATGATGGGATCTGTACATACAGATGGACGATTTCTGATACAGGTATAGGGATGAGTGCAGAGTTCCTGAGCCGCATTTTTGATCCGTTCTCACAGGAAAAAACAGATGCCCGGAGTGTTTACCAGGGAACCGGTCTGGGGATGGCGATCACTAAGGGATTGATTGAGCAGATGCATGGAAGTATTGAAGTGACAAGTCAGGTGGGAGTTGGGTCTGTGTTTGTCATTACCCTTCCCTTTGAGATTGCGCAGGAACAGGAAGAAGATGAGGAAATCGTAGAAACATATGATATTCATGGCTTACATCTGCTGGCAGCCGAGGATAATGAGCTTAATGCAGAAATCGTAGAAATGCTGCTGACAGATGACGGTGCGAAGGTTACAGTTGTAAAAAATGGCAGACAGGCAGTGGAGCACTTCGAAAGTAATCCTCCGGGAACCTTTGATGCCATATTGATGGATGTCATGATGCCTGTTATGGATGGTATTGCAGCAACAAAAGCCATACGTGCCATGGACAGGGCGGATGCAAAAACAATTCCGATCATTGCAATGACTGCAAATGCATTTGAGGAAGATGCAAAAAGATGTCTCGCAGCCGGCATGACTGCACATTTGGCAAAACCATTTCAGATAGAGGATGTGGAGAAGACCATTATGGAATGTTTATGGTTGTAAAAAATTATAAAAACAAGAAGTTTTTACGGTTTAACCTTAAAAACTCCTTGTTTTTTTCATATAATTAGGATGTTAAAATAATCTAGGAAACCTGGTGGTAGCAGACAGTGTTTTTTAATCTGGAAAAATAAACTATTGTGTTGTATTACGGCGGATCAGTACAGGTGTAATTTGTTTGTGAATAGGTTCGCCCAATGGTTTGGGAGCACGCTTTTTCTGCTCATCCATCTGTCGGACCAGAAGCTCCATGGCGGTTTTGGCAATTACATCAATCTGCTGGCCAACGGTTGTGATTGGAAGGATTGCCTCACTGGCAATCGGGGAATTGTCAAATCCAACAATCTCATAAGTTGAAGGAAAGGTTCCGTATTTTTGGAAAATTAAATTAAGAAACATATTGGCATAGGTATCATTTGCAACAAAGATACCTTTTTTTTGATCTGGGTATTTTGCTTCTATCTTATTAAAAATTTCCCGGATTACATTTAAAATCTCATGATAAGAATTACCTTCTACACTCAGATCGATATCATATGGAACATGATATTCTTCACAAGTTTCCTGAAAGGCCCGGATGCGGTCATAAGCCGGGATGGATTTATCCACATTGACATTTATATGAATCAATATGTCACATTTATCCCGGATCAACAGGGAAGTAGCCTGAAGTGCACCCATATAGTTATCGGTATTGACACTGCTGATATGTTCTGCCTCACGCTCAATTGCGATGACAGGAATCTGATAGGAAGCGAGCTTCTCGGATGGAAGCGTGTGACTTAAAACAATCAGTCCCTCAATCTGATAAGATAGAAGTTCTTCAATGTACTGTTGTTCTTCTTCAGCTCCATGTTCGCTGACAAAAACAAGAAATTTATAATGATAATCTCTGTAGCTAGAAAGAAATTGTGTCAGCATCTCAGAATAATAATGCAGGTAGAGGTTTGGAATAATGATTCCGATAAATTCACTTTTTCCATTGGCCAGGACCTTTGCCAGCTTATTCTTTTTATATCCAAGTGTGTCAAGAGCCTGTGAAATCTTTTCCTGATTTTCTAAGGTAAGAGAATCAGGATGATTGAAGTATCTTGATATTGTAGTCTTTGAAAAATTTGTGTATTCTGCAATATCTGCAAAAGTTACCTGTTTTTTAC
>OLOY01000822.1_pt1 | contig 16773 bp, 32 predicted proteins | sample 1672771 | NCBI WGS metagenome assembly OLOY01 (sample SAMEA3136722, study PRJEB25190) | human gut metagenome
TATAGTGCTGGAGTGGAGTAGGGCGGAGACTGGGGTAGGACCTTCTATTGCTGCTGGGAGTCATGGGTGAAGGCCGAATTGAGCTGATTTTCCTGTGGCAGCAAGAATTAAACCTAGAAGGGGAAGAGTAGGTGTTTGGTCTGGTTGGATTGCTTGTTGGATTTCTCAAGTATTTAGTGTTGAGGCTAGTCATGCTATGCTTAGGATAAGGCCAATATCTCCGATTCGGTTGTAGATTATAGCTTGTAGTGCGGCTGTGTTGGCTTCAGCCCGTCCCTGTCACCAGCCGATGAGGAGGAATGATATGATTCCTACTCCCTCCCACCCAATAAATAAGAGAAATATGTTGTTTGCGATGGTAAGGGTTAATATGGCGATGAGGAAGATGAGTAGAAGGGTAAAGAATTTTGTGGTGAGTGGTTCTGAGGCTATGTATCATGTGGCGAACTCTAGGATTGATCATGTTACGAATAGTGCAATGGGGAGGAATATTATGGAGTATAGGTCCGTCTTTAGAGAGATTGGAATTTTGAAGTTTTGGGTTGGTTGTCATTCTCAGTAGGTAATAATACTTTCTAGGCCGGAGTGAATGAAGATAGTTGTTGGGATAAGGCTGAGTAGGAAGGCAGTTTTAACGGTTTTGGAGATTAATTGAGGGGAATTTTTGAGGTTTAGTAAGGGTGATAAAATAATTGGGGTGAGAAGAATAAGTATGGTTAGTAGAGTGAAGGTGTTTAGTAATTGTACTATTACCATTACTTTTACTTGGAGTTGCACCAAGATGAGTGGTTCCTAAGACCAATGGATTACTTTTATCCTTTAAAAGTTAAGGGGGCCGAGGTTTAAAGCTCGGATGCAGGAATTAGCAGTTCTTGCTGGTTTAAGCCACCCCTCGGCAAACAAGGAGGTTTAAACTCCTATTTTTAGAATCACAATCTAATGTTTGGGTTAAACTATGCTTGCATAGAGGAGTTCCTGAGATTAGTTCTGGTTTGAGAATGAGGGCTAGTATAGGAATGATGTGAAGAATTATGAGGAGGTGTTCTCGTGTGTTGGAGTTTGGAGTTGATATAATGTGGGTGGGAAGGGTACCTCGTTGAGTGGATAGGAGTATATAAAGGGTGTAGGAAGCAGTTAAGAGCGTTGCAGTTCCGGTTAAGATAATTGTGGGAGGGGATCAGTTAAATAAGGCAATTATAATTGTTAATTCTGCCATTAGATTGGTTGTTGGAGGGAGGGCTATGTTGGTTAGGTTAGCTAGGAGTCATCATGTGGCTATTAGGGGTAGGAGGGGTTGTAGGCCTCGTGTAAGAATGAGAATGCGGCTATGCGTTCGTTCGTAGTTCGTGTTAGCTAAGCAGAATAGGAGTGATGATGTAAGTCCGTGGGAGATTATTAGGATTATTGCCCCTGAAAATGATCATTGAGTTTGGATCATGCTTGCGGCGATTACGAGTCCTATGTGGCTTACGGATGAGTAGGCAATGAGAGATTTTAAGTCTGTTTGGCGTAAGCAGATGGAGCTGGTCATTAGGGCCCCTCATAGGGCTAGGGTGAGGAAAGGGAAGTGTAGATAGTTGCATACGGGCTGTATGAGTAGTGTTACTCGTATAATACCGTAGCCGCCTAGTTTTAGTAGTAGGGCAGCAAGTAATATTGAGCCTGCGATTGGTGCTTCGACATGGGCTTTGGGGAGTCATAGGTGGAGGCCATATAGGGGTGCTTTGACTATAAATGCTATTAGGAGAGCTAGGTTGGATAGTAGGTTTGTTCATGAGGCCGTTGAATTTGGATGGGTAAGTTTAAGAATAGGTAAGTGGAGTGTTCCTGTTTTTGAGTGCAGGTAAATGATGGAGATTAGTAGGGGTAGGGAGCTAATTAGAGTGTAGAATAGGAGGTAAATGCCTGCGCTGAGTCGTTCTGGTTGGTTTCCTCAGCGGGTAATTAAGATTAGGGTTGGGATTAGGGTGGCTTCAAATGAGATGTAGAATAATATTAGTTCTGTTGATGAGAAGGCTAGGATGATAAATGGTTGAATAATGATGAGGGTTGAGATAAATATTTGTTTTCGTAGGTGAGGTTCGTGCTGTAAATGGCCTTGACTAGCTATGATTATAAGAGGGAGGAATCAGCATGAGAGGACTAGTAGTGGGGTTGAGATTTGGTCAGCACCAGTTCAGGAGGTTAGATTTTTTAGGGGGTAGTATGATGGGGTTAATCAGTGTAAGCTGATTAGGGCAATTATAAGGCTATGTGCTGTGGTGTTAGTTCATATGAATTTTGCTGGGGATAAGAGGGTTATTGGTAAGAGTATAATTGTGGGTAAAATAATTTTTAACATTGTAGGAGGTTGAGATTATGTAAGTGGTCGGAGCCATATGTTCGGGTTGAGGCTACTAGCATGGCTAGGCCGGTGGCAGCTTCGCATGCTGAGAAGGCTAGTATTAGGATTGGTACTAGGGTGAAGGATGGGGTTTGGTTTTCGATTGATCATATTGATAGGGGAATGAATATGGATAGTATCATGCTTTCTAGACATAGTAGAGCGGAGATAAGATGGGTTCGGTGAAATGCTAGGCCTAGGCTGCTGAATGTGAATGCGGAATAGAAGCTGAAGTGTAAGGGAGACATGAGAAAGTTATAGGTACATCTATAATTTGCTGGGTCGAAACCAGCTGTCTTGGTTAGACTAACTTTCTATTATTCTGCCCATTCTAGGCCTCCTTGTGTTCATTCGTAGGTAAGTCCCAGTGTAAGGAGGCTAATAATGGTAATGGTTCAGGTGAGGGTAGTGATTGGTGATTGGAGTTGAATGGCTCATGGGAGGGGGAGGAGTAGGGCAATTTCTAGGTCGAATAGGAGGAATAGGATGGCTACTGAGGAAAAATCGGATTGAGAATGGAAGGCGGGCTGATCCTAGGGGGTCAAATCCACATTCGTATGGTGATAGTTTTTCTGTGTCTGGGGTTGTTTGAGCGAGAAGAAAGTTTAGGATAGTTAGCGCAGTGCTTAATATGAAGGATAGGGAGAGTATAAATGTGAGTGTATTCATTGCTCTTCTCTGGATTAGTACCAGATTTTAAAGATTGGAAGTCAGTTGTATTTAATATACTAGAAGAGCAGGATCCTCATCAGTATATAGATATGTATAGGAAAAGTCAGACGATGTCTACAAAGTGTCAGTATCAGGCTGCTGCTTCGAACCCGAAGTGGTGATTAGATGTAAAGTGGAATTTAATTAGTCGTAAGAGGCAGACTGTTAGGAAAGATGATCCGATAATTACGTGTAATCCGTGGAATCCTGTGGCAACGAAAAAGGTGGAACCATAAATGCTGTCGGCGATTGAAAATGAGGTTTCATGGTATTCTATTGCTTGGAGGGCAGTAAAGTAGAGTCCTAGGGCAATGGTGAGGGTTAGAGCGTGAATAGCCTGCTTTCGGTTTCCTTCTGTAATGCTATGGTGGGCCCATGTTACAGTGACGCCGGAAGCTAGAAGGATTGCTGTGTTTAGAAGGGGGACATCAAGGGGGTTTAGGGGATTAATCCCTGTTGGAGGTCATTGTCCTCCCAGTTCTGGTGTTGGGGCTAGGCTTGAGTGGAAAAAAGCTCAGAAGAACCCTAAGAAAAAGAATACTTCTGATGTAATGAATAGGATTATACCATATCGCAGGCCTTTTTGGACAGTTGGAGTGTGGTGGCCTTGGAAGGTACTTTCTCGGATTACATCTCGTCACCATTGTAATATAACTAGGAGTATGGAGAGAAGGCCTGCTATAAGTAAAGTGGAGGTGTTATAGTGGAATCATATAATTAGGCCTGATGTGGTTAATAGTGCTGCGGCTGCGCCGAAGATGGGTCATGGGCTTGGGTCAACTATGTGGTAGGAGTGTGCTTGGTGTGCCATTAAATGTTTTCTTGTAAGTAGAGGCTCAGGAGAAGAACGAATACGTAGGCTTGGATTATTGCTACTGCTACCTCTAGGATAGTTAGTAAAAACAGGATTAGTGCGGTTAAAATGGAGATTGATGGTATTAATGGTAATAGAGCAATTGTAGCGGTGGAGATGAGTTGGATAAGTAGATGTCCGGCTGTAAGGTTTGCTGTTAAACGTACTCCTAGGGCCAGTGGGCGAATGAGGAGGCTGGTTGTTTCAATTAGGATTAGGGCTGGGATTAGTGGAGTAGGTGTCCCTTCAGGGAGAAGGTGGCCTAGGGAAGCAGAAGGTTGGTTTCGTAAACCGATTAGTAAGGTTGCGAGTCATAATGGGAGGGCTAGGGCTATATTCATTGATAGTTGGGTGGTGGGGGTAAAGGTGTATGGAAGAAGACCAAGCAGGTTAATGGAGAGGAGTAGTAAGATGAGGGAGGTTAATAGGAGAGCTCATTTGTGACCAGCTTTATTTAGTGGGGTTATTAGTTGTTTTGTAATTAGGTGAATTAATCAGAGTTGGATTGTAGAAAAACGGTTATTGACCCATCGACGTCCTGGTGAAGGAAGTAGGAGGGCCGGGAGAAGTAGAGATGGGAGGATTAGTGGAATTCCTAGGAGGTATGGGCTTGAGAATTGATCAAAGAAGCTTAGGTTCATGGTCAGGTTCAAGGGATTGGTTTTGTTGTTGAAGGTTTGTTTATGGGGTTATTTGTGGGAGTGAATGAGAGTAGTTTAGGTTGAATAAGAAATGAATAGGTGAATCAGGTTAGGAGTATAATGGTAAATCATGGGTTGGGGTTTAGTTGGGGCATATCATTAAGGAGGAAGGTTTCCTCTTTCTCTAGCTTAAAAGGCTAGTGCTGATTCCATAGCTTCTTAATGGTTAAGATGATAGGAGGGAGGATCAGGCTTCGAAGTATTTGAGGGGAGTGGATTCTACTACGATAGGCATGAAACTGTGGTTAGCTCCGCAGATTTCTGAGCATTGTCCGTAGAACACTCCTGGTCGAGTGGTAATAAAGGATGTTTGGTTTAATCGTCCTGGGATTGCATCTGTCTTTACTCCGAGGGTTGGTACAGCTCATGAGTGTAATACATCGTCAGCGGTGATGATCATTCGAATGGGTGATTCCATAGGGACTACTATACGGTGGTCAACTTCTAGTAAGCGGAAATGGCCTTGGGGGAGGTCTATTGTTGGGGTTATATAGGAATCAAATGAGAGGTCTTTGAAGTCTGTGTATTCATAGGTTCAGTATCATTGGTGACCAATGGCTTTTAAGGTGAGGTCAGGTTCATTGACTTCGTCTATTATATAAAGAATTTGTAGAGAGGGGAGGGCAAGTAGGACTAGGACGATAGCTGGGAGGATGGTTCAAATTAATTCAATTTCTTGGGCATCTACTGTGTTTGATGAGAGTTTTTCTATTAGTATGAGTGTAAGAAGGTACAGCACTAAGCTGCAGATTGCTAGTGCTACTATTAGAGCGTGGTCGTGGAATTCAACAAGTTCTTCTATGATAGGGGATGAGGCATCTTGAAATCCTAGTTGGGAGTGGTTTGCCATGTGAGGTGTACAGGATTTGCACCTGTGATTTAGTCTTGACAGGTCTATGTAATTAGTTTACTAACGCCTCATAAGAAAGAAGCATTAAGTGGTTTGATGCGGTTGGCTTGAAACCAACATGTGAGGGTTCGATTCCTTCCTTTCTTGTACTTGGACGAAGGCCGGTTCTTCGAAAGTGTGGTATGGGGGTGGACATCCGTGGATTCATTCAATGTTGGTAGAGGTTAGTTCAGGGTGTAGTACTTTTCGTTTTGCTGAGAAGGCTTCTCAGACGATGAACATGAGTATGATTACGGCTGTTATTGAGATTAAAGAGCCGATTGAGGATAATGTATTTCATAGGGTATAGGCATCTGGATAGTCCGAGTATCGTCGGGGTATACCAGCTAAACCTAAGAAGTGTTGTGGGAAGAAGGTTAAGTTTACTCCTGTAAATATCACTCCGAAGTGGGCTTTAGTTCATGAAGGATGGAGGGTGAAGCCTGTGAAAAGAGGGAATCAGTGGGTGAAGCCTGCTAAAATGGCGAAAACTGCTCCTATTGAGAGGACATAGTGGAAGTGGGCAACTACGTAGTAGGTGTCGTGGAGGGCAATGTCGAGGGATGAATTGGCGAGGACAATTCCCGTAAGACCTCCAATAGTGAATAGGAAGATAAATCCTAAGGCCCATAGCATAGGTGGGTCTCATTTAATTGTTCCTCCGTGCAAGGTTGCCAATCAGCTGAAGACTTTAATGCCAGTTGGGATAGCAATAATTATGGTGGCTGATGTGAAGTAAGCTCGGGTGTCCACATCCATTCCGACTGTGAATATGTGGTGGGCTCATACGATGAAGCCTAAGAATCCAATTGATAGTATTGCTCAGACTATTCCTATATATCCGAAGGGCTCTTTCTTTCCTGCATAATATGCTACCACGTGGGAGATTATTCCGAAACCCGGAAGAATGAGGATATAAACTTCGGGGTGGCCAAAAAATCAAAATAGGTGTTGATATAGGATTGGGTCTCCTCCTCCTGCGGGGTCAAAGAATGTAGTGTTAAGGTTGCGGTCAGTAAGAAGTATTGTAATTCCGGCGGCAAGGACTGGTAGAGAGAGTAATAGGAGGATAGCGGTAATGAGAACGGATCAAACAAATAGGGGTGTTTGGTATTGTGACAGTGCTGGGGGTTTTATGTTAATAATAGTAGTAATAAAGTTGATTGCTCCTAGGATGGAGGATACACCTGCTAGGTGGAGGGAAAAAATAGTTAGGTCTACTGATGCACCAGCGTGGGCAAGGTTGCTAGCTAAAGGTGGGTAGACAGTTCATCCAGTGCCAGCTCCAGCTTCTACGGTAGAAGAGGCTAGCAGAAGAAGAAAGGAAGGTGGAAGGAGTCAGAAGCTTATATTATTTATACGTGGGAATGCCATGTCTGGGGCACCAATTATAAGTGGTACAAGTCAGTTACCGAAGCCTCCGATCATGATAGGTATAACTATAAAGAAGATTATAACGAAGGCATGGGCTGTGACGATTACGTTATAGATTTGGTCGTCTCCTAGGAGTGTCCCAGGTTGTCCCAGTTCTGCACGGATTAGCAGGCTAAGTGCTGTGCCGACTATACCTGCTCATGTGCCAAAAATTAGGTAAAGAGTGCCAATATCTTTATGGTTGGTTGAAAATAATCATCGGTTGATGAAAGTCACAGGTAAGATGGCTGAATGTTGAAGCGTTAGGCTGTAGTCCTTTTTACAGAGGTTTAATTCCTCTTCTTATCGACCCTGTAGTGAAGTTCATGATGAGTTGCAAACTCATAGATGTATACGAGGTATGCCGGGGTCTTGTAGGCAGGAGCCAAGGGGTAAGGCGTCTAGCTGTTAACTAGAATCATATGGGATCAAGGCCCATCTGCCTAGGTAAGGCCTTAGCTTAATTAAAGCGTCTGGTTTGCACTCAGAAGATACAGGTTAGTGTCCTGTCGGTCTTAGTATAACAGAAACTAAGAGAGTTTAACTCTTATTTAAGGCTTTGAAGGCCTTTGGTTTAGGATGGCGGCTTAATCCTAAGTTTCTAGAATATGGTAGTGATCAGAGGGGTTATGGGCAGTAGGGAGATTGACAGGGTGGATAGAATGGCTGTAGGGGTGTTTGATGCTTTGTTAGTGCGTCAGAGTTTCATGTGATTAGACGAGTTAGGGGGGAGTATAATTGTTGAGTGGTATGCAAGGCGAAGGTAAAAGAACAGGCCCAGGAGTGATAGTAAAGTGATGGTTGTGGCTGTAGGAGTTATTCCTTGTTTGGTAAGTTCTTGAATGATAAGTCATTTTGGTATGAAGCCTGTTAGTGGTGGAAGGCCGGCTAGAGATAGGAGTGCAAGTATTATAGTTGCATTAAGTATAGGTGTTTTTGTTCATGAGATGAGTATTGTTGAGAGTTTCAGGACTTTGATCTGGGTTAATGATAAGAATATGGTTGTTGTTATTAGTGAATACAATGCAAAGGTGAGGATAGTAAGATGGGGGTCGTAGATAATGATGGCGATTATTCAACCTAGGTGGGAGATAGATGAGAAGGCTAGGATTTTTCGTGTTTGTGTTTGGTTAAGGCCTATTCAGCCTCCGACTAGAGCTGAGGAGATTGCTAGGGTAGTTAGCAGGGCGGGGTTGAGGGATTGTGATGATATGAAGAGAAGGGTGATAGGGGGAAGTTTTATCAGAGTTGAGAGTAGTAGGGCAGTAGTTATTGAAGAACCTTGAAGTACTTCTGGGAATCAAAAGTGAAATGGAACTAATCCTAGTTTAATTGCAATTGCTATTGTTAGTAGCAGACATGATGTGGGGTTGTTTAGTTGTGTAATGTCTCACTGTCCTGTAGATCAGGCATTGGTAAGGCTTGAGAATAGGATTAAGGCTGATGCAGTTGATTGGGTGAGGAAGTATTTAATGGCAGCTTCAATTGCTCGAGGGTGGTGGGATTTTGAGATGAGTGGGATAATAGCTAAGGTGTTGACTTCTAAGCCTGTCCAGGCCAAGATTCAATGGTTGCTGGACATAGTAATGCTGGTTCCTATAATTAAGCTTATGGTGGAGATTAGTTTTGCGTGGGGGTTCATTAGTAGGGGAAGGGGTTAGACCATCATTTTCGGGGTATGGGCCCGATAGCTTAGTTAGCTGACCCTACTAGAAAATAATATAGAGGGAGTATGAAGAGTTTTGATCTCTTCTGTGTAGGTTCGATTCCTACTTTTCTAAGATTATTAGGAAGCGAGAGGGTTGTTTTACCTCTATGTTCACTTTATCATAGTGATCCTTTTTGCTCAGGCACGCTGCCTTAGATTGGAGGCAAGCCAGCATAGCTGATTGGTATGCTGGCATGTCAGAGACATAGGGCTAGAGTTAGGGGTAGGAAGTTTTTTCATAGAAGATGCATAAGTTGATCGTAGCGGAATCGTGGGTATGAGGCTCGAATTCAAAGGAATGTAGATGAGAGGAGGAGGACTTTTGTGGCTAATGTAATTGAGAATAGTTCTGATGGGAGGTTCAGGAAACTTGGGTTAAGAAACAGGATAGTTGTCAATGTGTTTATCAACATAATATTTGCATATTCGGCCAAGAAGAATAGGGCAAATGGTCCAGCAGCATATTCTACGTTGAATCCTGATACAAGTTCAGATTCTCCTTCTGTCAGGTCGAATGGGGCACGGTTTGTTTCGGCGAGGGTAGAGATGTATCATATTATCGTTAAAGGTCATGCGGGGAAGATGAGGTAGATAGGCTCTTGAGTGGTGGCTAGGGTACTTAGTGTGTAATTCCCGCTCAGTATAATTGTGGCTAGTAAGATGATGGCTAAGGTGACTTCATATGAGATTGTTTGGGCAACGGCTCGGAGGGCCCCAATTAGAGCATATTTGGAGTTAGAGGCTCACCCAGATCAAAGTAAGGAGTAGACAGTTAGGCTTGATATTGCTAATAAAAATAGTAGTCCTAGATTTAAGTCTGCAAGGGGGAAAGGGAGTGGGAGGGGTGTTCAAATTGTGAGGGCTAAAAGTAGGGCTAGGATGGGTGTTATGATGAAGAGGAAAGGGGAGGAGGTAGATGGGCGGATGGGCTCTTTGATAAAGAGTTTTACTCCGTCTGCAATGGGTTGAAGTAGACCAAAAGGGCCCACAATGTTTGGGCCCTTTCGGGCCTGTATGTAGCTGAGGATTTTTCGTTCTACAAGTGTTAAGAAGGCCACGGCGATTAGGATTGGGATTATGTAGGATAGAGTTATGGTCAATAGGTTTGTTAGAGTGGGTGAAGTCATGTTTGGAGGGAAAAAAGCTAGGGAGAGGATTTGAACCTCTGGGTAAAGGGTTTAAGTCTTTTGCATTTGCCGAGCTCTGCCACACTAGCGGGTCCTTTTCTAGGAGTTAGGTGTGTGTAAGGCTTTTGGCAATTGAGTTGAATTCATTGCTTATAAGGCTAGGGCGTGCTTTGTAGTATTGGCCCCACTTCTCCGGTCCTTTCGTACTAGGAGGAGTTCTTATTCATAGATAGAAACTGACCTGGATTGCTCCGGTCTGAACTCAGATCACGTAGGACTGTTAATCGTTGAACAAACGAACCCTTAATAGCGGCTGCACCATTAGGTTGTCCTGATCCAACATCGAGGTCGTAAACCTCCTTGTCGATATGGGCTCTTGGAGGAGATTGCGCTGTTATCCCTGGGGTAGCTTGGTTCATTAATCAATTGTATTGGGTCTAAATTACTATTAGTACTTTGATGCGTTGGTCTTGGTGAAGAATTGTGATCTATGGGTTTGGAGGATTTGTTTTTCTCCAAGGTCGCCCCAACCAAAAAATGTCGACCAGGCGTTTTATGTGGGTGGGTCCAGTGGGTGTTGTTGGTGGAAGGGTGGTCGTTATTTTTAAGTTCCACAGGGTCTTCTCGTCTTATGATCACATTCTCGTTTTTGCACGAGAACACTAATTTCACTGATTACTCACAGGAGACAGTTAAGACCTCGTTTAGCCATTCATACAAGTCTCAATTTATGAGACAATTGATTGCGCTACCTTCGCACGGTTAGGATACCGCGGCCGTTGAACTTTGGGGGTCACTGGGCAGGCATCACCTTCAATACTTGTTGTTCGCTGAAGGCTATGTTTTTGGTAAACAGTCGGGTCTTTAATTTGCCGAGTTCCTTCTGTAAGTTTTAATCGTTTATGTAAGCGTCCCTGAGTTGGCTTAACAGGTTTAGGCTTAAATATGAAGTCTTGTTGAAGTGCGTATATAAGTTGAGTTCTGTTAATAATATATTAATGTAAGTTTACGCTGTGTGAAGGAGGGTTCCTAGTTACTCATTTTAGCATAAATTCTTCTATTTTCATAGGTTAACCTGCTTTAGGTGAGGGAGTCGAATAGGGTTCTAGATTTTTATTGGTGGAGCTTTGACGCACTCTTTTGTTGATGGCTGCTTTAGGGCCTACGATAGGTGGAGAAAGTGTTATTATCCGCTGGGGGAGGTTGTATTCTTTTTCGAGGGGGCTGTACCCCCGTCGAGTTGCTCTTAACCCTAACATGAGCAGGGTTGGGTGAATGTCCTTGGTGAATGGGTTAAGGAGGAACTTAAATTCATTTAGCAGGTAACCAGCTATCACCTAGCTCGATTGGCTTTTCACCTCTACCAACAAGTCATCCCACTCTTTTGCGACAGAGATGGGTTCGCTCAATTTTAGCTGCTCGTAGGTAGCTCGCTTAGGTTTCGGGAGGGCAAACTTTTAGTTCGCTTTGCTTGGTTGTTCTTGCTAAATCATGATGCAAGAGGTACAAGGGTTGGTCTTTACTATTTTTTGCTTATGGTTTTCACTATTATTTCATCTTTCCCTTACGGTACGGTTGGTCTCTATTGCGCCTAAGGTCTTTTCTATCACCTATACTAGGAGTAGGTTAGAATGTTTTAGTTTGATTTGGGTAGTAGGTTTTTGATGGTTAATGGGGTATGGGTGGTTGGGCTAGAGGAAGAGCAAGTCAAGGCGACCTTGTTTGTAAAGGTATCTTTCAGGTGTAAGCTGAATGCTTTAGGGTTTATAGCTACGCCTTGGTAGTCTAAGCGCACCTTCCGGTACGCTTACCTTGTTACGACTTACCTCATCTTTAGCTAGGGTTGGGTATTATTTATTGAAATTGATAGCTTGTGAGGAGGGTGACGGGCGGTATGTACGTGCCCCAGGGCCGTCTTTAAGTAGGCTTAAGAGAAGTATGGTCTTACTTTACTGCTAAATCCTCCTTCCAAGGGCGAGTTTCACGCCCTTTTTCGTCTGTTCTATGTTAGAAAATGTAGCCCATTTCTTCCACCTCATGGGCTATACCTTGACCTGTCTTGTTAGTGGGGACTATTGAGCTCACTATTGATCTTTCATTTTAGGTGGGCTGGCGACGGCGGTATGTAGGCTGTGTTGGCAAGAGGTGGTTGGGTGGATCGTGGATTATCGATTACAGAACAGGCTCCTCTAGGTGGGTTTAGGGCACCGCCAAGTCCTTAGAGTTTTAAGCGTTTGTGCTCGTAGTTCTCAGGCGGATACGTGAGTATATTAGTATCAAGATTTAGGGCCAGGCATAGTGGGGTATCTAATCCCAGTTTGTGCCCTGGCTTTCGTGGCTTTAAATTGATCGTTAAGTTAAGATCATTTTTTAGGCTGGGCTTAGGTGAATCTTGGGCTTATGACAGCTTAGTTACACTTTGATCTTAATTGGTATAGATAGCATGTGACCACTCTTTACGCCGGATGGCTATTGATTTGGGTTTCTTGTATGACCGCGGTGGCTGGCACAAGATTTACCAACCCTAAAGTTGCTATGGCTAAGTCAAGTTTACACTTATTGCTTAAGGTTAATTACTGCTGAATACCCGTGGGGGTGTGGCTCAAGCAAGGCGTCTTGGGCTACATTAGAGTGTGCCTGATACCTGCTCCTTTATTCTTTTCTTAAGGGGTTAGGGCATTTTCACTGGCATGCGGATACTTGCATGTATATGTTTAGCAAAAATCAATAGTAAGGTTAGGACTAAGTCTTTTGCCCACAGGTAATTATGCTACCGTCTTGGCATCTTCAGTGCCATGCTTTTGGTTAAGCTATGGGGGCTGTTGGTAGTAGGAGAATTTAGCTGTTTGTTAATTGTTAATATAAATAATGTTTGTTCGTGGAGTTTTGTGCTGTGCAATTTTTGTTTTTAGGAATGATAGGTTTGGTAGGGGGGTTTCTCTAATAAAAATAGCAAAAAAAAAATATATGTATATATTAAACGAAACGTTTTTATTGTTTGTGGGGTTTTATGCGGTGAATTTAAATGTAATTTAGTTTTTTAAAAATGATTTTAAAAAATAAAAAAAAAATTAAAAAAAAATAAAAAAAAAAATGTGGGTAATTTCCTGGTTTTGTTGGGAAAATAGAGGAAGTGAAAATTAGCAAAAATATGTCCGACAAGCATTCACTAAATAGCACCATTTACCGGGAGGGTGGAAGAGCCATAACCAAATGCGATCCAAAGTGCATCAGTGTCAAGGTGATACCACATACACGCAAACCGTCTCATTGAGGGACACGGGAGATCTAGGATAGGACGCAACGCAGGAGTAATCCAGGCTTCACTTGAGTAGTACTCTGGCGACGGCACTGTGAAGGGCCACCTGTGAAGAAGCCCCAGAAAAAAGAGGAACCAACAGCATAGAAGAGTAAAGATGCCGCGATCACGGACTGAAGAGGGGTAGGATAACGCACAGATGACTTCGTGAAAAGTGAGGAGTTCAGGAGTTATGCATGGGATGTTCCTGACCGAGGAACCAGAGGCGCAAAAGAGCAAGGAGGGCGAGGGGTGTAGGGGGAAAGAATGGGCCTGAAGCTAGTCATAGAGTACATTATAGGCAGGGGTTGGTGATCTCTCGTGAGGTGTACGATCAATAAATCCATCTGGTACGTCGAGCATAACCAAATGGGGTAAGTACAGTAAGATTTAGAGGTATGTCCTGTAACCATTCATGTATATGGTCTCTTGAGGGTTGGTATGGATGTTGGGGGTAGGAAGGAGTTAATGTCATTGGATGTTTCATGGAGTAGTCATTAGGGAGAAATGGGGTAAAGGTTGTTATGTCCGTCTACATATAATGGGTTTAGTACGTATATAGTATATAGTACCGTTACCATAATGTATGTGGTATATAAATGTATGCACGATTATGCATAGTATACCCCCCCTGGGGGGGAAAGGGGGGGTACACTCAATAGGGGGGTTAGGTTAAAAAAAATTATTGTTCCCGTAGTTGAGAACAACAATGGCTTTTCAAGCCGTAATCCTTGGGGCTTATCCAAGCGGGAATAAATGACTTATTTCGTGATTTTTCTTGGGATTTGTTTTATGTTAGGGGTTTTAGCTGTGGCGTCAAATCCTTCGCCTTATTATGGTGTGGTGGGGTTGGTAGTAGCGTCTGTAGTTGGATGTGGGTGGTTGGTGAATTTAGGGGTTTCTTTCATTTCTTTAGCGTTGTTTATGGTGTATCTGGGGGGTATGTTGGTAGTCTTTGTTTATTCTGTGTCTTTGGCAGCAGATCCTTATCCTGAGGCCTGGGGGGATTGGCGGGTAGTGGGGTATGGGTTAGGCTTTATTTTTGTGATTTATGTGGGGGTGGTTTTAGGTGAGTTAGTTGAGTATTGAAAGGTTGGGGTGCTTACTGTTGATAGTGCGGGGGTGTCTTTTGTTCGATTAGATTTTAGTGGGGTGGCGATGTTTTATTCTTGTGGGGTTGGGTTGCTTTTAGTAGCAGGGTGGGGTTTATTGTTAGTGTTATTTGTGGTATTAGAGCTTGTACGCGGGTTGTCTCGGGGGGCAATTCGGGCAGTTTAGGGGTTTCAGAAAGTAGTTTATTTGAGAATACCAGCTTTGGGAGCTGGAGGAGGAGGTTTAAATCCTTTCTTTCTGAGTTACTCTAAGAAGGGTGAAGTCTTCAGTTTTTGGTTTACAAGACCAATGTTTTTCATAAACTATTAGAGTACTTAGAGGTTGAGTATTTTGTTTTCTAGGGCTCCGATTAAGGGGAAGAGGATTAGTAAGATAGTGAAGTAGGAAAGGGATGCTATTTGGCCAATGATGATGAATGGGTGTTCTACTGGTTGGCTTCCTACTCAGGTTAGGATGAGGAGGTTTGCTACTAAGAGTCAGAATAAGGTTTGTGAGAGTGGCCGGAATGTTATTGCCCGTTGTTTAGATTTATGAAGGAAGGGGATAAGGAGAAGAATGAGTACTGATGCTGCTAAGGCTAGGACACCTCCAAGTTTGTTTGGGATTGAGCGTAGGATTGCGTAGGCAAATAGAAAGTATCACTCTGGTTTAATGTGTGGGGGGGTTACTAGTGGATTTGCTGGGGTAAAGTTTTCTGGGTCTCCTAAGAGGTTAGGTGAGAATAGGGTTAATGTGAGTAAGGGGGTTAGTATGATTGTTAGACCTAGGATGTCTTTGATAGAGTAGTAGGGGTGGAATGGGATTTTGTCAGCGTTTGATGAGATGCCAAGAGGATTGTTTGAGCCTGATTCGTGCAGAAATATGAGGTGGATGATTGTAATTCCTGCGATTATGAAGGGGAGGAGGAAGTGGAGGGCGAAGAATCGGGTGAGGGTTGGGTTGTCTACTGAGAATCCCCCTCAGGCCCATTCTACTAGGGTTTGACCAATGTAGGGGATTGCTGAGAATAGGTTTGTGATGACGGTAGCCCCTCAGAATGATATTTGTCCCCATGGGAGGACATAGCCTACAAAGGCTGTTGCTATGAGGGTGAGAAGTAAGACTACTCCTGTATTTCAGGTTTCTTTATATAGGTACGAACCATAATATAGGCCGCGTCCAATGTGTAGGAAGATGCAGATGAAGAAGAATGAGGCGCCATTCGCATGGAGGTTACGGAGGAGTCAACCGTATTGTACGTTTCGGCATGTGTAGGCCACAGAAGAGAATGCAAGAGTGGTGTCTGCAGTGTAATGTATGGCTAGTAGGAGGCCGGTTAAGATTTGAGTGATGAGGCATACTGCTAGTAGGGAGCCGAAGTTTCATCAAGCGGAGATGTTGGATGGGGTTGGGAGGTCGATTAATGAGTTGTTGACTGTTTTTAATAGGGGGTGTGATTTTCGGATATTGGGTGCCATTATTTATTTTTGGATGAGTAGGATTGTTATGAGGATTGTCAGGGCAAAAGATCCTAGATATGGTTTGATCAAGCCTGTGTGGAGTGTGGTTGAGGTTTTGCTTATGATTAGTTGAAGGTTAGCGAGGCCCTCGGGGCCTATTTTTTTATATCATGCTATGTCGATTAGGTGAGAGGCAATTTTTTGCCCAGTGTGTAGGGAGATTGCAGGGCTGATCCGATGGGTTAGGAGGTTGAAGTAGCCGAGTGAGGAGGAGAAGTTTGTGAGGTGGTTTTGTTTTGAGGGGGTTAGAGAGTGGGTTATGTTCGAGAGCTCTAAGGCTAGGATGATTCCTAGGGTTGTAATAATGATAGCAGCTGTCTTTGTGATAATAGGTATGGTTATTGGGGGTGTTTTTGTAGGGAGGATAAGAGATGAGATTAGTAATCCTGCTGCAATGCTGCCGAGAGCTAGTCGGATGACTGGTAGGATGGCCGATGGTGTGTTCTCGTTGATTGGTAAGATTGTTAGGGTTCGGTTGTATCCTGTTTGGACTAGCAGTGTCATGCGGAGGCTATAGGTTGCGGTAAAGGATGTAGCAAGTAGTGTTAGGAGAAGGGCTCAGGTGTTGATGTATGAGGTGTTTAGATTTTCGATAATTAGGTCTTTGGAGTAAAAGCCCGCCAGGAATGGTGTGCCTATTAAAGCAAGATTGCCGATGGTTAGGCAGGAGGTGGTTATTGGGAGAGTTTTTTGTAGGCGGCCTATTTTGCGGATGTCTTGTTCTCCATTTAGGCTGTGAATGATTAGGCCAGAGCATAGGAATAGTATGGCTTTGAAGAAGGCATGAGTTGAAATGTGGAGGAAAGCTAGTTGGGGGAGATTAAGACCAATTGTGACTATTATAAGGCCTAATTGGCTTGAGGTAGAGAAGGCAATGATTTTTTTAATATCGTTCTGGGTGAGGGCACAGATGGCAGCGAATAGTGTGGATAGGGCGCCTAAGCATAGGCATGTAGTTAGGGCTGTCTTGTTGGAGGAGAGGATTGGGTGGGTTCGAATAAGCAGGAAGATTCCGGCTACTACTATAGTGCTGGAGTGGAGTAGGGCGGAGACTGGGGTAGGACCTTCTATTGCTGCT
>OLOY01000823.1_pt1 | contig 16772 bp, 14 predicted proteins | sample 1672771 | NCBI WGS metagenome assembly OLOY01 (sample SAMEA3136722, study PRJEB25190) | human gut metagenome
AGCGAGTATCAGCCGCTGTGGGATATGGATCAACCCGCCCCCGAATACTCGGCTTTGCTTCTTCACGGAACGCCGGTTCCCGCACCGACCGGGGATATTCCCGAGCCGGTGAAGGAGGTCCTGGAAATACAGAAGGCTCGTTCTGCATCCGCGCCATAAAAAAGCAGCCGTTCTCCGACACGGACACCGATGAGCTTTTCGGGATGCTCTGCACGAAGTGCCTGATATGCCGAAATATTCGGCGCAAGCTCACGACCCTGATCTGCAATTCGTGTGAGGACAGCAGAAACCGGTTCGGTTCTGTGTTCCGGATCGTGATTGCTCTCGCTGGAGGATGAAACGACGCTGAGATGCGCGACAGTTTCATCTGCGGAATCAACATTATAGAGCTTACCGTCAATTTCCACGCGCTGCCCCATAAGGTTTTGAACCGCTTGCGGCGTCTCCGGGGTTGGCTGTTCTGTGTGCTGCGCCGCAATGACGCGCTGCGGCTCCGGTTCAGAAACCTCGAAATATCTGGTGTCGAGGTAGCGTTCAAAGGAATTGCGGTCGATGCTGACAGGTTCCTGTCCGGGTACGTTCGGTAACGTGTGCCAGACGTGATCTTCATCTACACGCGCGATAACGCCGACTGCTGCTATGTGGTCTAACTCTATGGATGAAATGCGATCTCCAATATGATAAGTATAGCCAAGCGGTGTTGTAAACGCCGGAGGGGATAGCTCAATTCCCATATCCCGTTTGATGCCATCCAAGTAAGCAATGGCGTTATTCTGTTCTGCAAAGCGGAGCGTTTGTTCCCCATCTCCGCAGAACCGTTCCAACACCTCATCCCAAATGCCGGTAATTCCACCCTCGCCGGGATGCAGACGAATGGAGTATCGGTCAGGTGAAAATAACCGCAGTCGCTCATTCTCATCGTAAAATTTATTCTCGCGGATGAGCTGTGCCAACCGCCGCTGTACCTGCGCCCATGTGAGCGTCACCGGCTCGGCGTTTCCTACATGGATATACATGGGAGTTTTGCTATCTTCCCAGCCATATTTTGCAGCCAGCCATGCGGCGGTGCTGCGTTCTCGCCCATGCGCCTGCATATATAGTGCGACTTCCTGCTTGCCCTTTAGGTTGTTGTGCCAATCCAGAAGCGCGTTGTCAATGTCCTCCTGTGTGATCTGATAGGGAGAGGATGCGACCGTCGCTGCCAGCGTGGGATACAGTTCCTCCAAAAGCTCCTGATGCAGCCGGTTATGGAACGCGGGCATATCAAAGTACAGGCGGACAAGCTGGAGATCATCAGATGCCGTGACAATACGACGGATAGCGTCCGCACCCTCCAGATAAGCGTTCTGGCGGTCTGAATTGCGGCAGGCATTGACAAAAGCCGTATCTTTGGAAAGCGCGTTGCCAACGGTCAGCTTGTACCCGTCAAACAGCTCCCGTACCGTGGGCTGCGGCGCGTCGGCGGCAGGATCGCGGAACACCCGCGTCCCATCCGCGCCGAACTCCGCTTCGTAGGCATTGATGGCCTGTTCTGCCTCGTGGTCGATGGACGGAAGCGTATATGCCGTGTGTTCATGGCTGGAATCGCCAATGCGCGAAATTGTTACATCATGCTTTTCCCGCAGCTTTTCAACGTATTTCTCCAAATCCTTTGCAGGGAAGCCGCACATGGTAACACGGCCTACTCCCTCCAAATTGCGGCGCGTCAGCTCAAGGCTGAGATCATCTGCAACTGCCCGCGCATCCTCGCCATACAGCTCGAAGAAGTCCCCAACCTGATACAGCACAATTTCATCGGGGTGCGCCGCCTTTACGTCGTTATAGTCGTTATAAACCGCGTTCCGCATGGCGTCCTGCGCCATTTCCTTGTCATAGGCTGCCTGCTCATCCGGCGTAAGGTAGCGGTTCAACCGAACCAGCTCCGAGATGCGCGAAGCGACCTTGTTCCAATTCATCTGAATGTCTGCACAGCCGTTCTTTTTCAGCACAATGCCTTTGCTGCCGTGATCTTCATAGCTGCCGCTTTCTCTGGATACAGCATGGGTGCGTCCTCCGATGCCGTATTCCTTTTTCAGAAAATCAGCGCTCTCTTTTGTCGTGTGCGGAGTCTGGAAAAACTCATGGATGCGGGTCTTTCCACCCTCAAAGCCGCTTCCATTTGCAAGAGAAGCCGCAATTTCATCTTCAGTGATAAACCGGCCCGTCTTCGGAACAGCCGCCATATCGGAGTGATATTCTTTGCGCGGCAATGACAGATCTTCCATACGTGTAAGAAGCGCCTGCGGACGATGGAAATGGAAACGCAGAAGCTCCCGGTTCTCACGGTATGCGTCAAGAAATACTCTGTGTTCTACCAGAAGCCTTTCCCGAAACTCCGGATTCAGCAGATCATCCGTCAGGCGCTCCGTTTCCTCTGGAAAGCTGGTGCTATGGATATTGCCCAAGCAGGACAGATACCCCAGCGATTTTGCTTCATCCGAGAAATCGTGATAAAGATTCCAGACATCCACAGCAATACCCAGCCACTCATAGCGCGGGGCTTCTGTGACTTCAAGATTGGTGGCAAATGCGCCGCCGTCCAGAAGTTCCTCAATGCGCTCCGCCGCATCTGCCCAGCCTATCACTTGTGCAGAGCGAAGATAGCGAGAGGTATCTCCGGTTGCAATTTGGATACCATCGTCCCCGTACCATGCGGAAAACCTGCCGTTATCCGTAATCAGGCCGTTACCGCCGTGGTAAAGAGCTTTCAGAAATGCCGCGCGATCCTCTAAAGGTTTTTGCTTGGAGAATTCCGCAGTAATTTTCATCCGCGCTGCATCCGCATTACCGCCCGCGCGCAGGATGTGGTCAATATCATTCTGAGAAATGAACATAGAAAAAGCGGAGGGTGTTACACTCTCCGCTTCTGCGATGGATTGAATTTGTTCTGCCTCTGAGGGGAAGAAGGACATCTGCGCCCCAGCAGGGGCATCGAACATATTTAGCTGAACACCAGTTCCGCGAGGATCGTTTCCTCGGCCTGCGCTTTCAGCGTGTTCATCAGCCCTACCCACTTCATCGGGTCGCTGGCTTTCAGCGCTTCCGTCACGCCCGCTGACTTCATCAGCTCCGGCATCATCTGTTCCAGCCGGTTGTTCGCCGCCTCGTCGATCTCCCGCAGATGGGGGTACAGCTTCTCGGACAGCAGCAGGCTGTTCCACAGTACCGGACGATGCTCCTTCAGGTAATTCTTCCGCATCCTGCCGTACTTGCCCAGCGGGGCTTGCGGCTGCTCGGTCAGGCTCAGGTCGGGAATCAGATAATCCCCGCTGCGGGTGTAGGTCAGTTCGCTCATGGCTTTCGCTCCTTTCCGCGATTTTCTCGCGCTCATAATTCTTGATGGTGACTTCGATCTGCCGCAGCACCAGCTCGCTGGACTGGCTGATGGCTGTTCCAAGAGCGGCGACGGTCTGCGGGGTATTGAAATCAAAGACATTCAGAAAATCCTCATGCTCGAAGTAATCTCCCGGCTGCATCCCGCAGCGGGACAGCAGCGCATAGGTGGTGCTGACAGCGGCGGCGTTCCGAAAAGCGGCTCCGATGTTGAACTCATCATAGTCCTCCAAAAAGGAACCGTCAACGATGCCGACAATATCGCACCAGTTGTCGTGCCAGTATTCATCTACAATCTGCGCCGCCACACGCTCCAACTGATCGGCAAGTCCTTTTTCACCGGAAACGTCAAAGCGCTGTTCCAGCGCCGCAGATACCACCTCACGATGCTCCTGCCGGTATTCCCACAGATAAGGGCGGCGAGAGTTCTCGCCGCCGCTGGTATCGGAAACATCGAATACATATCGGAGTTTGGGTTGGTCGATGCTGGTATCCACAAGGGCGATGCCCTTGCTGCCTCGCCGCACATAGCGGCGCATCTGCTTATTCCAAAGGTCGTATTCCGCGCAGGCCGTGGCTTCCGGGCGCTGGGCGAAGATCATGAGCTGCTCGTTGTAGGGGTACTTATACAGCCTTGCGGCGGTGGTCAGAAATGCCGTCCACTTCTGGTAGCTTCCCGTGATCTGCTCCGCCGTGCGGTCTGCCATCTGCGCATAGAGCTGTACTTTACTCGGCATCCATATCCTCCTTTTCAAAATCGGGGAACAGGTCGAGCGCGTCATATTCCGCGTCGCTCATCCTGCGCAGCTTTGCGATGGCGCTGTCCGTCAGCTCCCGCAGCTCCGTTTCATCCGCAGCGAGGTAGCCGCGCATTTCCTCCAGCGCTGCGATCAAGCCCGTGCGGGTACCGGTGTTGTAGAGGCTCATAAGCTGGCGTTCTTCAAAGGTGATGTTCATATCAAAGCTCCTTTTCCGCGCTCTTTTTGGGCGCTGTTTTGTGTGGATGTTCTTGGGCCGGTTGGCTTTTGAGCTGCTCCAGCACGGAGGGCTTGCGTTCACCGGCATCCCGTTCCCGGTGGGCAGCCGCCGCCAAATCCATCAGGGAGATGGACATACCGGCCTTGACCTGTGCCTCAAGATTGGCAACGGTGGGCTGTTTGGAGCCGTTATTGATAATGCCGTCGATCATGCCGTAATCGTCCTCCATCGACATTTCGGCGGCTTTCAGGTAATTCTCCGGCTTCTGAAAAGCGGGCAGCTCCTGAAATCCCATGCTGTCACAGTAGTGATAGGATACCTTGCCGTTCTGTTTCAGCGCAACGATGTCGCTGACGGAGAGGCTGTGTCCCACAAAATCGCCGGGGCGCTCGTCGTTGAAAATGTAGTAGAAGTTTTCAAGGATTCTGCCGGTATCATCGTCCGGGTACACCTCACGGGTATAAATGGCTTCATAGTTGGCCGGGTCAGGCGGTGCGGCCAGACTGCCGAGGCTGGCAAAACGCAGCTCGACCGGCGCGTCCCGGCGCAGTTGATAGATCGCCATAGAATCGGTGGGGCTGTTCAAAAAGCGCTGTTCCACATCACGGGGCGGGATATGGCCTTTGACCGCATCCCAATCCGGTTGTGTGATCCCGAACATTCCGTCATGCTTGATGATGTCCTCGGCCTCAAAAACCATTTCTTCGGCGTTGTCGGGATGGAGCATATAAACCGTGATGTCATGCTCCAGCAGCTCCAGCGCCCGGTCTTTGGAAAGCGGGAGCATATCGCCGTCCAGATACCCATAGCTGCGCATATCGTCCACCGTCAGCGTGGGGTCGGGCATCGGGGTGGCCTGTTCCAGCTCTGGCGAAGTTGGAAGTGTGCCTGCGGCACGAGAACCGGCCTCCTCGTGAACAACCTGATTGTCGTCCGATGACAATTCGAGTGAGTACAAAATCCCTGCAAACTTGTTTGACAAAACTTCAAACGGCACGGTCTTATCATAGCCATGTGTTTCGCAGATACGAATCGCAGCCGCCAAAAGAAAGTTTACATCATCGTCATGTACTGTTCCGCTTTCCAGAAGGTGTAGAGTGTCCTTGTCGTAAAGTTCATAGGCATATTTTGCACCATCTTCTGTTATGCGAAGATGCTTGCTCCCACCATCAACCGCATACCAACGCTCATTAGCGTCGAGTTCCTTTAAGGAAGTGTGACTTTTCTGAAATGCCTCAACTTCCAACAGCAGCTCATTCGCTCTGTGCGCGTATTCATCGCTCTGCTCAAGTGTTTCGGACAGGAAGCCTTTTATCTCATCTGCTCCTGTCAACAGATCTTCGTAGAAATGCTGGAGGCAATCTTCCTGACTTGCAAATTCGCTGAGAAAGGCAAGGCCATTCGCATCGAGATACAGCTCTGAAATGCTTTTTGCCAAGTCAGCCGCAGACATATTGCTGTTCTCTTTTAATTGGCTTTCCGCTTGCTCGGATTTCTCCACAGAAATGCCGCGCTCCCTGCAAATCTCCGCAAAATGCCGGTCAATGTCCGTAATCAGCTCGGAAGCCGTCTTGTTGATGGTTTCCAGACTGGCGCGAAGCTCTTTCAGCTCCTTGCCCTTTGACCATGTGGCGATATAGCCGAAGCTGTTTTCTCCCGTTTCAATGCCGTAATACTGGCAGACCGCATAGGAGATGCTTTCGGCCTCGACCTCCTCGGTGTTGCGACTCTTTTCTCCGGGGACAAGGATCGTCTCACCATCGTCCGCAAGCTCTGTCATGTGTTCATAGTCGTGGAGCTTGGCGTGGGCAATCTCATGGACGGCGGCGCATACCGTCTGCACCTCACTCATACCGGCGCGGATGGTGATGCTCTGCGCCTTAATGCTGAAAAAGCCGTCCGTATCCCGCGCAACGGGCTTTATCTCCATCGGAACGGGAGAAGCACGGCGCAGCGCCTCCATGAAAACCTCATACTGCTGCACATTGCCGCTCAGATCGGCGGCAAGCTGGGGCAAGGGCTTTCCCGCAGTCTGTGACACATCAAAGACGGACACCACCTTGAACATAGGGATACGGATTTCCTTTTCCTCAATGATGGCCTTGCCGTCCGCATCCAGCACCGGCACATTGGTTTCCGGGTCGGTCTTGATTTCCTCGACCTTTTTCTTATAGGGAGTAGGAGCGATGATGCGGATACCCTTTTCACCTTTCAGGACGTTCCTGCCGAACTGATCGCGCCACTTGTTGAAGCCCGCCACATGGGTGGCGTCGGGGCGCTGCATATAGATGAGCATGGTATTATTGACCGAGTAGCGGTGAAAGCGGCTCATGGTGGCAAGGTACTTCCGGTACTTATCGCTCTCGAACAGCTCCTTGATGCCATTTTCGATGCTGTCAACGATCTCCCGCATCCGGTCTTTGCTGGTTTGTTTTTCAGCCATGATGATCTCCTTTCAGAAAAAATAGCGCCCCTGCGCAGAAGAAAACACATCCTGCACAGGGGCGATTCTCCGCAGATAGACGTTGTTTTTGAGCTTGCGGATAGAATGACGCAGCCACTTGCAATCCGGCATGAAAAAAGCCTTGCAGCACGGGGCTTTCCCAGTCTCTATTTGCGGAGGTTCCAGTATTGTTCACGCTTGCGTTTGGCGTCCTGCTTTCTCCGCTCCCGCTTGGCACAGGTGGGGCAATATTTGGCGCGGTTGGAGGAAGAATAGACCGGCTTGCCGCAGACGGCGCAGCGTTTTTCCGGTCTTTCCCGCATTACGTCGGCCAGCAGCTCATGGTCGGCGGGAAGCACCGCGTTTCGGAACCAGTTGCACAGCAGCGAGTAGGAAATGCCCTGTACGCAAACACAAGGCTCTCCATCATCCAGCGCGAGGCAGTTGCCGTGATCGTAATTACAGCAGAGCTTCCGAATGAGCTTTTTGGAGCGGCGGAGCTGCTTGTAATCCATACGCGGCGCATCAGCCATTGTCGAACACCATCTTATAGCCCGTGCGCTGTCCATCGTCCTCCAAAAGAACGCTGGCATCATAGGTTTTCCCGGTCTTTTCGGAGTAGCAGCCTTTCAGCGGGGCGCGGCCATTTTTCAAAAGCGCAGCGGCAAGGGATTTTGTCAGCACCTTTTTCTTGGCGGTGAAAAAGCGGCTGTTTTTCCAGAGAACAAAGGAACAGGCATGGTTCTCGCAGAAAAAGCCTTTCAGTGATTCCGTCACCTCGGCTCCGCAGCGGGGACACCTGCCGACTACCTCACGCCCGGAGGGGAACAGGACTTCCGTGCCGGGGATGGGTTTGTAGGTCTGCACCAGCTCATGTAGCATGGCGGCAATCCCATCCATGAAGCTGTCCGGGGCGATTTCGCCGCGCTCGATCTCTTTCAGGCGGTGTTCCCATTCAGCGGTGAGCTGCGGAGACTGGAGCTGTTCAGGCAGAACGGTGATAAGCGCCGTGCCGGTAGAGGTGGGCAGCAGATTTGCGATCTTTTTGGACTTCCTGCGCTCCACAAAACCGGAGGACACCAGCTTTTCAATGATACCGGAGCGGGTCGCCGGGGTTCCGATGCCCTTGCGCTCGGCATCATCTGGCATATCCTCCTTGCCCGCGTTTTCCATCGCGGCCAGCAGCGTATCCTCGGTGAAATGCTTGGGCGGCGTGGTTTTTCCGGTCTTGACCGACGCGGCAGATACGGAAAGCGTCTGATTATCCGTTACCACCGGCAGCGCGGGCGCTGCCTCCGTCTGCTCCTGCTCATAGCGCTTCCAGCCGGGAGCAAGGACGGTTTTGCCCTTGGCGGTGAAGCTCTGACCGGCACAGTCCACCGTAATGACCGTTTCTGCGTAGCGATGTGGTTCATCCACCGCACGAAGCAAGCCCCTTGCCGCCAGCTTCAGCACCTCGCGTTCGCCCAGCGGCAGAGAGGCCATATCTACCTTTTCCGCGCTGATGGTGGGAACAATGGCGTGGTGATCGGTGACTTTTTTACTGCTGCATACCTGCTTGGCGCAGATGGTCGGAGGCTTCTCCATGCCGCAGACAGCGGCAGCGGCGGCGACAAGGCCGGGGACGCTGCCCTCCATATCGTCGGTCAGGAAGCGGCTGTCGGTGCGCGGGTAGGTACAGAGCTTCTTTTCATAGAGCGCTTGGAGATAGTCAAGAGTCTGCTGAGAGGTGTAGCCGAGAACGCGGTTGGCGTCGCGCTGGAGGGAGGTCAAATCGTAGAGCGCGGGTGCTTTCTCAGACTTTTCCTTGCGCTCCACGCTTTTGACGGTTACTGCCTTGCCCTTGCAGGCGTTGGCGATGGCGTCGGCGTCCTTCCTGTCCTTCATTCGGCCTGTCGTGGCGGGAAAGCCGCAATCGAGCTGGACGGTGTAGAACGGTTCTGCCACAAATGCGGAGATCTCCGCCTCGCGCTGTACCAGCAGCGCCAGCGTGGGCGACATGACGCGCCCGATGTTCAATGTGCGGCCATACGTCAGGGAGAAATACCGCGTGGCGTTGATACCAACCAGCCAATCAGCCTTGGCGCGGCACAGGGCAGATTGATGCAGGCCGTCATAGTCGCGCCCAGACTTAAGCTGCTGGAAGCCGCTGCGGATGGCATCATCCTCCATTGAAGAAATCCAAAGCCGCAGAATCGGCTTGGAGCATCCCGCAAGGAAGTAGACCGTGCGGAAGATCAGCTCACCCTCGCGCCCAGCGTCGCAGGCGTTGACCACCTCTGCCACATCCTCCCGGCGCATCAGCTCCCGCAGAATATCAAACTGCTTCTGCTTTTCAGAGCGGACGATGAAGCGGAACGAGGTAGGAATGATGGGCAGCGCCTCCAGCGTCCATTTGGCATCATCGGCATTGTAAACGGCGGCGTCGGCCAGCTCTGCCAGATGCCCGAAGCACCACGACACGATATACCCGCCGCCCTCCAGATACCCGTCATGCCGTGACTTTGCGCCCAGCACGGCGGCGATGCTCTGCGCTACGGAGGGTTTTTCGGCGATCACAAGGCGCATGGTGCAGCCTCCATTCTCTTTACGTCACGGTAGCAGGGGCGAACGCAGCTCTGTCCGAAGCGCTTGCAGCCGTAGCAGAAGTGTTCCTTGGCAGCGGCGGGAGGGCTGTCCTCCCGCGCTGCTTTCGGCTTCTGCATCATCAGGCGTTCCAGCGGGTTATTGGTGAAATATCTCATGCGTCTGTATCCTCCGTAGTATCCTGTTCCGGTTCGCTCTCATACGGCTCAAACTCATATTCGTCCTCGTCCTCGCCGTAGTCATAATCGTCCAGATCGGCGCTGCCCTTGGTCTGCGGCTTGGCCTTTTTCTGCTTGAAGAAGTAGAACGCGGCACCGCCGCCCAGCGCGACGATCAGCAGAACGACAAGGATGCCGCCCACGCCGCTCTTTTTCTCCGGTTCCTCGGCGGCGGGTTCTGTCGGCTCGGTGGGGACTTCGGGCTTTGCCTCCTTGCCCACGCACTCGGTCATGTTGACCGCGCAGACGGGGCAGGATGTATTGACCGTACCGGCCACGCATTTTGTGGTGCAGGAGCAAGTGGCGGGCGTTTCTTCCTCGCCGGTCAACGCCATCAGGTCAGCCTCATCCACCTGATTCAAGAAGTGGACGGTTTCTTCGCCCTCATCGTCGCGGTCAATAATCAGGTAAAATGTATTGCCGTTCTTGCTTTCCAGCGTAATGAACTGTTTTCCAGCCTTGGTGCTGGTGCCAATATCGTCGATCAGTGTCAGATTGCCGTCCGGTGTCAGCGCGTCGCTGCCGCCCGTCATGCTGCCGACAAGGAGCTGCCAGAGGTCGGCCAGCTCTTTTTCATCAAACGGAAGCGTAATGCCGCCGATGCTCACGGTACTGTCGGCGGCGTCGGTGACGGTCAGATAGCTGCCGTACACATAGCCCACACGGGCAGGCAGCAGGATTTTTACCCAATCGCCGTCCCTGCCAATCACATCGACCACCGTGCCGTTGGGGAGCTGCGTAAACGCGGTGTTATCCAGTCCTGCGCCGGTGCGGACGTTCAGGTTGCCGCCGTTGGTCGTGACCGTGCCGATCTGTTTTGTTTCCTGTGCGTCTGCGGCGCTGCTTTCGGCGGTGGGCAGCGCATCATCAGGATAATCACCGTCGCTGGCAAAGGCGGAAACGGGGAGAATCCCGATACACAGGAGCATCAGCAGCAGGCTGATAAAAATGCGCGGTGTGTTTTTAGTCATGGTTCAACGCCTCCTTTTCCGAAGTGGCCGGTGCAGGCGCGGCCTGCATACGGCGGAACAGCTCGGCAAACTGTTCCATCGTCATGCCGTTCTCGCGCACCATGCCGATGATGTCGGTGTCCTCCAGCTCACGAATCTGCTTTTCCAGCTCGCGGTTGCGGCCTTGCAGATCGGAGATTTTGCATTTGTTCTTCTCCAGCTCTCCACGGAGCTTCATAATTTTCGGGTTCATATCGTTCACTCTCCTTTACGGCAAGCGCCCATAGCGGTAGAAATGGGACTGCCAATAGTTTGAATTTAAGTTTGCATAAGAGATCGGATCTCCGCAGTGGATCATCATATTGTTGCCGACGTAGATACCCACATGGCTGACACCGGGGGTATCATACGTTCCGGTGAAAAATACCAGATCGCCCGGTTTGACATTGGCAGAGGGTACGGGCGTACAGATATTGCATAGCCCCTGCGCTCCCAGCCTGCCCACATCCCAACCGGAATGATTGATGACCCAACTGACGAAGCCCGAACAGTCAAATGAGGTAGAGGGACTGCTGCCGCCCCAAACGTAGGGGTAGCCGAGATATTTTTCCGCTTCCTTGATAATGGCGGCGAATACCTCATCGTCCAGCACCTCCGGGGGAATGTCGTAGTCGGTATAGCTGCCCTCCACATACTTGCCGATGTAGCCTGAACCGGGGAACAGGTCGGGACGGTTGCCGAGGGTGGCCATATAGGTGGCGTACATTGAGAGCTGTTCTTCGCTCATAATGTACACGGGAACGTGAGAGAGATTGAAGTTTTCAAGCGTTACGTTGCAGATATAGTAGGTGTAAGGCACTTGAACTTCGTACTCATATTCTTCCGTTACGGTTTCTCCTGTGTCGGGGTCTGTATAGGTGGTGGTTCCGGTTCTGGTTTCTGTGCGATACCTCGTTTCGGTTGTGACAGTCTCCGTAAGGATATACTGCTTGTCAAACAGCATTTGGATAGTGCCGCCAACCTCGCCAATCGTCCATTCGCCTCCGTGCAGAGCCGAGATAGCCGAAATCAGAACGTAGGGGTCGTGCTCAATATCATCCAGGTCGTAGTGGTATTCGTCATAGTCGTGGGTATCCTCGTAGGTGCCAAGATACTCCTGCAGCTCCGCTTCCAGAGCACAATACTGTTCCTCGGCAGCGAGCATATCCGCATCGTCTGCTGCATAGGAAGAAGCTGCGAAGGAAGTTACACCGCTTTGCACGAGGACAGAGCAGGAAGATATGACACTTGAAAGGAACGCAATCATAAGCAGAAGGGCAAGAACAATTAAAGCTCCTTTCCAATGCCTTGCAAGGAAGGTTCCGGTTTTCTTGGTGTTCTCGGCAGCTTTCTTTGCCGATTTTGCCGTTTTCTGCGTAGCCTTTGCCGTAGTTGCGCCTGTCTTACCGGCTTTCGCCGCCATATACTCCTTTTTGATGGCTCGTTTCTGTTGCCATCGGGAATAAGGGTTACTGGAAAACTGCGGATTATTCTGCTGTGCCTGCTTGTTGAGAGCCTTTAGGTTGGCTTTATCAGCCGCCTTTTCAGCGTATGCCGCTTCACGATAGGGCTTTAGCTTGTGGGAACGATGTGCGGAATCGAGTGTCCGCACACCGCCCTCGGCAACCTGTTCCAACTTATGAGCACCCTCAACGCACACGTTGTCCTCCTCGGAATCTCTGACCTCTCGGTGAGCCGTGGCAAGCACCGTATTAAGGGGAGCATCCGTCAGAGAATGGGTGAGCTTGGAGGTCGGCTTTTTCTTATCCACTTCTTCAAAGTGGAGTTTTACTGATACCTTACCATCCTCACCCACAACACGCTCTTTTCGCTTGACGGTTTTCTTCGGGATTTTAGCTTCGGCTTTATCCAGCTTGTCCGCCTTTTTATCCGCTTTCTCAATGACCTTTTTCAGTTCGGGAGAAGCTCGCTCCTCATCGGAAAACTGTAGCCTTGGCGAACGCTTACTCATAAAGCATCACCTCCCGTCTTTGGGGTAAGCGTAGGTTAGTCAATGACAATGTGAAAGGTCACATCGTTTCCGAAGATACTGTGAATGTGGGCTACCAGTTCAGCCATCGCCTCGGCAAACTCCTCGATGTCCTCATCATCCTCGTCGTCGCCGTCCTCATCTGAGCAACAGCCGCAGCAGCAACCGCAGCGGCACTCAAAGTCGCAAGCATCGTCCTCATCATCGTCGATGGGATAATAGCCTGCATCTTCGGGAGCAATCAGCTCGTTTTCCATCAGCTCAGCAAGGTCGCTTTTGTCACCGAATACGAGGTAGGAGCCGGGGATGCCCCAACTGTCGAACATCTTGTCTGCTTCAATGTAGAAGTGCTTCGCCATTTTGCAGATGTGCCCGTTTTCCGGGGTCATCTTCATTTTCGTGACGTGGTGGCAAAGCTGCTTCACAAAGGAATACAGCATTACCTTCTCGTCAATGTGCTTCACATAGTCGTCCTTGTGAATGAGATAGTGTTCGTTGTTCAATTTGCAATCCTCCTTTAGTTGGTTGCCACCTGCTCGGACAAGCGGGTGGTCATAATGCGGTACAGCTCTGTATCCTTTGGGAATCTGTCGATGAAAGGCAGAATAACCGAGCCATAAAAAAGCAGCCCTTCGCCTTCACCGCTGTGGGTGACATACGAGAGCTGATGGGGCGAGATATTCAAGTGCTTCGCCAAAATCTGACGATCGCCGGATGCTTGGTTGAGCATATAGATATAGTCAGAGTTCTCAAAGATGTTCTCGACCTCACGGGAGGCAAGCAGGTCTTTGACATTCTGCGTGATACCTGTCGGGATACCGCCCCATTTTCTGAAACGCTTCCAGATTTCCACGGTATATGCGGCGGTCTGCTCCTCCTTGAGAAGAAGGTGCATTTCGTCGATATAGTATCTCGTGGACTTTCGGGCTTCTCGGTTGACCGTGACTCTGTTCCACACCTGGTCTTGCACGATAAGCATACCGATTTTCTTGAGCTGTTTACCCAGCTCCTTAATGTCGTAGGACACGATACGGCTCTGAATATCCACGTTGGTTCTGTGGTTGAACACATTGAGCGAACCGGAAACGTAGATTTCAAGTGCGGTTGCGATATAGTGGGCTTCCTTTTCGTCCTGCTTCAAAAGCTCATTGTACAAGTCCTCAAGGATTGGCATTTTTTCGGGCTTGGGGTCTGCCAGATAGTCACGGTAGACAAGTCGCACACAACGGTCGATAACCGTTTTCTCTACAGGCTGTAAGCCCTCCTTGCCGCCGACGATAAGCTCGCACAGAGACAGAATGAAGTCGGATTTCAGCGACAACGGGTTTTCGTCCTCACTGTAGTTGAGGTTCAAGTCCATCGGGTTGATATAGTGCGGAGAGGTCGGAGAAATGCGAATGACCTGCCCGTGAAGCCTTTCCACGAGAGGACCGTACTCGGCTTCGGGGTCGCAGATGATAATATCATCGTCGGTCACAAGGAATACGTTGGCAATCTCACGCTTGGCACTAAAGGATTTACCCGAACCGGGCGTACCCAAAATCAAGCCATTGGGGTTTTTGAGCAGCTTGCGGTCAACCATAATGAGGTTGTTGGAAAGAGCGTTGATACCGCAGTACAGAGCTTCCTGTCCGGTTTGGAACAGCTCTTGGGTGGTAAAGGGCACAAAAATAGCGACGCTTGATGTGGTCAAGCCTCGCTGAATTTCGATTTGGTTGTACCCGATGGGCAGACAGCTCATCAGTCCTTCCTCCTGTTGGAAATCGAGCCTTGTGAGCTGGCAGTTATATTTCTGTGCGATACTGGATGCCTGGAACACATTGTTGGCAAGCTGCTGTTTGTTGTTCGCAGTGTTGAGCACGAGGAAGGTGAGCAGGAACATACGCTCATTTCGGCTCTGTAGATCCTGCAGAATTTTCTTCGCCTCATTGCCGTAGGTGGCAAGGTCGCTTGGGATAATGTCCATATCATAACCGGAGCGAACCGCCTTTTTCTGTTCCTCAATGGTCATCTTCTGCAAATCGGTGATTTTGCGTTTGACCGTCTTGATGGCTTTCACCTGGTCAACGGACTGAATGTGCATCGTGACAATCAAACTGGATTCCATATCGAGGAAGTCAGCGAGCATACGGTCGTTCAGTTCGGGGGCGAGGATTTGCAGGAAGGACACCGCACCGAGCTTCTTGCCTATGCCGAACTCCTTGCCGTTTCTAAACTCAAAAGAGGACGGAGCGATAAAGTCCTTTACGGAAAGTCCCGAAGGAGCCAGCCAATTCCAATCGAAGTTGAAGTCAAGCTGTTCATCCATATGGAACATCCCGTGCATCAGACCCAAACGCTGTTTGCCGTTCAAGGGTTCTGCTGTCACGCCGAGCCTCTTAAAGTTGTTGAGAATGTCGGTCTCAATGCGGTCAAGCCTCGGCTTTGCCTCCTTAACGCTTGCCGCTTCAATACCGAAGGTCAGATACTTGGTCTTGATAAGACCGTTGTTGCCACGGGCAAGCTGGCTTCTCAGCATATCCGTGTATTCCTCACGGATACCGTCAAAGTCGTCGCCCTGTGACGGGATTTCGATGCTGCTCCCATAGGTGTCCTTATTCGCCGCAAGGTTCATAAAGGACAACTGGAATTTTACGGAGCTGTCGAAGTAGTTGAGAAAGTCGCACCAGGATTCAAAGATAGCTGTTTTATCCTCGTTCTGATTGAGCTGATAGTTGATGTCCTGGAACTGCACCGTTTTGGTGAAGTAGCCGGGTTTCACACGGCAAACGCCGTCCGGCCACATTCGCTCAAAAGGGATACTGTCCTGTGCCGACTTTTTCTTCTTATCTTGATTTTTCGCTCTTGCGATTGCAGCTTGGATTTGCTTTTTTTCTGCTCTCGTGAGCTTGGTTTTTGTTGACAATACGATATACCTCCTTGTCGAGATTTTCCTGCCGTTCAAGCACCGCATAGAAGTTGTCTGTCTGATACGGTCGCTGTTTTGGACGGAGGAAGCATACCTGCACGATGTTACGGACAATCTTTTCAAGCGGCTGTCCGTTCTTTTCGTACATAGCCAGAAGCATAAAAGGCAACAGGACGATAACCATAATGATTGCCGCTACGCTTTTGTCCATAAAGGTCTTGCACAGGAAGAACAGAGGGACTGCGACCGCCGCACCGCCGCCGAAGCAAATGAGCTGGCGTTTTGTGAGGTTGAACATTACCTTTGTCTTTACTGCGTTTAGGTCTTTTGGTACGGGCACATAAGCCATAAGTGCATCACCTCCGTTTTAATGTGCCGAGAAGATAGATTTTGCCATAGAGCTGGTCTTGAACAGGGTGAAGCACAGGAGCACCGTGTAGCCCATACAAGTCCAGATGGCGGAGCTGATGTCTGCATCCACAGCGATGTTCTGTACGAGTACCGCATAAATCGCCACGCAGACAATAATGAGAAACGCTTGGAAAGCAAGCGCAAACAGGGAGCGAAGGTAGTTCTGTCCCATATTGCCGCCTTCCTTGCTGACCATCGTTGCCATAGGGATGGGAGCAACGCTTGTTACGAGATATATTTCAATCATACGACCATAGGTGATGATGAAAATGCAGATAGTGAGTGCCCAGGTGCAGATGCCGACGAATAGGCTTTGGAACCACAGACCAAAGAGGGGTCCGAGGTCCATTTCAAATAGACGTTCCTCCAAGTCCACAATGACCGAGTTGATGTCGATTGAAGCATCGTGAGCAATTACGCCTGCGGCGCTGTTGACTACGCTCTGTCCCACATCGAATACGCCCATCACGATGTTCCACGTGTTCGTGACAATGATGACGGCACACGCCGTTTTGAAAATCCACTTGAAGAACATCCAAGTGTCCATATCGTGAAGGTTGTTTTTCTCGGTGATCATGGAAATCAGCTCGTAGCACAAAACGAAGGTGATGATGATACCAGCGATGGGGACTATCACGTTTTCGGATAGTCCCCGGATCATCTGGTACACGCCGCCGTTCCAGCCGGACGGTGTTTGCCCAACTTCGGCGGCAATCGTTCCTACCTTCTCGTTGACATCGGTGAACATATTGGTCAGGTTGCTCTCGATCCATCCGATCAGCATATCCTTGAGAGCCTGCTCGATCTTTTCTAAAATGCTGCCCAATATTTCACCACCCTTCGGTTAAGCTGGGCTTGCCGTGGATTAGCCGAACAA